>ERZ857693.3753-NODE-3753-length-12001-cov-4.972627_pt1 | contig 12001 bp, 7 predicted proteins | sample MGYA00519765_ERZ857693 | MGnify/ENA primary metagenome ERZ857693 (study PRJEB31778, sample SAMEA3449354) | human gut metagenome | biome: human gut; feature: human-associated habitat; material: faeces | place: United Kingdom | collected 2010/2012 ... | reverse complement strand
CTCAATATCTACTTATATGATTTTATAATTTATCTTTAACTGTTAATGACCTCCTAAAGTCCTGACATAATTCCAAGAAGCGGAAGCATAACCGACAGAAGGATCGTTCCGACGATCACCGACAGGATGATCACCAGCGTCGGTTCCAAAACTGCGATCATAGAAGAAAGCTTTTCATCCATTTCCTCCTCACACTCATCGGCAATCCTTCCCATCATCTCATCCATCATTCCGGCTTTCCCTGCAATGGATGTCATCCGCGCATAAACACCTGTGAAGATTCCGGCTTTCACCAGTGCCTCTGCGATATCCGTTCCATTTTCCATATCCGCTTTGCATTCTGCTACTTTCTTCCGGAAATCATCATCCTCGATCAGGTTCTCTGAAAATTCCATTCCCTGTTCCGGCGTCAGTCCACTTTTCAGCGCCAGTGACATTCCTCCGGCAAACCGGCATGCCGACAGCTTATCCTTCAGCTCCCTTGAAAATGCAAACCCGGATCCGATGTGATACATTTTCTTTCTGCCGCTCTCTGTCTTTGTAAAATAAATACCCGCACAGACGATCACCGCCAAAAGTACCGCAAACACCGCCGAATATCTGGAAAGAGCATTGCCTGCAAGCAGGATCCCTCTTGAAAATCCGGTCATTTCCTGACCAAACTGGCGGAACACCTGATCAAATACCGGCATAACCTTTGTCATCAAAATGATAATGATCACCAGCATCATCCCGATCATCAGAAGAGGGTAGGAGATGGCACTCCGGACACTTCTCCTGATCGCTTCCTCTCGGTCATAATGCTCCGCCAGAGATTCCATTACTTCATCTAAAGTTCCTGTCTCTTCTCCGATCTGCGTCATACGGATCAGATACTCCGGAAATACTTTCGTCTCTTCCAGCGCCTGATCCAGCCTGCCCGTATCCATCACTGACTGATAAATCTCATCCAACAGCTCTTTTTCTGCCTTCGTCTGCGCATCCTCCCGGAGAAGATCAACTCCCTCCAGGGCAGAAATCCCAGACTTCAGGATCATTGCCATTTCACTGCAGAACGAAGCAATTTCCAGATTCGTAAGCTTCCCCTGCTGTGTCCGCTTTTCCATATATGCCATCCTCCTTTTCACATTCCTGCCACATTCTTCTTATCCGGCTTTCTTTTATCTAATAGGTATACTTTGTGACATAATTCTTTCCATTCCCCACATACTTCTTCACATCCGAAGCACTGTTGTTTGCAGCAAGTGTCGGATCCATGATCGACCAGTTCTTTCCGTCAAATTCAATGATGTTATCCACCCAGCCGATCTCATCAACATAACAGCTGATCCATGCATGATACACATCACCGGAATAGCCAACCTCCAGCTTCGTCGGAATCCGCTGCGACCGGAGCATTGCCGACATCAACGCCGCATAATCAAAACAGATTCCTTTCCCGGTATCCAGTGTCTCATCCGGATCCGGTGTGTACCCATACGGAACATTCTCCGCTTTCTTTTTATCATAGGAAATATTTTTAATTACAAAATTATAAATCTGCGTTACCACATCCAGATCAGAATAGCAGTCCTTTCCTGCAAGACTCTCACCCTTTTTTACACACTTGGAATCTGCCGTGAAATTCACATAATAATTCGGATGCAGAAACGGGGCAAATTCATCTGTGATCTGTACGTCCAGATCCTGGGTAAAGCTTACCGCATACAGATTGTCATCTACAGACACACTCTCCAGAAGTGTTACCTTATAAGAACCATTCCCGCCCGGAAGCGGATAAACCGCATAATCACCAACAACCGTAACCGGATAGGTATACTCTGTGCCATCCGGGGATGTCACCTGGATCTTGACTTTTTCATTACTTCCATTATAACAGATCATCACATAGCCATCTGCCGTATGGGATGCATCCAGTACAACCAGGTCATTTCCATATGTCACTTCACCGGAAGCCTCCGTCTGAAGCACCTGCACCGATGGATCTCTCGGATCCCCCTTTTCCCCGGACTGGCTTTTTTTCCCCTCCGATGCACATCCGCCAAGTATCAGTACACCTGTCAGAAATAGCAGAAAAAAGAAAAGAAAAATCCTCTGCCAGCGTCTTTTTTGTTCATATAAACCGTTCTGCCGCACAGAATTCCTCCTTTCTTTTCCACAGTGAAACAGTCCCAAAAACTCAACTAGAAAAATTATAGCATAATCAAAACATTAAAAGAAGTTATTTGGTCTAATATGCTTTAATTTATTTGACAAAGAAATCAAAGACCATTACAATAGAAATCAGTTATAAACCATCACAATAGTAAAATTGGGGGTTAATTTATGAGTGATCATTTACCTGTCTTAAAGGTTCGTTTATTCGGAGGATTCTCAGCAAGCTACGGAGAGATTCCCGTATCATTCGGACGCAACACAACGACAAAAGCAATGAAATTGTTGCAGATATTACTCTACCATGGCGATACCGGTATCTCCAGAGATAAGCTTCTTGATGAACTGTACGGAAGAGAAGAACTTGCCGATGCTGCCAACAACCTTCGGGTAACCGCACACCGTCTTAAAAAGATTATCGTAGATGCCGGACTTCCGAGCCATGATTATATCAACATCAAAAAAGGTATTTACCGATGGGATGCTCCGATGCCGACTGAAGTTGATGCACATCAGTTTAAGGTTCTGTCAAAAGACGTGCAGGCGTGTACCGATAAGGTAAAAAAGCTGGCACTTCTTAAGAAGATCTGTCTGATGTACCGTGGGGAATTTCTTCCAGAACTTTCAGGAGATGAATGGGTCCTTGTTGAAAGCGTCCAATATAAGAATATTTATTCTGAATCCCTTCAGGAGCTCTGTAAGCTTCTGATCGAACGCGGAGATTATGAAGAGGCGCTTCGTTTCTGTGAGCCGGCATGCCAGTTATATCCGTTCGATGAATGGCAATCCGTCCGCATCGACTGCTATATGGCATTGAACCGCTATAAGGATGCTGTGCAGGAATATGAGAACACTGCCAAATTATTTTTCGAAGAGCTTGGAATCCGCCCTTCTGAACATATGATGCAGCAGTTCGAGCAGATGAGCAGCCGCCTTAACTACAAACCACAGGAACTCGGCGACATCAAGGAACGTCTGAAAGAGGACGATATACGCGGCGGTGCTTTTTACTGCAGCCTGCCAAGTTTCCGTGACAGTTACCGTCTCGTTTCCCGAATCATTGAGAGGAACGGACAGTCCGTATACTTAATGTTATGTAGCATCACCAACGGAAAAGGAATGCCGATGGACAAGCTTGAAGTTCTTTCAGGTGAGCTTCAGAATACGATCCAGCAGTGTCTGCGTAAAGGGGACTCCTTTACCAAATACAGCCCATCACAGTTTCTGATACTTCTCGTTGGTACGAATAAAGAGAACTGCAGCATGATTTTCGACAGAATCCAGAGATACTTCTCCAGAGAGCATAAAAGCTGGAAGCAGTACCTGGACTACTTCGTGTCCTCTGTAGCCGAAGTAGACCAGCAAGATTCACCGATTCAGTTCAATACTGAGAATAAAACCTGGTAAGCTGCAATCATGTTATCTTCGCAGCAGGGCAGAAATGGAGATAATTTATGGAACAGAGCTATCAAATCAGTTGGTATGCACCAAACTTTATTAACATGTGTATTGATAATATTAATGATGGAGAGCTGTCCGGTCGGATTTATCACTGCTACAGCAAAGAACCCTGGAAATTCACCAATATCCTTCAGCTGATCGAATTAGCTGATGATTTCTTCGACAAACTCGAATTTCCACAGGCCTCCACCAGCGCACGTTCTTTCACTTCAACCCAGTTTTCAGGTGTTGACCGGCTTGATAAAGTACAGTCACCGGAAGATTTCATCGAGAATCGTGGACAAAAAGGGACTTTCTTTCTCAATGTCAGATACCGCCAGAATTCATCCTGGCAGGGCATCGTCCGCTGGATTGAAGGTAACTCTACACAACAGTTTGTAAGCGTACTTGAACTGCTTAAAATTCTCAGCAATACATTAGTTTAAAGGAATGGCATTGCGAGAGATATCATTACATGAATGAATAAGAATTATACAGGCATTGTCTGATCACGGAATATGATCGGAGGGTGCCTTTTAATTATCTTAAAATTTTATTCTTTCTTAATTGCTTTTCACAAAAAACTCCAGTACCATTTGAATAGGCGTATGTAGAAAATCGAATCATATATGATATATGAATTCTTTGATTGTAGAAAAAATCTTATATCTACATGAAAGATGAGATATGGCGAATTTACTTATGAACTGCTTTCTATTATAATGGAGGTAAGCAATGAGAAGACAAAAGAAGAAATCTCGCCATAGCAAACAAACTCACAACCGGCAGTATAAGGACCGGTTATGGAGAATGATCTTTAGTATGTTGCAGATAATAATCTGATGATCTACCATGAAAAAAGAGTACGGCTTCCAAAGCCGAAATATATTGTCTTTTACAATGGTACAAAAAAACAGCCAGATTCCATGGAGTTAAAGCTTTCAGACTGCTTTGAAAATACAGATAACGAAGCACCTTGCCTGGAATGCACCGCAACCATGTTGAATATCAACTATGGTCACAATCAGGAACTGATGAAGCACTGCAGAAGGCTTGAAGAATATTCCATATTTGTCCAATGTGTCAGGGAATATATACAGTCGGAACCTTCTGTGGAAGATGCATTAGAAAAGGCAATTGATACCTGTATTCACCAGGATGTGTTGGCAGATTTTCTCAAGAAACATCGAGCGGAGGTGACAAATATGATTCTGACGACATATGACAAAGACTTATATGAGAAGACTTTGAAAGAAGATGCCAGAGAGGAAGGCAGAGAGGAAGGACGCGCTGAAATCAGAGCAGAATTAAATGAATTTAAACTACTAAACAAATATCTCCTAAAAGCCAAACGCTACAGCGACCTCGAACGCGCTACCGAAGACATCGAATACCAAAAGAAATTATTAAAAGAATTTGGCATTGAATAAAAACTAAATAACCCTTACCCCCATCCCGTGACTGATCACCGTCTAAGATGCAGTGCATCTCCCCCTATATCAGTCACGGGATCTTTTTGTCCGGAAAATCCCTCTCCCTCACCGCTATAACCAGATCACTCCTTTTCTATGCGCTCCCCACAATCTATACTTTTTGCACTTCCATCACATTATTCCCAACTTTTACTTCTATTCTAATATCCCAATACATATAGTAGAGTCAGACACAAATATTACGCACTCCTACAAATCATGATGTTGTGGTAAAAGGTATTTTGACCCCTTTGATACCAGATTGCTACGTGCTTTGCACTCTCGCAATCCTCAAAAGCATTCGTAATCCGTTCATTTTTCTTTGAAAAATGGCTACTTACTCATGTTTTTGGTGGATCAAGAGGTCAAAAATCCTCTTGCAAGCAAGCTTGCATCGGTTTTCTGACCTTTTGACCCTGGTATCAAATCATTATATTATTACAAAAACATTACTATTTCTTGTTATAGCTTAAAAAAGTTAATATTTTCCGTTATTGGTAATGATTCACGTAATGCTTTGTCAGATACAATACCTATATAAGATAAAAAAGTCTAAATAATTAGGAAGGGCAGATGAAAACTGACATGAATAAAAAGCAAAAAAATACAAGAACTTTTTTAATAAAAATCATGGATCAGCAGAACGGTACCTGGCAGGGCAGCGTTACTTGGGTGGAAGAGCAGCGAGAGCAGCATTTCCGCAGTGCCCTTGAATTATTGAAGCTGATAGACGGAGCACTTGATAACAATTACGAAGTCAGAATTGAGGAATAGAAGGAGGACGCCATGAAAAGTAATACAAAGAAACGTTTAATAGCATTCATGCTTTGCATGGTACTTGTGCTTAGCAGTGCGACATCAGCATTCGCTGATGAGCCACAGAACACAGACAGCCAGAGCCAAGCCGAAGTCGTAACAGAACCGGCGGCAGATGAAGCTACAGGAGATGAGGCTAATACAACTGACATCGAAATACCTTCGGAAAAAGAATGGTCAGTACAAGTTGGAAATGCTACTGTTAAAGTAAAAGGATCAGCTGATGCTCTTCCTGAAAATGCACAGCTTTCCGTATCAGAGATTACTTCTGAAGATGAAGTAAAAGCAATCGAAAAAGCAGTAGAAGAAAAGGCAGTAGAAGAACAGTTTTCAATTAAAAATATTTTCTCCTATGATATTAAATTCCTGGTAGACGGTACAGAAGTACAGCCAACCACTCCGGTTCAGGTCAGCGTAGACACCCCGGAGATCACATCCAGCGAGAATGCAGCAGTACTGCATGTGGATGATAACAACGTAGCGGAAGACATGAACGGTGCTGTTGATGAAGAAGGAAAAGTCGTATTCGATGCTCCGCATTTTTCTAAGTATGTCATTGTTCAGAAAGGCGATTCAGAAGTTACTGTTACCATAGAACACTATGATAATACAAAAAATTCCAAAGAAAAGATATATGCAGATGATGTATTGACACTTCCAGTCGGAGGCAAAATCAACGATTATACAAAAGCAACAAACTGGGATGTTGAAATCGTTAAGAAAGTAGAAAAGGCCACAGACGGAACTGAAACAACAACGGTTGTAGATACAAACAATGAACTTTCGGTTACTAAAGATTGTACGATTAAAGTATATTACACTCCCAAAACTAAGAATATTAATGGAGATACAACATTTTATGATTATACTGTAAAAGCAGGAAATTATAACAATACGTATTATTCGTTTAATATGCTTGGTGATACACCAACAGAGAGAAAAAAATTAACAGCAGGAACTCCCTCACAAAACTATGATGCGTACCAGTATTGGAAGCAAGATATTTTCATGGCGAATGTTTATACGGGTGGTAATAACGTTGTAAAAGGCATTCTCCAAGGATTGGATAAAGATGGTAAAGTTAAGTTTAATTATCCTGAACCAGGTTTCTTTGAGGATTCAGATGCTACATGTAGCGTAAATGGTGAGACCAGATATCTCCGAAAAGTTTACAAAGATTTAAAGTTGGGCTTTGAACAAAAGGGAGATACCTACACATTAAAAAACGTGAACGAAAACAATGTTACTGAGCTTACCAAGGCAGGAGATCATTTTTATCCGTTGGATACTCGGAAGTTCAGTTATGAACAGTCCGAAACTTATAATAATAATTTCTTTGGAATGCGTTATGATGTTAAGTTTAAAATCGGAGATTATATAGGACCGATGAATTATACATTTACCAGAGATGATGATTTATGGGTGTTGCTCGATGGTAAATTGATTCTGGATCTTGGCGGAATTCATGAAGCAGCTAACGAAACTGTTGATATATGGAAGAAATTAGGAAAAGAAGATGGTCAACTTACTGATAAAGAAAAAGAAGATGAACATACATTAACCGTTCTGTACATGGAACGAGGTGCCGGAAAATCAAACTGTCAGATGGAGTTTACGCTTCCAAATGCCAGGGTAGCACAAGTAACACAGGAACCGTTAGCTGATTTTAGCTTCAAAAAGGTGAATACAAAGAATGAGGGGCTGGGTGGCGCAGCATTTAGATTGACTAATACTTCAGATTCTACAGAAGTATATGATGCTACATCTGTTACAGGTGGAACAGTTTCGTTCAGACAATTACGAGAAGGGACATACACACTGGAAGAAAGAGTGGCTCCTAATGGATATAGTCTTTCCAATGAAACATGGATTGTAAAGGTCTCAAAAACAGGAGATTCTGCTGTAGCAACATTATATAATTCAGATGGAATAACTCCTGTTCCGTTAACTAATGGTGTGTGCACTATTGTAAATCAGACTCAGCAGGAAATCATCCAATCCAGTATGGAACACAGCAAAACTGCAACAGTAAAGGATTGGGATACTAGAACATATAATATCAATATCAAAGCCGCATCAACATCAACAAGTGTAACAACATCAACACATAAGCCGGTTGCTGATATCATGTTAGTATTGGATGTATCCGGATCTATGGCAGAAAAAATAGTCACTTATAATTATGTGGCTATGAATACTAAAGAAGGAAGAAAAATACTAGATAATGATAAAACCTATTATTTGGAAATTAATGGTCAATATAAAGAATTGTATTATTCTTCTTTCTACAGAAAATGGCGTGTTACCGATGGCATGCGGAGGAAAGATGCAGAAGAATATAGTGAGAAGTGCAAAATCTATACAGCATCTACAACTACTAGATTAGATGCCTTGAAGAGTTCTGTAAATCAGTTTATAGATGATACAAAGGCAAAATCACCGAATAGCAAGATTGGAATTACTGCATTTAGTAGTGCGGGTTATGGTGATCACGGGAGCACAATGGATTTAACAGAAGTGGGAGTTGGTGATAATGCTCAGGATTTAAAAAAATTTGTTAATGAATTGGATGCCAATGGTGGTACAGATCCAGGAGTAGGACTCAGTAATGCAAAGACGAAATTAGATGCTGTAGCTAATGATGGTAAAACAAAATATGTAGTATTATTTACAGACGGTGAGCCAACAGGTGGAGGTAATAGTTGGGACACGGATGCACAGAAAAGTGCTGAGACAAAAGCGAAAGAATTAAGAGATGAGGGATATACTGTTTATACAATAGGTTTTGCCCTTAATGACAAATCAAAGACATTTCTAGCAGGTGGAACATATAATAAAACGGAGTATCCTGGAATTGCCTCATCGGGTTGCGCAAAAGTGGCAGATGATGCTGCATCATTGGGTGAAATCTTCAAAGAAATCGAAAACACAATTACCAACGACATAGACATCGTAGGCGCCACTGTTACGGATGTGATTGATCCAAGGTTCGTAATTGTTAAAGATGATGGCACAGTGATAAAAAATGAAGATTTGAAAGATGGAAATACCATAATCTTAAAGAATGGAGGAGTAGTCTCCCTAGATGAAAAAGGAAACCAGGTTGTAACATGGACTGATCAGACCATCCCCAACAAGAAAAAGGGAGAATGGAGTAATACAATCACAGTGAAGGCAAAAGATGACTACATCGGAGGGAACAACGTACCTACAAACGTCACACCGGATTCTAAGATAACTACAGGATATGGTGAAATTGTTCTTCCACAACCTAAGGTAAACGTAAAAGCAGAACTAACATTAAATGACAAAGAGATTACTATTTACAAAGGTGATGATGTTCCTACTGCAGATACAGTATTAGCTGATATGGTTCAGAATTATACCAAAAACACCACAAGCTATGGTATATCAAAAAATAGCTTTACAGTTCAATGGTACTCTAGTGAACAGCTTGAAGAAAATAAAAAAATAGATACTGCGGTAATTGGTACAAAAGTTGAAAATGATACAACGTATTATCTGACTGTAACTTATAATGCCGGAGCTCCAACAGAGGAAAGTAATAACAACACAACTATTACAAAAGATGATGGATCGTCAGAGCCAAAATATGCAGGTGACAATAAGTATCAAGTAGTTGCAACCTATGATAAAAACAGAAGATATGGCATTTACAAAATTCATGTAATTTCTGGAACAATTACTATTACAAAGAAATTGACAGATCCTGCAAAAGAAGATCACACTTTCTATTTTGAAGTAAAATGTGGGGATAAGCAAATTGCAAAAGTTCCAATAACCGTTACAAAAGACAAAACAACTGCAACCATTACAGATGAAAAACTTAAAGCTCTTTCAAGAGGTACCTATACAGTTACTGAAATAGAAGAAAATAACTCAGGATATATCTTGAATAAATCTGAAGTTAATAATGAGACAAATTGTCAAAATAGTTCAGAGAATAACACAGTAACATTTGTATTAGGAAACAGTAAAAAATCAGAAAATGTAATTAATAACTACAAATATGACAAAGCCTCAGGTGGAACTCTTGGGGATGTAACTTTTACAAATGAAAAAGTAATTAAAAACTGGGATATTGTAAAAGTAAGTACAAGTAGTAAAGACGTAAAACTTCAAGGTGCCGAATTTACATTAACTGGTTCAAACAAAACAACATATATTGGAACATCTGATAGCAATGGTAAAATCACATGGAAAGATGCTAATTCTAATTTAGTTGATGTTTTACCAAGCGGTACCTACACATTTAAAGAAACAAAAGCACCTGTAGGATATGCTGTAAACCCAGAAACCTGGACCATAAAGATTTCATCTACTAATGGATATTTAAAATCTATTACAAAAGCAGATGGTATAGAAATTACAGGTACAGAAACAGATTCAATCGTTCATTACTATTTTGAAGATGAAGCTGTATACGCCCTCCCATCAGCCGGAGGCACCGGAATTTACCTGTATATGATTGGCGGAATGTTCCTTATGTTCGCAGCCGCATGGATCTTATATAAAAACAAATGCAAGGAGGTGCTGGGAAAATAATTGTAAGAATTAATTTTTCAGTGGCTTCTTGCCACACAAAAACGTTATTATCCCATATGAGGGGACAATAAAAAATGGGCAAAACCCTTAAAAGAAAAGGAGACAAAATATGAAGAAGATGAGCAAAATCTTTGCAGTGTTATTAACACTGGCTATGGTACTCGGAATGAGTATGACATCGTTTGCTAAAGACAATGCTGGCAATCCAACAATTACTATTAATCATGCAAGCGAAAATGCTAAATTTGCAACGAAAAAATTAGTAAAAGCTGATCCGACAAAAGAAACTGGTTGGACTTTTGAAACAGGTATTTATGAAAACTATTTCAAAAATAATTTTTTCCAAGCCGATGAGCAAACCATCATTAAAGCAATGATTTTTTCCAATGATCCTACTGATGAAAAAGGACAGGAAATGGAAGGCTTTGCTACCAAATATGCAAACGCATTAAAAGCAGTATATAATGATATGGCGTCAGAAGCTCCAGCAACAGCTGTTGCTTCACCAATTCCTATTACAGATGGTGTAGGTGTATACTTTGTAAAGGGTTATGAAGCTGGTTATACTTATAATCCAATGGCTGCATACATTAAATTTGGTTCATATAATACTGAAACAGGAGTTCCTGGTAACCCAGAAGATGCTACAATTGATGCAAAACGAATTAAACAGTCAATTACTAAATCTGCTGATAGTGCTAACCGTGTAACTTCTATTGGAAAAACTGAAGGATTCCATATTGATTCAGAAATTCCATTTATTCCTACAACTGATACTAATAGAAAATATATATTGAAAGATACTATTAGCGGGGCTACATACACTACAGTTACTGATGAAGGTAAAAACAAAGGTAAAGTAAAACTCACTGTAACAATTGGAAATGACGAGAATGCTATAAGCCAAACTTTTTATGGAACCGTTACAAATAATGAAGATGGAACTCAGAGTATGACATCTGATTTATCTTCTCTTCTTGATAACAACACTTATGCTAATAAATCAGTTAAAATTGCATATACAGCTTTAGTAACAAAAATTAAAGTAGGAAATGATGCTGAAATGGGTGATGGAACAAATGATGGAAAAACAACATTTGGTTCAGATCATGAAGATTTATTTACTGGTTCATTAATCATGACCAAATTTAATCAGAATGAATCTAAAAAATTATCCGGTGCAGGATTTAAAGTTAAAAAAGGAAATGAAACTCTTAAATTCACAAAAAATGAAGATGGTATCTATACGTTAGATCCAACAAATGGAACTGAAGAAGTATTTACAGGATCTGATGGAACAGTAACTGTTAAAGGTTTAGAATGTGGTAACTATACAATGACAGAAACAACTGCTCCTAACGGATATTCATTAAATACCACCGTTAAGACATTCGAAATTAAATTAGCAAACGGTAAAACAACTGCTGAAGAACAAAAAGATGTTATCAATGGAGTAGATTCTATTAAGGATACCAAGCTTTCCGCTCTTCCATCAACAGGTGGTATCGGTACTACAATCTTCACAATCGCTGGATGCCTCATCATGATCGCAG
>ERZ857693.3749-NODE-3749-length-12008-cov-16.431691_pt1 | contig 12008 bp, 10 predicted proteins | sample MGYA00519765_ERZ857693 | MGnify/ENA primary metagenome ERZ857693 (study PRJEB31778, sample SAMEA3449354) | human gut metagenome | biome: human gut; feature: human-associated habitat; material: faeces | place: United Kingdom | collected 2010/2012 ... | reverse complement strand
AAAACAGAGGATTTACCAGAAGGATATAGAGTACATCCTTGTTTCCAAAATGGAAGCAAAACAGGATACCAAAACGGAGAATGGAAAGCAGAAATAAGAGGAATCTGGGTTGCAAAATTTGAAGCAGGTTTGCCAGATGAAAGCTCAGCACCAAAAACAACATCTATATCTGGATTGGATAATGGTTATTATCCCGTATTTCAGGGAAAAAAGGAAGCATATAATTATATAACTGTATCACAATGTTATCTGTTATCAAAGGCATTAACAGAAAAAAATAATCCATATGGATTTTCAAGTTCAACAGATAGTCATTTAATAAAAGACAGTGAATGGGGAGCAGCAGCATATTTATCTTATAGTAAATATGGCAAAACAGGTGGAACATATGATACAACAAAAGAAGTATATATTAACAATGTAAGTTATGGATATATGTTAGGAGATAGTATAAAGACATCTATAAGAGGAATTGGTTCTTATGCTATAACAGGTTATGCAGGGGAAGATGCGTCTTCATCAGAAAATGTGTTGTCTTCTAAAATTTTAGGAGACGTGGTAACAGGAACAGCTGGAGTATCTCATGCTTGGTATACAAAAAACGGAATAAAAGCAAGTACAACGGGAAATATATATGGTATATATGATATGAGTGGAGGATTAGCAGAATATACTAGTTCATATGTTAATGCAAAAAGTAATATAACGCTACAAAACTTTTTGAAGGCATATTGTGCAGAATTCACTTATAAAGGGGATAATATAATAGAGGAAAGTACTCCATATGCAACTGTTTATCCAGAATATGCAGAAGGAAAGTTGCTACAAGGTATATCTGATAGATACGGAGACGCAATTTATGAAACAGCATTCTGGTTGAATGATGACATAAATAATGATGTTTCAGGACCAATTGTATCAAGAGGTGATGGATGGTATGTTGATAAATTCGCAGGAATTTTTGCTTATGATGACGTTGTTGGTGTTTGTTATGAATATTATGGACGGTTTCCGTACAGTATTAGTAACGCAATAGGTTTAATATAGGAAAGGAATAATTGAAATGTTGAAAAATAAAAATACTGGTATTACTTTGGTAGCATTAGTAGTAACAATAATTGTACTTTTAATTTTAGCACGGAGTTAGTGTTAGTATGTTGACAGGGCAGAATGGAATACTAAATAGAGCTATAGAAGCAAAAGAAGAAACGTTACTATCTTCAGAAAAAGAAGCAATAAGTTTAAATATTTTACAAGATACTATGAATACTAATGCAAATGAATTAGAAAATAGAATAGGCAAGAAACTATACTCAAAAAATTTTGCCAATAGTGACAAATGGGATTATATTTATTTACAAACAGATGGAAAAATATACGGAGATAATTGGTATTATATAAACAAAGGAACAAATATAGAGAATTATGGAAAAGCACAAAAAGAATGGTTAGTAAATTATTCTGATGGGGAAATTATAGAACTTGAAGATGAAAAATATACAGAGGTTTCTGTAAATAATGTGCTAATAACGGATGGATTGGTATTTAATTTGGATAGTAATGATTTTTCTCTTTCAGATAAAAATACTTGGGGAGATGGAGTTGAAGCATTTGGTTTTGACAATAATCAGGAAGATTCAGATGGAATAAGCTTTGATGGTGTAGATGACTATGTATCTTTTAAATCGGGAACAGATTTTCAGAAGGGTTTTACAATTTCTTTTTATGGAAAGGCTAGTACTTCATATTTTTTCTCTAAACAAAAAGAAAATAATTTTATATATTCTTGTAGATTTGGAATGAGTGAAAAAATATTCTATTTTAATACATCTAAAAACCAAGCAAATTCAACTTGGTCAGATGATGTTCAGGGCGGAAATAATAATGGTAATTTGTGTGTAAAGTGTGATTATACAATGGGAGAAGTTGGGTACTATGATTTGACGTTTGACCCAAATGAAAATATTTTTATTCTGTATGATAAAGGACAAGAAGTTGCCAGAACAACAACAGATTTTAATTATTGGCATGGAGAAAATGGAGGAAAACAAATATTAGAAGATGATACTATAAAATGCTATGTTGGAAGAGCTTATGGGGGAACATCACAGGGGACTAATCAGTGGAGTTATTCGAAAATAAGTTTATATAATTTAAAGCTGTATAACAAAAAGTTATCTCAAGATGAAATAATGGAAAATTATATGAAAACGATTGCATATCATCAGAAATAAAAAAAGTCCCCCAAAACACTTGCAATTCACCCCAAAAAGTAGTATACTATAAAAGACATAAAGAGAAAGGAAAGAGCGAGAGCAAAAATCTCGCTCTTAATTCTTGTAAAATAGGAGGTAAAATTTGGCAAAAATCGAAGAAAAGGTTGAAAGTCTAGTAAAAGACAAAATAGAAAAAATTGGATATGAGCTGTATGATGTAATATACACAAAAGAAGGTTCAAACAAAATCCTAAGAATAGTAATAGACAGCGAAAAAGGAATATCATTAGACGATTGTGAAAAAGTCAACAACGAAATAAAAGAAACAATCGACGAAGCAAATCCAATAGAAGAACAATACTTTTTAGAAATATCATCACCAGGAATAGAAAGACTACTAAGAAAAGATTGGCAACTAAAAAAATTCAAAGGTGAAGAAGTAAACATCAAACTATTCAAAAAAGATGAAAATGGCAAAAAAGAATACACTGGAACTTTAGGAGATATAACAGAAAACACATTAGATATTGAAGCAGAAGGCGAAAATACAACAATAGACAGAAAAATTATATCACAAGTAAAAACAGTATACACAGAATAAAATTTTTTAGCGAAAAGAAACGGTCCCAGCAAAAAAAGAAACGATCTTTTCGCAAAAAGAAACGGTCCCAATGGGAAAAACGGGACCAAAAAGAACCGACCCCAATGGTCCCAAGAAAGGAAGTTAAAAAATGAAAGCAATTGATAACAAAGAATTAATATTAGCACTAGAAGACCTAGAAAAAGAAAAAGGAATAAAAAAAGAATATTTATTAGAATCAATAGAATCAGCATTAGTTACAGCATATAAAAGAAATTTTGATGCATTAGAAAACGTAAAAGTTGTAATGGATAAACAAACAGGAGCAACTTATGTATACTCTATAAAAGAAGTTGTAGAAAGAGCAAATGATCCAGTACAAGAAATTAGTTTAGATGAAGCTAAGAAAATAAATAAATCAATACAAATAGGTGACAATGTAGAAATTGAAATAGTACCAAAAAATTTCGGAAGAATAGCAGCACAAACAGCGAAACAAGTTATAGTTCAAAAAATAAGAGAAGCTGAAAGAGAAATTTTATATAATGATTATAGTGACAAAAAAGGTGAAATTGTTTCTGGTCCTATTCAAAAAGCTGAAAGAGGAATTGTTGTAATGGATTTAGGTAAACTTGAGGGTGTTATGCCATTAAAAGAACAAATCCCAACAGAAAATTATAATGTAAATGATAAAATAAAAGCCTATGTTGTAGATGTAGAAAAAGGTGAAAAAGGTGCACCACAAGTTATAGTTTCTAGAAGCCATCCAGATTTTGTAAGAAAACTTTTAGAATTCGAAATACCTGAAATATATGAAGGTTTAATAGAAATTAAAAGTGTATCACGTGATCCAGGAAAGAGAAGCAAAGTTGCGGTATATTCTCAAGACCCTAATATTGACCCAGTAGGCTCTTGTGTAGGTCAACGTGGAATACGTATTCAAAATGTAATAAATGAATTACATGGAGAAAAAATTGATGTTATAGAATGGAACCCAGATATTTCAATATATATAGCAGCAGCACTTCTTCCTGCAAAAATAATGGCAGTTGATAGTAAAGAAGATGAAAAATTTGCTCAAGTAATAGTTCCAGATGACCAATTATCTTTAGCAATAGGAAAAGCTGGTCAAAATGCAAGACTTGCAGCAAGACTTACTAATTGGAAAATTGATATAAAATCTGAAAGTCAATTTAGACAAATGCTACAAGAACAGGTAAATTCAGAAAATCAAGAGGAAAGTAGTAAAAAAGAAGATTCTTCAGAAGAAATAGAGAATAATGAAGAATAGAAAGCAATTCTAAAGAATATAAAATCAAAAGAGAGATTAAAAAGGAGAAGATTTAATTTGAAAAAAATACCACAAAGAACTTGTATAGGTTGTAATAGCAAAAAAGACAAAAAAGACTTGATAAGAGTTGTAAAAAATAAAGATGGGCAAATCAGTATAGATTTAACAGGAAAGAAAGATGGAAGAGGAATTTACCTTTGTAAATCTGAAGAATGTCTAAATAAAGCTATAAAAAATAAAAGAATTTCTAGAACTTTTGAGATGGAAATTGATGAAAGTATATACGAGAATTTAAGAAATTTTATAAATGGAGGTGAGATTATTGGGTAAAATGAAATTATATGAACTAGCAAAAGAAATGGATGTATCTAGTAAAGAGTTACTAGAACAAGCAAAAGAGATGGGTATAAATATAAAAAGCCATTTAAGTGTTATTTCTGATGATGATGTTAAAAATTTAAAAGCTAAATATCAAAGAAAAGGTGTAACAGAAATAAAACCAAAAGAGGAGAAAAAGCCTAAAAAAGAAAATTCACAAAAGAAAGATAATCCAGTAATAATTAGAAGAGAAGTGATTATCGAGGAAGAGGGAAATAAAGAGAAAAAGCAAGAACCAAAACGTAATGATAATAAAAATCCATTTGTACAAAGAAATCAAAAAAAGGATTATAATATAGTCTATAGAAACAAACCAACTAAACCTATGACTGTAAGTGAGTTATTTGGTTTGAATAAAGACGAAAAGAAAGTTGAAAATAAAAAGAAAGAGGATACCGAGAAAAAAGAAGCAATGAAAGTAGAAGAAAAAAAGGTAGAACAAAAAGTAGAACCAAAAGTCCAAGAAAATGTGGTACATACAAAAAATCAAAATGTAAATATGAATAAAAATAATGACTTCCAAGATAGAAGAAACCAATCATCAGAAAGAGGAAATTACCAATCTCACAATAATAGAAATAATGATAGAAATGGCTATCAAAATAATAGAAGAGATGGATTTAGAACAAATAACAGAAATAATGATGGTCAAAATGGTTTCCAAAAAAGAGATAATAACAGATATCAAAATAATAATGGAGAAAAACCTTGGCAAAGAGATAATAGAGACGGCAAAAATTTTGGTCAAAATAATTTCAGAAACAATAATCAAAATGGTAGAAATGGTTACAATAATAATTATAACAACAATGGCGGAAACAGATTTGGAAACAATAATAGACGTCCATTAGATGAAAAAGGAATTGAGAAAAACATCAAAAACATTATTACTGTTGAAACAAATATCGAAGAGAAGTCGGCTCGTGAATATAGCAGAAATATTGATAAACAAAAAAATAATAGCAAATATGATGAAAATAGAAGTGCTAAGAAAAAATCAAGAAGAAATCAAGAGGATTATTCTATAAATGAGAAGAAATTAAATAACTTAAAACAAAGAAATAATTTATCAAATATGTTCGAGGACCAAGAAGACAGTATGCTTGATTATTATGATTTAACAACACAAAGAGGTAGAAAAGGTAAGAAGAAAGTGGCAAAAGGAGAAGAAAGAACAAAACAAAAAATCTTCAAACTTACAGAAATAACAATACCTGAATCTATTAGTGTTAAAGATTTAGCAACTGAGCTTAAAAAGACATCAAGTGAAGTAATAATGAAACTTATGTCACTTGGAATTATGGCTACTTTAAACAATAACTTGGATTTTGATACAGCATTTTTAGTTGCTTCTGAATTTGGTGTAACTGCAAACAAGAAACAAGAAGTTAAAGAAGAAGATGTATTATTTGATGAATCTGAGGACAAAGAAAATGAATTAAAAGAACGTCCACCAGTAGTTGTTGTTATGGGTCACGTTGACCATGGTAAAACATCACTTCTAGATGTAATTAGAAAAACAAATGTAATAGGTGGAGAAGCAGGTGGAATTACACAAGCAATTGGTGCATATCAAGTAAAGGTTAATGATAGAGATATTACATTCTTAGATACACCTGGACACGAAGCATTTACTCAAATGAGAGCAAGAGGTGCTCAAATCACTGATATTGCAATATTGGTTGTTGCTGCAAATGATGGTGTAATGCCTCAAACAGTTGAAGCTATTAACCACGCAAAATCAGCTGGAATTCCAATAATTGTTGCAATCAACAAAATAGATTTACCAGATGCCAACCCTCAAAAAGTTAAAGAAGAATTAATGCAATATGAATTAGTACCAGAAGAATGGGGAGGAGATACAATTTATGTTGAAATCTCTGCTAAGAAGAACTTGAATATTGACCAACTACTAGAAATGGTATTACTAGAAGCGGATGTCTTAGAATTAAAAGCAAACCCTACAAAACAAGCAAAAGGTGCTGTAATAGAAGCAAGACTTGATAAAAATAAAGGTGCTATTGCATCAGTTCTAGTTCAAAGAGGAAAACTAGATGTTGGAGATACCGTAGTTGTTGGAACATCAATTGGTAGAATACGTTCAATGGTAAATGATAAAGGTAAAAAAGTAAAATCAGCTGGACCATCAACACCAGTAGAAATTATGGGATTAACAGAAGTTCCACAAGCAGGAGACATCTTCTATGAAGTTAAAGATGAAAAAATGGCTAAACACTTAATAGAAAGAAGAAAACGTCAAGCTAGAGAAAAATCAATAAATCAAGTATCAGCAGTAACATTAGATAATCTATTTGGACAAATGGAAGAAGGAAAATTAAAACAATTGAACTTAATTGTAAAAGCAGATGTTCAAGGTTCTGTTGAAGCATTAAAACAATCTCTAGAAAAATTATCAAATGAGGAAGTAAGAGTAAAAGTAATCCACTCAGCAGCAGGAGCTGTTACAGAATCTGATGTTACACTTGCAAAGGTTTCAAATGCTATTATAATTGCATTTAATGTAAGACCAGTTGCAACAGCTAAAAATGAAGCTGAAAAAGACGAAGTTCAAATAAAACAATATTCTGTAATTTACCAAGCAATAGACGACGTAGAAGCTGCTATGAAAGGAATGCTTGACCCTAAATTCGAGGAAGAGGTTATAGGAACTGCAGAAATTAGACAAATCTTTAAAATATCAAATGTTGGAACAATTGGTGGAGCAATGGTACTTACAGGTAAAATTGCTAGAAATGCAGGAGTTAGAGTTATTCGTGATGATGTTGTTATCCACGACGGAAAACTTATATCTTTAAAACGTTTCAAAGATGATGCAAAAGAAGTTGCAAAAGACTTTGAATGTGGTATCCAATTAGAAAAATATAATGATATTAAAGAGGGAGATATTTTAGAAGCTTATATTATGAAAGAAATAAAAAGATAATTGCTCTTTTGGGACCGGTTTTTTGCGTTGGGACCGTTTCCTTTCACGAAAAATTTCGCGAAAAGAAACGGTCCCAGCGGAAAAAGAAATAATCTTTTCGTGAAAGGAAACGGTCCCAATACGAAAAAGTTAGGAGGATATTATGCCACAAAGAAAAACAACAAATAGAATGGACAAGGTTAATGAGGAGTTAAAAAAAGAAATTAGTGTTATAATTGACCAAGATTTAAGAAATCAAAATATAACAGGACTAATTAGTGTAACTAAGGTCAAAACTGCTCCAGATTTGCGTACGGCTAGAGTTTATATTAGTTTACTTAATTGCAAGAGCAAGAAAAACACTCTTGAGGGTATTAAGAAAGCCTCAGGTTATATAAGATCTGAAATTGCTAAAAGAGTTAATTTAAGATATACTCCTGAACTTATTTTTGAGGTTGACGAGAGTATGGAGTATGGCTCTAGAATTGAGAGTATTTTGAAGGAAATTATGCCAGAAGAGAAGTAAAAATGACCCATTGGGACCGGGTCTTTTTGAGTCATTGGCACCAAAAGAACCGGTCCCGACGGGGCAGAAAGGAAGAAATATGACATTAGATACAATATTAGAAGAAATAAAGAAAGCAGAAAAAATTGTAATACTAACACACGAATTACCAGATGGAGATGCAGTAGGAAGTTCTTTAGCAACAGGTTTAGCCTTAGAAGAAATGGGAAAAAATGTAGATATTATAATACCAGAATATTCAAAATCGTTTTCATTTTTACCTAAAATAGATAAATTAAAAAAATCTAGCGATGTAGAAAAATACGATTTAGCAATAGCATTAGATTGTGCAGATATCAAAATATTAAAAGGCTATACAAAATATTTCGAAAAAGCAAAAACAAAAATAGTAATAGACCATCATAGTAGTAACATAATGTATGGAGATATAAACTTTGTAAATCCAGTTGCACCGGCTTGTAGCCAAGTTTTAATTGGAATGTTTAGCTATTTTGGAATAAAAATGACTAAAGATATGGCAACTTGTGTAATGACAGGAATAATTACAGATACAGGTGGATTTTCTTATGGAGCAACTACAGAAACCTTTGAATTCGCAGCAGAAATTTTATCACTTGGTGTAAACATATCTGAAATATTTAGAAGAGCTTTACACACAAAAAATAAAGCTAATTTCGAGTTAACAAAAAGAGCAATGGATAGATTAGAATTTTTTGAAGATGGAAAAGTTGCTTTTACATATATAACAGGTCGTGACCAAGAAGAGGTAAATGCCGTTCCTGGTGACCATGAAGGAATTGTTGATGTAGGTAAAAACATAGATGATGTTGAAGTTTCAATATTTTTACACGAGGTAAAAGGAAAAGGATACAAGATTTCTTTAAGGTCCTTAGAGTATGTTGATGTTGCAAGTATTGCCATTATGCTTGGCGGTGGCGGACATTTAAGAGCTGCTGGAGCTTATGGCAAAGGAACAATTGAGCAGATTAGAGATAAGGTTCTTAAAGAAGTTAGGAAACAGCTTATGTAATTTTTTATTTTTTATTGGGGACGGTTCTTTTCGCGAAAAGAACCGTCCCCAATCAGAAATTTTTCGGGAAAAGAAACGGTCCTTTCACGAAAAAAAAAGGAGTTTATATGGATGGAATTATAATAATAAACAAAGAAAAAACTTGGACATCGAATGATATAGTACAAAAACTAAAACACACATTTCACGAAAAAACAGGACATACAGGAACTTTAGACCCACTTGCAACAGGTGTACTTCCAATATTGGTTGGAAAAGGAACTAGTTTATCAAAGTATTTGGTAAATCATGATAAAGAATATATTGCAACTATTAGGTTAGGGGAAAAGACTTCTACAGGGGACCAGGAAGGAGAAATTATTGAAAAAAAGCCAGTAACAGATGATATGTTTGATGCAGAAAATGTAAGAAAAGTTCTTTCTGAATTTAAAGGAAAACAGAACCAAATTCCACCTATGTATTCAGCAATTAAAGTTAATGGTAAAAAACTTTATGAGTATGCTAGAAGTGGTAAGAAAGTAGAGGTAGAACCTCGCGAGATTGAGATTTTTGATATTGATTTGATTTCTATATCTAATGATATGAAGGAAATTGTGTATAAGGTTTGGTGTTCTAAAGGAACTTATATTAGAAGTTTATGTGAGGATATTGCTGAAAGACTTGGAACAGTGGGATTTATGAACAGTTTAAATAGAACTAGAGTTGGGGATTTTAGAATTGAGCAGGCTGTTAGGATTTCGGATGTTGCTGGTGATGAGGGTGTTGTAAATAGGGATATTATAAAGAGTAAGTTTATTTCAATAGAGGAATTTTTGATGGATAAAAATGAGATAGTTCTTGATAATATGAAGATTAGAAAGTTCTTAAATGGTGTGAAAATTTTTTGTGATAAAAGTGATGGAATATATAGGATATATAGCGAAAATAGAGTATTTGTAGGAAGTGGAATTGCTAAAGATAAAAAATTGAAGAGAGATATTATTATTAATTTTTAAAAAAGAAGAACTCCCAGAAAGAAAAGCCGGGAGTTCTTCAGTTTTGTAAGCTGATGCTTACTTGGAAAATGTTACTATGGATATTACAGCTTTTTAGAATAAGCTGTATATCTTACCAGAGTCACTAATAAATCTTCTCTTGCAGCAAGCAGAACATTGAACTGTCTCTTGGCTTTCGGAATGTTCAGTTCAATTTCCTGCGGTGACAATGACTGAAGCATCTGAGACAGCTTTTCAGCGTAACCGAACTGTCTAACGTGGAAAGAATGAAAAACGTGAGCATCTGCGGCTTCTAAGCTAGGTAAACCTGGCTTTTCATCGTATTTCTGAGGATGGCCGTTTTCTCTTAAAAGATAAGCCAAATCATCAATTGCAGTGTCAAGTTTATTCAGTTCCGCTTTTACTCTCTGAATATAGAGCTTAGCTTTTTCGACATTCATGATTGTCCAGTCTACTTCTTCTTTCTGTTCTGGTGTACCGTAAAGCCGGTCATCAAGTTCGTAGTTGTGTCTTGCTGTGTTTCTGGCAATGTGATAAATCCTGAAATCTGTCATAGTAATTTCCTCCTGTTTTTTTATGAAATATTATTCAGGTACAAGAATATTATACAACTTTATGTAAATTTTGTCAATGAAAAATGCTAAAATTATGTAAACAATTACTAAAAGCACCAAAATGCATAGAAATATGGGGAGAAGAAAAATTAAAAATAATATTTTCAAGAAAGAATAAAAAATCATAATGTATTTCCTAAAAAAAATTAAAAAAACTACTTGCAAATTGTCGAAATATAAAATATAATTAAAATGTATTAAAGACACTTAGGAGGAAAAAGATGGAAGATTTCGCAACTTATATATTAGAAGAAGAAAATTTATCTCAAAAAATGCTAATAACATACTATTTATCAAAAAAAACAGGAATATTTTTTGATAAATCAATAGTATTAAAAGCAGAAATAGCAAAAATGTTTATAGAATATATGCAAATAAATGTTGACAAAAACCTAGTATTAACAGCAATGTTACTATGTAACTGTAAAAAAATAGAAAATGCACAAAAAATAGGAAAATTAGAGACTTTTGCAAAAGATGGAGCAGAATATTTAAGCACATTAGGATTTAGCAAACGTTTTTGTAAAATATGTGAAGAGGTAAACAGATACAGTGAAAGCTCACCAAGAGAAAGAGAAAGCGACATTTTAGAAATAGTAGACCAATTTACAGGACTAATACTAAACAGGGTTGAAAGAGATGCATTTTCAACAGAAGAAGCATTAGTTGTATTAAAAGAAAGAAACCTAAAATAGAATTACGCTATTATTACATGCCTGCAGGAAGTCCGATCCTTCCTCTTCTGGGAGAGCGCTGGGTGCAGAATTATGGAACCGGTATAGAGGACCTTCATTTTCATAATTTTATGGAGATTGGTTTTTGCTATTATGGAGAGGGAATCCTTACTCTGGGAGAGGAGAAAAGGAAGTTTACAGGGCGGCAGTTTACTGTGATCCCGGAACGGTTTCCTCATACAACAAACAGCATGGGAAATACGGTCTGTAAATGGGAGTATCTGTTTGTGGATGTTGAGGGATTTTTGCGAAAGAATTGTGAGAGTGCTGTACAGGCTGAGAAAATGCTGCGAAGGATCAACGCCGGGGCATTGTTGATGAACGAGAAAGAGGAACCGTTTATAGCTGAATGTATTATTAGAATTATGGATATCATGCGCCGGGAAGAGGAGTTTTATATTCAGGAGGCATCCGGACTTCTTATGGCTCTGCTGGCAGGGATTGCCCGGCTGAACCGGACGCCGGAACAGGAAATGCTTTATGAAGAGCAGAGCAGGAGCATGAGGATCATTTCAGATACACTGGATTATATTTCAGATCATTACAGAGAGAATATAAAGATAGAGCAGTTGTCTGCAAACTGTCATCTGAGTGAGTCACATTTTCGCAGGATTTTTTCCGGATGTATGCATATGAGCCCTGTAGAGTATATAAATTTGATACGTGTCCGCACAGCCTGTGAAAAACTGAAAAAGACAGATAGGTCAGTTACTGACATAGG
>ERZ857693.3747-NODE-3747-length-12015-cov-2.893896_pt1 | contig 12015 bp, 9 predicted proteins | sample MGYA00519765_ERZ857693 | MGnify/ENA primary metagenome ERZ857693 (study PRJEB31778, sample SAMEA3449354) | human gut metagenome | biome: human gut; feature: human-associated habitat; material: faeces | place: United Kingdom | collected 2010/2012 ... | reverse complement strand
CCGATCTGATCACGGCCATCGCGGTGCACACGCTGCCGAGCGCCGACCGCGCGGCACTCTCCGGCGGCATCGCCGTATACAGCCGCGAGGAGCTGTACGCGCGGCTCGAAGATTTCGGGTCGTGAACCATTCGAGCGGATACACTTGATTTTTACCGCATTCATGGTATAATCAAAATACCCGAAGGAAACGAACGGGATCCATACAAAAGAGGTGCTGACATGAACGAAGATTTCGGCGGCGATATCATTACCATCTCCGACGAGGACGGCAACGAGTTTGATCTCGAGCTGCTCGATACTATTGAATTTGAAGGCCAGACGTACTGCGTGTTCGTCCCGGCAGACATTGAAAACATGGACGTGAACGATCCCGATTACGGTCTCATCTTCCTGAAGAGCCGCGAGGAGAACGGCGAGGAGCTTTTCGACTCCGTGGACGACGATGACGAGCTGGATCGTGTGTACGAATACTACCAGCAGATCATGGAAGCGGAAGAAGAGAAGGAATAAGATTTTCTTTCTGCGGTGCTCGTAGCCACACTTCACCGGGTCATTTTAAACCCACATTAGATATAAGGGACGCCTATCTCCGGCCGTGAATTGCAGGCCTCCCGGCTTTTTGCCGGACGTTGGAAGCGCGGAAGCGATCGGGCGGCGACCCACCTGCCGAGTCGTGCAGGTTCTAATCTGACCCCTACGGCATTGCGGAGGGGGCGCACCTTCGGGTGCGCCTTTTTTATATTCAAATGGGAGAGCCCTGCGGGGAGGGGATCGCGGCTCGCCGCAGCGCACGCTCTTCGAGCGCATGTTTGCGAGCCGAAAAGGATTTTTGCCGACGCACATGTCGCCGGAGAAAATGGTTAAAACTTTATTTGCGCCTGCGGGCGCAAACTCTGCGAGGCGTTTTGACGTTCTGCGGGGCTTTTGGCGCACCTTCGGGTGCGCTTTCTTTATTCTCCGGCAATTTGCCGCAGGGAAGCGTGCCGCGGCGGCGCGATTTCTCTCTTTTCGCCGTTGCGCAGAGAGGCTGCATCGTCGTATTCTAACAGCATACTAAACGAGTAGGAAAGTGATCTGCGATGACATCCTTGCAGAAATGGGGAAAATCCGTCCGCACGACGATACCGGTCATGGCCGGGTATCTTGTGCTCGGCGCGGGCTTCGGCATACTGCTGCGCACGCGCGGCTACGGTCTCGGCTGGGCGCTCGCCATGAGCGCGTTTATTTACGCCGGGTCGATGCAGTATGTGGCCATCGACCTTCTGACCGGCGGCGCTTCGCTCCTGACGACGGCTGTTACGACACTGCTTGTGAACGCGCGCCATCTTTTTTACGGCATTTCCATGCTCGAGCGCTACCGCGCCGCGGGAAAGTACGCGCCGTACCTCATTTTCTCGCTGACGGACGAGACCTATTCGCTCGTCGCCGCGCGCGAGGATCTCACCGGCGCGGAGTGCTTCCGTATCTCGCTGCTCGACCAGCTTTACTGGCTGCTCGGCACGGCACTCGGTTCGCTCGCGGGCGCGTATCTGGACTTTAACACAACCGGCATCGACTTTTCGCTCACGGCGCTCTTTCTCACAGTGTTCACCGAGCAATGGCTGGAGACAAAGGATCACGCCCCGGCGCTCATCGGTCTCGGCGTTTCGATCGTCTGCCGTCTCCTGTTCGGCGCGGACAGCTTTCTGCTGCCGACGATGGGCGGCATGCTCTGCTGTCTTCTCGTGCTCGACGCGCGCCGGACGAGGAAAGGAGGCGCGAGCGCATGAATACGCATGCCGTTTTGCTCATTGCGGTCTCCGCGCTCGTCACGGCGCTCATCCGCTTTGCGCCGTTTCTCGTGTTCCGCGGCGGACGGGAGACGCCCGCCGTGATACTGCGGCTCGGAAAGCTCCTGCCGTGCGCGGTCATGGGCATGCTCGTAGTGTACTGCCTGCGGAATATGGACTTTGCCGGCGCGAGCCACGCCCTGCCGGAGATCATCGCCGCGGCGGTCGTTGTGCTGCTCCATCTCTGGCGGCGGAATACGCTTTTGAGCATCGTCGCCGGAACCGTCGTTTACATGCTGCTCGTGCAGCTTGTGTTTGTGTGAATCAATTTGCAAAAATGGCCGGAGGCAGTTTGTGATACTGCCTCCGGCTGTTTTTTTATCCGACAGGGCCGGGCATCAGATGCTCTTCCGCCGCTATGCCCTCCTCCGGCAAAATACGGACTTCCAGCCCGGTAATGTAGTTTTCCGGATGGCCTTCACAGCATTGATCGACGATATTCGGCGTGATCACGCAGTCATCCACGCGCAGCTCCCGGCGGCTCGCTTCCTCGAAAAGACGATCAATGGAGTCCTGAATCGAGAGATACGGTCCGTAATGATAGCCGCAGAGATACTCGCCCGCAGGAATATAGGAGAGAGCCTGCTCCGCCATCAGCTCGGGGAAACGGTATTCCTGCACGGGGGTGTCTTCGTAAAGCAGAGCGCCGAACCATTTGCGCTCACCGCGGTAAAAGCCGACGGTAGGATAAAAGTAAAAAAGCTCATGCGTGAAGAGATTGATCTCATCGCCAATGTGCAGAAAGGCGCGGCGCGGAAACGTCCGGACGGAAAACTTTCCTCTCTGGCTGGAGGATTGCTCCCGGTCGATGAATTCCACTTTTTGCTGGATGATCTGAATGGTAGCGTTCAGCTCGTCGCATTGGCGGCGAAGTTTTTCCGCCTGTTCTGAGAGCATTTCAAGATTGTCCCGCAGCGCGTTGTTATGGAGAAAATCCCGTATCCGGGCGAGCGGGTATCCAAGGCGGCGCAGATATCGTATGGTGGCGAGCGGATAGACCTGGTCAAAGTGATAAAACCGGCGGCTGTTTTCGCTGTTGCGTACCTGCGGGACGAGAAGCCCTTTTGCGTCATAGTGGCGGAGGAGCTGCACATCCATGTCGAAAATTTTTGCAAGCTCGCCGATCGACAAAAATTCTTTCATAAAACCTCCCAAGTTTTCTCCGGCACTGTCGATTGGTTTTGTAGGAACACCAGAAAAGCTCCGGAAACAGAAAAAAAGACTTGAACCTAAAACCGTTATAGGTTGTAGCGTGAGCATATCATTTTTCTGCGATCGAATCAAGTGAATGGAGGAAGAACATGCAAACTTTTTTGAAGAACGGCTATATCGTCTCCATGGATCAAAACGACACCGTGTTTGACGGCGGCGGGGTGCTCGTGGAAAACGACCGCATCACGGCGGTCGGCCGGGTCGATCCGGCGAAGATCTCGCCCGACGCGGAGGTCATCGACCTGCGCGGAAAATATGTTCTGCCCGGATTTGTGAATACCCACGTCCACACCTCGCAGCAGATATCCCGCGGTGTCGGCGACGATGTGGATTTTATCTGCTGGCTGCACGAGAGAATGTGGCCCTTTGAGAGCAATATGACGGAGGAGGATTCCTACGTTTCCACACTCATGACGAGCCTGGAGCTGATCCGCTCGGGCGTAACGTCGTTTGCCGAGCCGGGCGGTCAGTTCGTCTCCGGCATGGCGCGGGCCACGGAGCAGTCCGGCCTGCGCGGAAAGCTCGCCAAGTCGGTGATGGACTGCGGTGAAGGCCTCCCGCCGATCTGGCAGCGCACGATGGAGCAGGAGCTTGAGCAGCAGGTCGCGGATATCGAAAAATATCACAATACCGCTGACGGGCGCGTGCAGGTATGGTTTGGCCTGCGGACGATATTCAACAACACCGATGAGCTTTGCGTCCGCACAAAAGAGCTTGCCGACAAGTACGGCGTCGGCATTCACATGCACGTGGCGGAAGCAAAGGAAGAAAAGGAATACACCTATGCGCGCTGGGGCGAGGGGACGGTAAAGCACCTCGAACGGCTCGGTGTGCTGGATAAAAATCTCCTGGCGGTACACACGGTCTGGCTGACCGATGAAGAGCTGGAGCTCTTCCGGAAGCGGGAAGTGAAGATCTCGCACAATCCCGCGTCGGCCATGCGGGTGCTGGGTTTTGCCCGCGTTCCGAAAATGCTGCAGATGGGACTGATGCCGTCCATCGGCACAGACGGCGCTTCGTCCTCCAATCACATGGACATGGTGGATGAAATGTGGCTCACCAGCCTTATTCATAAGGGGTGGCGGCTCGATCCGACGGTGGTCCCGTCACAGGATATCCTGCGTATGGCGACAAAGTGGGGCGCGCGTGCGCTTCTCGATGAAAATCTGTATGGCAGTCTGGAAGCCGGAAAAAAGGCCGATTTGATCGTTATTGATCCGCACGGCCCATCCATGATGCCGGTCAACGATAAAATTGCCGCGCTGGTCACGGCGATGCATTCGGCCAATATCGAATCCACGATGTGCGACGGCAAGTGGCTCATGCGTGAAAGAAAAATCCTGACGCTTGATGAGGAGGCAATTTTGAAAGAGGCTTGTGAACGGGCCGCGGCAATTTATAAGCGTGCGGGCATCGTTCTGCCGGACCGTTTTCCGGTCGTAAAAGTCTAAACTGGTTTTCTGCGGTATACCGTGCCGCCGGAAATAAAACGGGTCAACAAAATACAAAAAATTTGGAGGTACAGCATGAATCTGAAACTACTGTCTGTCGCCAAAGGCGAAACCCCGGCCGATCTCGTCATTCGGAACGGAAAGATCGTCAACGTCTACTCCGGTGAGATCTACGAGGGCGGCGTGGCCGTCTGCGGCGATACGATCGCGGCCGTCGGCGATGTTGATTACTGCGTTGGCGAGAACACCCGTGTTGTCGATGCGGAAGGAAAGTACCTGACTCCGGGATTCCTGGACGGACATATCCATCCGGAAAGCTCCTCTCTGGCAATTCGGTCCTTTGCGGAAGCGGTTCTCTCTCACGGCACCACGGGCATCATGACCGACCTCCACGAGGTAGGCGTTGTTTCCGGTCTGGAAGGCATCGAAGCGATCCTGAAGGAAGCGGAAACGACCGACCTCAAGCTCTATTTTGTTGTTCCTTCCCATGTCCCGTTTTCCCCCAATCTCGAAACGAGCGGAGGCCGCTTCAATCCGGAGATCATCCGCCGCGCGCTTCGCCGTCCGGACGCCGTCGGCCTGTCGGAATGTGTCGGCCCCTATATTATGGCGGGCTTCCCCGACCTGCTCGAGTCGTGTGACGACACGCTCTCCATGCCCGGTAAAACGCTGCAGGGCCATCTTCCGGATATGTACGGCCCGGTCATGAGCGCATGCGTGGCGGCCGGCGTTTCCACCGACCATGAAGGGTTCTGCGAGAAAGACGTTTTTGAGCGTCTTCGCAACGGCTGCCATCTCATGATGCGCGAGGGCAGCGCCGCCCGCAACATGCCGGTGCTTCTCAAGACCGTGATGGAAAATCATCTGGACACCGCCATGGTCAGCATTGTCACCGACGACCTCCATACCGTCGATCTGCAGCAGCGCGGCCATCTGGACGATGCGCTCCGCACGGCGCTCGGCATGGGGCTGGATTTCGTAAAAGCCATTCAGATGGTCACGGTCAACTGTGCCCGCGCGTTCAATCTTGATCGTGAGATCGGAGGTCTCGCTCCCGGCCGCCGCGCGGATATCAACATCACCACCGGAGCGGAAGATTTCCGCGTGCTGACCACGTTTGCCGGCGGCCGCCAGATCACCGATAACGGCAAGCTGCTCGTGCATTATGAAACCGCGCAGCACGATCCCTGCGTGCTGAATACCGTTCACCTGAGCCAGCCGGTTACCGCTGACAGCTTCAAGACCCACGTGTCGGCCAAGGCAAAGAAGGTCAAGGCGCTTGTAATGGACACGCTGTCCTACATCCCCTTTACGAGCCGCCGCGACGTGGAGCTTCCGGTCGTGGACGGCGTGGTGCAGTGCGACGTGGAGCAGGACGTGCTGTATATTGCGCAGGTCGAACGCCACGGAAAAAACGGCAACATCGGCAAGGCGTTCATGGGCGGATTCCGCATCCGCGGCGGCGCAATGGCCTCCTCCGTCGGCCACGATAACCACAACATTATCGTCCTGGGCGACAGCTTTGAGGATATGGCCCTGGCGGTAAACCGCTGCGCTGAGCTCGGCGGCGGCCAGGTCATCGTCCGCAACGGCGAGATCGCGGCGGAGGTCGCGTATCCCGTCTGCGGCCTGCTGAGCGATCTTTCGCTCGACGAGCTGGCGGATAAGAAAAAGGAGCTGAACCGCGTTGCCCATGAAATGGGAACAGAGATCGCTATTCCGTTCATGTTCCTGAGCTTCATCTGCCTTGCGGCGATTCCCGCATACGCCATTACCGACTGCGGCTTTATCGACGTGGTAAAGCAGCAGGTCGTTGATCCGATCCTCGAGGTCGTGGAGTAAGAGAAACAGAAAAAACCAGCGAATAAAAGGGAGAAAACATGAAAAAAGACTTCTTCAGACTTCAGGAACACGGCACCACGACGAAGCGCGAGGTGCTTGCGGGCATCACGACGTTTATGACCATGGCCTATGTGCTGGCGGTGCAGCCGGCGGCCATCTGCGGCTTCGGCCCCGATCCGGTGTTCACGGACGTGAACGGCCTTGTCATCAGCAAATCTGCGCTGCTTGTCATGTGCGCGCTCGTCAGCGGAGCAATTACCCTCTTTATGGGGCTTTATGCAAATCTTCCGCTTGCCCTTTCCACGGCGATGGGCAGCAACTTCATTCTCGGCGGTCTCGTAAACAGCGGCGCGTTTTCCTTCGGCTGGGCCATGGCGCTTCTTCTCTGCTCGGGCATACTGTTTATTCTGGTGACGGTGCTCGGCGTTCGGAAAATGGTTGTCGATCTTCTGCCGAAGAATCTGAAGATCGCCATTCCGACGGCGGTCGGCTTCTTCATTGCGTACCTCGGCTTTAAGAACACCGGTCTGGCTGTTTTTTCAAACGGTCTGGCGCTCGGAGATTTCTCTCAGCCTACGGTCCTCCTTGCGCTGATCACTATGGTCGTCATGGGCGTTCTTACGGCGTACAAGGTCCGCGGCGCCATCCTCATCGGCATTGTCGTCGGCACGGTCATCAGCATTCCCATGGGCGTTTCCACGCTGCCGGCGTCGGTTTTCTCTCTGCCGGATGTGAGCGAGCTCGGGAACCTCTTCCTGTGCTATGATTTCAAATCCCTTCTCGCAGACATTCCCGGCGCTCTCGTCTGGATCTTCATTCTGTTCACCAGCGACTTCTTCGCCACCTTCGGCGCTTTGATCGCCGTGGGAGCGCAGACGAATATGCTTGACGAGGAAGGAAACTTCCCCCACATTGAAAAGCCGTTCCTCGTCGATGCCGTCGGCACGGTCGTCGGCTCGGCAACCGGCTGCACGACGATCTCCACGTTCATTGAATCCACCATCGGCGTGGAGGCGGGCGGCCGTACCGGTCTTACGGCGGTTGTCACGAGCATTCTGTTCTTCGTCTGCGTTTTCCTCTCGCCCCTTTTCCTCATGATCCCCACCTCCGTCACGGGCGTTGCTCTGATCTTTGTCGGATTCTCCATGCTCTCCGGGTTTACCAAGCTGGATTTCTCCGACTTCAAAAGCTGCTTTGGCCCGTTCGTCATGATCATGTTCGGCACCTTCACCGGCGATATCGCCGCGTCGATCTGCCTCGGCGTTCTGACCGACGTGCTCATCAAGGTCGTGACCGGCGATGCGAAAAAGGTCCACCCGGTGCTCTATGTGCTTTGCATCCCCCTCGTTCTTTATTTTATAGTGTAACGGGTTTTGCTGAAAAAGGCTCTCAGATCTGTGATCTGAGAGCCTTTTTCTTTATAATAATATTATATATTTAAGCGCGCTTATGTGCCCTTTTCTTTTTTGTTTCGGCAAGAAAATGCTTCCAACCGTTTTTTTCCTTATTGACGACTTTCAGCAGCGCCTTGATCTGATCGTCGGAAAAGACGTTCGCCATGCGCGCGGCGTTGCGCCACGGCATATCGAGCACGTACATGAGATTCCCGGCGTTTTCCTTGCTGCCCACAAGATTCATCACGCGGCGCGCGGCTTCCAGCGCGTTGTACAGCCCTTTGCCAAGACCGCCGGGGAGATATTTCCCGCGGGAGATGGCGTCGTTGAAGTCCACCGCGCCGCGCTCTTCCCAGCGCGCGGGCGGGATATCGTGCCCGAGCAGCGCGGCGAAGCTCTCGTCGGACACATGCTGCACATCCGCGCGGCGGTAAACGTCAAATTCCGGCGCGGCGTATTCATCGAAGGGCGCTTCGCCGGCAACATGCACCGTGTGTACAAGCCGCAGATCGCGGCAGGACGCGCCGACGCAGAGCTCGTACTCGCCCTCTTCCACGACCCACCGGTTTTTCGCGCAGCTCCAAACGGCGAAGCTCCGCTCGCCGAGCGGGAGGAAGACCGTCTTTTCCTCGCCGGGCAGCAGTTCCACGCGCGCAAAGCCCGCGAGCGAGAGCGCAGGGCGCAGCATGCCGGGGGTTTTGCGGCGGACATAGAGCTGCGCGACCTCCGCCCCGGCGCGGCTTCCGGTATTCTTCACCGTGAAGCTCACGCCGCCGGGCGAAAATTCGCCGGGCGCGTAGGAAAACTCCGTATAGCTCAATCCGTAGCCGAACGGATATTTGACGCGCTTATGCGCGCTTTCATAATACCGGTAGCCGACGAACAGCCCCTCGCGGTACTCGCTCGTCGCCTCGCGCCCCGGATACCACGGCGCGCAGGGCGAATCCTCAAGTCGGACGGGCATCGTCTCGGCCAGCTTGCCGCTGGGGTTCGCCTCGCCCGTGAGCAGCGCGGCGCATGCCGTGCCAACGGCCTGCCCGCCGAGATAGAGATGCAGCACCGCGCGGACGAACACATCCCACGTCATCTCCACCGGACTGCCGCACTGCAGCACGACGCCGACGTTCGGATTGACCTCCGCGATCTCGCGCAGAAGGTCGAGCTGGTTTTCGCGCAGACGCATATGCTCGCGGTCGAATCCTTCCGTTTCGCTGCCCTCGTCCAGACCGAGGAAGAGCAGCACCTTATCGCTTCGCGCGGCGAGCACCCTTGCCCGGCGCAGCAGCCGCGGCGCAGCGGCTCCGCTGCGGAAAAAGCCCTTTTCGTATCCGGTGACGTCCACGCCGGCAGCGCGCAGCGCGTCGAGCGGCGCGTCCACCTGCGTGGGATTGACGCGCGAGCTGCCCGCGCCCTGATAGCGCGGCATGGCGGCAAAATGCCGCAGCGGGAGAAATTCCTTTTCGTTTTTCAGCAGCACGGCAGACTCCGCCGCGGCTTTCGTGGCGAGCGCATGGTGCGCCGTGCCGTCGAAAACGCCGCCGCACGCGAGCGCTTTCTGCGCGGTAAAAATAAAGTCCAGCACGTGATCCACCTGCTCGTCCAGAAGGGCCTCGTCGAGCGTCCCGTTCTGTACGGCCTCGACGATGTGCCGGTCGGTCTCGCCGTTGGAGGCCGGCATTTCGAGCGACGATCCGGCGCGCACGGCGGCGACGCGGTCGTTGTTGCCGCCCCAGTCGGAGACGACGAGCCCGTCAAAGCCCCACTCGCCGCGGAGGATATCGCGCAGCAGGTGCTCATTTTCGTTGCAGTAAGTACCGTTCAGCCGGTTATACGCCGTCATAAGAGAGCGCACGCCGCCCTCTTTTATGGCGGTCTCAAACGCCGGAAGATAGATCTCGCGCAGCGTCCGCTCGTCCATGACGGAATCGGTCGCCATGCGGCGCAGCTCCTGCGAGTTTGCGGCAAAGTGCTTCACACACGCGCTCACGCCGGTGCCCTGTATGCCGCGGATCATCGCCGCGGCGAGCTTGCCGGAGAGCAGCGGGTCCTCGGAGAAATACTCAAAGTTCCGCCCGCAGAGCGGGCTGCGCTTGATGTTCACGCCCGGTCCGAGCACCATGCCGACGCCCTGCGCCACGGCCTCCTCGCCGAGCGCGCGTCCAACGGCAGAGAGCAGCGTTTCGTCCCAGCTGTTCGCAAGCGCGCTCGCCGTCGGAAAGCACGTCGCCGGAACGGAGCGGCCAAGGCCCAGCGCGTCCGAATCGCTCTCCTGCTTGCGCAGGCCGTGCGGCCCGTCCGTCATCATCTCGGACGGAATGTCGAGCCGCTCCACGGCCTTCGTGTGCCAGAAATCCCGTCCGGACGTGAGCCCCGCCTTTTCCTCCAGCGTCAGCTTGGCAATGAGATCGGCGTATTTCATATGCGCGCCCTCCCCACACTATAATTATAATTAACTGCATCATAGCAAAAAATCCGCCCGACGCAATACGCTGTCGGGCGGTCAGCTCTTTAGTTTTCGATAACGCGCTCCACGCGCGGCGAGAGAGCGCTCGTGAGCGCGCACCCCTCGTTCGCGCCGCAGAAGTTTGCAACGTCCTGCGAGAGAAGGGCGTTACCCTCGCGGTCAAACCCGAAGAGCGTGACTTCTTCTCCGATCTGAACCTCCATGCCGGTCACGTCCACCATGCACTGATCCATGCAGCACGCGAGCATCGGCCGGCGCTCTCCGCGCACGAGAATGTCGCCGTGCATCTCCACGAGCGGGAGATAGAGCCCGTCGCCGTAGCCGACGCCGACGATGGCGACATCCGCGTCGTGATCGAGCGTATACACCCCGCCGTAGCCGAGCTTTTCCCCCGCGTGGCGGCGGTGGACGGCCATGATACAGCTGCGCCACGAGGCGCATTCGCGCACATTCCCGCGCGGCTGCGTCGGGTGGTCCATGATGAGCCGCCGCCCGAGACGCACGGCGTCAAAGTGGTATTCGGGGTAATACTCGCTCCCGGCGCTGTCGCAGATGTGGCGCATCGGCACCGCAAAGCCCGCGCGCTCGACCTGCTCGGCGCTGCGCAGCAGAAGCTCCGCCTGCGCGCGGCAGAGCTCCGGCTTTGCGGTGTCGGCAAAATGGGAGTAGACGCCCGCGAGCTTTATACGCTCTCCGGCGGCGGAGAGCTCTTTTAAAAGCGCCTTAAGCTCGTCCCCCGGCGTCACGCCGACGCGGTGGAGACCGGTGTCGATCTTGATTTGTATTTTCACTTCCGTCTGCGCCGCTTCCGCTGCCGCGGCAAGCGCGGGAAGCAGACTGAGCCGTCCGGCGGTGAGCGTGAGATGCGCGTTCACGGCGTCGGGAACGGCGTGCGGCAGAGGGTTTCCGAGAATGAGCGCGTCCTTTTCAATGCCGAGCGCGCGCAGCGCCAAACCCTCGGACACATGCGCGAGCGCGAATGTGCGGATGCCCGGCAGCGCCGCGAGCGCCGGAGCGGTGAGCGAAAGAGACAGTCCATAGGCGTCGCACTTGAGCACCGGGATGATCTCCGCGCCGGGCGAGAGCGTTTTTTCGATGGCGGCAACGTTCGCGCACAGCGCGTCCGTATGCACCGCCAAATAGGAATTATTCAAGCTATTCATATAATAATTCATAATACCGCCTCTGAATTATTCACATATTCATCGTTCTTGTGCATATCCAAACTGCCATATGCGGCAGGAAACGCCCGGAAACGATGCATATTATATTGCATAAAAGCCGTTTATGCAATAGGAACCTCCGGCTTTTAGCAATATCACCAAAAACAGAGACAGAAAAACAGAAGAAATCGAATTTAAAACCATTGACATTGTATAAATATACGATTATACTATGCCCAACCTGAAACAAATTCATTCCCGTTGAATGGAAAGGAAAGAAAAGAAATGAAAAAGGTAACAGCAATCGTTCTGGCTCTGCTCATGGTGCTGAGCCTCGCTGCCTGCGGCAGCGCTGCGTCCGAAAGCAAAACTCTCGTCATGGCGACCTCTGCCGACTATCCCCCGTATGAGTTCATCGTTCTGAACGACAAGAACGAGCAGCAGTACGTCGGCATCGACGTCTCCGTCTCCGAGGCGATCGCCGCGGATATGGGCAAGGAGCTCCAGGTCGTGAACATGGACTTTGACAGTCTCATGGCCGGCCTGCAGAAGGGCGACGCCGACATCGTCCTCGCCGCCATCGAGGTCACCGAGGAGCGTCTCGAGGCCGCCGATTTCTCCGATCCCTACTACACCGATATGCCTCCGATGATCCTCG
>ERZ857693.3744-NODE-3744-length-12021-cov-2.640481_pt1 | contig 12021 bp, 9 predicted proteins | sample MGYA00519765_ERZ857693 | MGnify/ENA primary metagenome ERZ857693 (study PRJEB31778, sample SAMEA3449354) | human gut metagenome | biome: human gut; feature: human-associated habitat; material: faeces | place: United Kingdom | collected 2010/2012 ... | reverse complement strand
TCTTGACATAGGAGTTTCATCGTATCAGTTAGATACAGCAAGCAGAGGATTTACTTATAATGTAGATACTGCTCTTGATATGAGAATGGATCAGAGACAGGAGATGACAGCAAAGGATCTTGTTAATACATATAGTGAGATGGAGCTTTTCAGAATCATAAGGGATTATGGAGAGGACAGATTTGCCAAGAATATTGCTAAACACATAGTTGCGGCAAGAAAAGAAAAGCCGATAGAAACAACATTTGAACTAAATGAGATTATAAAGGCTTCTATTCCGGCAAAGGTGAGGGCGACAGGAGGTCATCCATCAAAGAGAACATACCAGGCTATAAGAATTGAACTTAACAGGGAATTAGATGTCTTAGAGAATTCAATTGATATGATGATAGACAGGCTTAATCCGCAGGGGCGTTTATGTATCATAACATTCCATTCACTTGAGGACAGAATAGTTAAGGCAAGATTTAGAAACAATGAGAATCCATGTACATGTCCACCGGATTTCCCGGTATGTGTATGTGGAAAGAAATCAAAAGGAAAGGTTATAACAAGAAAACCTATAGTTCCCGGAGATGAAGAACTAAACGAGAATCAGCGGTCTAAAAGCTCTAAACTGAGGGTGTTTGAAAGAATATAAAACATTTATGGAGGGGAAAGTTTTGGAGAAGAGAAGAAATGTTGTAAATCACAGGACAACTGAATATCAGTATGGAAGTGCAGTAAGAAAGCTGCAGTCTGTTCCGGAAATACATACTTATGAGCATGAAAGAAGAATTGAGGAGCAGGAGCAGGAGAGAAGACAAAGAAGAAGAGAGATAAGAAGAAATAACAGGGTTAACCTTGTGTATACTACTGTACTTGCTATCTGTGCAACAGCAGTATTTGCAATCTGCTACCAGTATCTTAATCTCCAGTCAGATATTAAGACTAACAGTACTGCTGTAGTTGAGCTTCAGAATCAGCTTAATTCACTTAAGGCAGAGAATAACAGCCATGAATCAGAGATTAATGCAGGAATTGATTATAATGCAATATATGATACAGCTGTTAATGAACTTGGTATGGTATATCCAAGCAGAAGTCAGGTAATCGGTTACGATTCAAAGGAAAGTGAATATGTAAAGCAGTATAAGGATATCTCAAAATAACTAAAATGTGTGGCAGTGCGATATAAAGGATTGATAAATTTATGGACAATACCAGTGAAGCAAGAAGAAAGAAAATAATGCGCAGGAAACGCGCAATGCTTAAGAGGACACACAGAAGAATTAATGTTACATTTATAATAGTATTTGTATTATTACTTGTACTTGGTGTAAGGATATTTATGATTAACTATACACATGGGGAGGAATATTCCCAGGCGGTGCTTAATCATCAGACATATACATCAACTACAATTCCTTATATGCGTGGTAATATTACTGCAAGTGACGGAACAGTTCTGGCATATAGTGAGAAGGTGTATAATCTGATACTTGATGTAAAGAGTGTTACATCAGAGGATGGAAAATATCTTAATAATACAATAGATGCATTAGTAAAATGTTTTGGCCTTGATAAAGATAATATTAAAAAAATAATTAACGATAATCCTTCAAGCCAGTATCAGAAGCTGCTTAAGGAACTGACATCAGATGAGATAGCTGAATTTAATGAGCTTAAGGCACAGAAGAACAGCAATATATATGGTGTATGGTTTGAGGAAAGCTATGTGAGAAAATATCCGTTCAGTACTCTTGCATGCGATACTATAGGTTTTGCATCCAATGTCAATGGTGGTGAGCTTGGTCTTGAAAGCCAGTATGACGATGAGCTTTCAGGAACAGACGGAGTTTCATACAGCTATGTTGATGAAGATCTTAATGCAGTAGAAACGACAAAGGCAGCAGTTAACGGTAATAATATTATTACAACAATTGATTATAATGTGCAGTCCATAATAGAGAAATATATGGTTGCATATAATCAGGAAAAACCATCTAAGAATACAGCTATTGTTGTTATGAATCCTAAGAATGGTGAGATTCTTGGAATGGCAAGCTATCCACAGTTTGACCTTAATAATCCCAGAAATCTTGCAAATGTATATTCTGAGGAACAGCTTGCATCAATGTCAGATACAGATGTAACTAATGCATTGTATCAGTTATGGACTAATTATTGTGTATCAGAGTCATATGAGCCGGGTTCAACTTATAAGCCATTTACTATTGCAGCAGGTCTTGAAGAAGGCGTTGTGCATGATGGAGATACTTATGAATGCAAGGGATATGAGTATGTTGGCCCTGATATGATTAAGTGCCACTCATATTCAACAACAGGAAGCCATGGTGTGCTTACATTGTCGCAGGCATTGGAAAATTCATGTAATCCGTACATGATTAATATTGCAATAAAGCTTGGTAATGTCAGATTTGCACAGTATGAGAAAATGTTTGGATTTGGTGCAAAGACTGGTATAGACCTTCCTGGTGAAGCTACAGGTATTATGTATGATGAGAATAAGATAACTACGATAGATGCTGCAACCAATTCATTTGGACAGAATGTTAATGTTAATATGATACAGATGCTGTCAGCGTATAGTTCTCTTATTAATGATGGCAAGTATTATCAGCCACATATTGTTAAGAAAATAGAATCAGCGAATGGAGAAGTTGTTAAAGAAAATTCACCGGTTCTTGTAAGACAGACTGTTACGGCTTCAACATCAAAGTATCTTAGGAAATATCTGGAAAATACAGTAGAATTAGGAACAGCACATAAGGCGTATATAGAGGGGTATTCTATTGCGGGAAAGACTGGTACTGCACAGAAAATCCCAAGAGCTGACCTTAAGTGGGTTATCTCATTTATAGGGCATGCTCCGGCAGATGATCCTAAATTTGCAATATACATTGTTCTTGATGAACCGGATGGAACGACTGGTACATCGGGAAGTACATCAGATGCACTTATACTTGCAAAAGACATTATGACGGAGCTGCTGCCTTATATGAATGTGTATAAGGATACAGACGAGCCATATGTTGATCCGGGAAATGCACCGGAGGAATCAAGCGTTTCAGATATCCCTGTTTCGGAACCGGCTGCAACAGGCAGTAACTAAAATTATGTAATAATAAGTAGAATAACCCTGCTTTACTTCTCATAAAATGTAGAAGACTAAAGCGGGGTTATTTGTGAATGAAGGATAATGACACATTTGGATGGCTTAGCACCGGTCATAGAAAAAAACTTGTGTTAATGATAGCTGCAATCCTTATGGTTTGTATTCTTGAATGCGTAAGGCTTGGTGTTATTATGACGGTAAAGTCTGAATATTATATGCAGAAGGCTGATGAGCTGCATCAGCGGGAGAGGAGAATTAAGGCAAAGAGGGGGAGAATTCTTGACAGAAATGGCGAAATACTTGCAGCTAATGAAGTGGTATGTACAGTTTCTGTAATACATAGTCAGATAGAGGACGAAGATAAGGTTATAAAAGTGCTTGCAGGTGAACTTGATATGGACGTAGAGGAAGTGACTAAGAAAGTTAAGAAAGTATCCTCTATGGAATATATTAAGACAAATGTGGCAAAGGATATTGGAGATGCAATAAGGGAATATGACCTGCCGGGTGTTAAGATTGACGAGGATTATAAGCGGGTATATCCGTATAATGAACTGGCTTCCAAAGTGCTTGGCTTTACTGGTGCTGATAATCAGGGAATACTTGGACTGGAAGCTAAATATGACACATATCTGTCAGGTACTAACGGTCAGATTCTTACACTGTCTGATGCAGGGGGGATTGAGATAAAGGGCAGCCGGGAAGATCGTATTCTTCCGGTTGACGGACAGGATCTGTATACAACGCTTGATGTTAATATACAGAAATATGCAACACAGCTTGCGTGGGAGACAATGGTCAAGAAAGAGGCAAAACAGGTAAGCATAATTGTAATGCGTCCGGCGAGATACTTGCTATGGCAAATGTTCCTGAATATAACCTTAATTCTCCGTATGAGCTTAATTATGAACCGGACGAAGAAGATGCACAAAAGGATAAGATGGATCTTCTTAATAATATGTGGCGGAATTTCTGCATAAATGATACATACGAGCCAGGCTCAATATTTAAGACGGTTACTGCAACAGCAGCACTTGAGACAGGCGTGGTGGGTTTAAATGATTCTTTCACATGTTCTGGTGCAACGGTTGTTTCTGACAGAAGAATAAGATGTCACAAAACAACAGGACATGGAACACAGGATTTTACACATACAGTGTATAATTCGTGTAATCCGGCATTTGTTGAATGGGGCAGAAGAGTCGGTACTGATAATATGTATCTGTACATGGGTAAGCTTGGACTTCTTGCAAAGACAGGAATAGATCTGTCAGGAGAGGCAGGAACGATTATTCATAAGCAGGAAAATGTAGGTGCGGTTGAGCTTGCCACAATGTCATTCGGACAGTCTTTCCAGATAACACCCGTTCAGATGTTAAGGGCTGTTTCGGCGATTGTAAATGGTGGAAGACTTGTTACACCACATTTTGGCTTATACACAGGTTCATCAGATGGTTCAGTGGTAAATGAGTTTGCATATTCAACACAGGATGAGGCAATATCATCCCAAACGAGTGAAACGATGAAAAAGATTCTTGAGGGTGTAGTGTCAGAAGGCGGAGGAACGAAAGCATATATTGACGGCTATTCAATAGGAGGAAAAACGGCAACATCACAGAAGCTGCCAAGAGGTTCAGGAAAATATATTTCATCATTCATAGGTTTTGCTCCGGCTGATAATCCACAGGTTATAGCGATGTGCTTAATTGATGAACCGACAGGTGTATATTATGGTGGAACAATTGCTGCTCCTGTTGTTAAGACACTGTATGAAAATATATTGCCGTATATTGGTATAGAAAGGTCAGTTCAACTTGAAAAAAACGATGATTGATAGTAATATATTTTTGTATACATTTTGTATGAAAGGAAGTAAACGACGATGGATTTAAAGAATAAGACGGTAATGGTCGTGGGAACAGGTATAAGCGGTATTGGAGCCGTAGACCTTTTGAATAAAGTTGGTGCTGACTGCATACTGTATGATGGCAATGAAAAGCTTGACAGACAGAAGGTGCAGGAGAAGTTAGGAGATAACAAGGCAGAGATTATCATCGGAGCATTTGATGAGTCACTTCTTCCGAAGATTGATTTGCTTGTAATAAGTCCGGGTGTTCCTATTGACAGTCCGATAGTGCTTACATTTAAGAATGCCGGTATCCCTGTATGGGGCGAGATTGAGCTTGCATATAATTATGATAAGGGTAAGGTTATTGCAATTACAGGAACTAACGGAAAGACAACAACTACAGCGCTTGTTGGACAGATAATTGCTGCATATAATGAGAAAACATTTGTTGTTGGTAATATAGGCAATTCATATACAGGTGAAGTGTTAAAGACAAGTGAGGATTCATATACAGTTGCTGAGATAAGCAGCTTCCAGTTAGAGACAGTACATGAATTCCATCCGATCGTATCTGCAATTCTTAATATTACACCTGACCATCTTAACAGACACCATACAATGGAATGCTATGCATGGACCAAGGAAAGAATAAGTGAGAACCAGACTAAGGCAGATACATGTGTGCTTAATCTTGAGGATAAGTATCTTACAGACTTTGCACCTGAGTGTAAGGCTGATGTCGTGTGGTTTTCAAGTGAAAGAAAGCCATCAGTCGGAGCATATGTAGATGGTGAGATGATTAAGTATACAGATGGAACTAATGATTATGACATGTTGAATGTTCATGACATGAATCTTTTAGGAAAGCATAACTATGAAAATGTATGTGCAGCAATTGCAATGACTAAGGCTGCCGGAATTCCTGATGATATTATAATAGAACAGGTTAAGAAATTTAAGGCTGTTGAACACAGAATTGAATATGTTGCAACTAAGAATGGTGTTGATTACTATAATGATTCCAAGGGAACTAACCCAGAGGCAGCAGTTAAGGCTATTGAAGCTATGGTTAAACCTACAATTCTTATCGGCGGAGGTTATGATAAAGGCTCAGAATTCGACCTTTATGTAAAGGCATTTAAGGATAAGGTTAAGCTTCTTGTGCTTATAGGACAGACAAGTGCCAAGATTGCTGATACATGTAAGAAATATGGCTTTGATAATATCGAATATGCTGATTCAATGAAACAGGTAGTAGATATATGTGCTAAAAATGCGGTGAGTGGAGATGCGGTTCTTTTATCTCCTGCATGTGCAAGCTGGGGAATGTTCGATAACTACGAACAGAGAGGAAGAATATTCAAGGATCTTGTCAATAATCTGTAAAAAGGCGGTGCTTTATGCCGGGGAATAATAGAAATAGAAGAAATAACAGAAACAGAAAAAAGAGAAAACAATATGGGTTTTACTTTGATTACACTCTTCTTTTTGTGCTTGTATTCATAGTTGGCTTTGGACTTACAATGATTTACAGCACAAGCTCATATACAGCGCAGATTGAAGAGGGTGATCCGGAATTTTATTTCAGAAAACAGCTTATATTTACTATAATAGGCTTTGCTTTAATGATAGTTGAAACTAAAATTTTAGATTATCATTATCTTAAGAAGCTTGCAGTTGTAATATATATAGGCGGACTTCTTTGCATGTTCCTTTTAAAGACTCCTCTTGGAATTACAAGAAATGGAGCTACCAGATGGATAAAGATTCCGGGTTTGGGACAATTCCAGCCTGCGGAGCTTGTAAAGATTGGAACGATTGCCATGACTGCACTTCTTATAGTGAAAGCAGGGCAGAACATAAAGAAATTCAGGACTGTTATAGTGATATGTATAATAGCCGGTTTTGCACCGGCACTGCTTGTTTATGTGCTGTCTTCTAATATGAGTAGCGCACTTATTGTAGCACTTATCTCAGTTGTTATGACATTTGTGGCATATCCGGGATATAAAATATATGTTGCACTGACGGGGCTGGCAGCGGTGGCTTTTGGCGCATTTTACTCATGGATAAAGAAGATGGCAGTGTCGGGAAATATGACTGGAAAATTCAGATTAAACCGTATACTTGTATGGCTTAATCCTGAGAAATATATTGATGACAAGGGATACCAGACAGTTCAGGCGTTATATGCCATAGGCTCAGGAGGTCTTTTTGGCAAAGGTCTTGGCAAGAGTCTTCAGAAGCTTGGATATATCCCGGAATCACAGAATGATATGATATTCTCTGTTATATGTGAGGAGTTGGGACTTTTTGGAGCATTCTGCCTGATTGCCCTGTTTATTGTAATGTTATGGAGAATTAATCATATAGCACAGAATGCACCTGATTTGTTTGGTTCAATGCTTGCAACAGGAGTATTTGCACATATTGCCATACAGGTAATTCTTAATATAGCAGTTGTAACTAATACAATACCTAATACGGGAGTATCACTTCCATTCATAAGTTATGGAGGTACGGCGGCAGTATTTTTGCTGCTTGAACTTGGGGTTGTATTTAATATAAGCAGTCAGATTAAGTTGGAAAGATAATGGGTAGTAGGAATAGTAACAGTGTAAACCAGAAAAAAAGACGGGGCAGAAAAAGAAAGAAAGCCCTTATTATATTTGCAGTTATTGCAGCTGTTGCCGGAATGCTTTTTGGTGTTACATATAAGGTGTTTGAGGCTGATACAATAGAATTTGTGGGTTCAACTCATTATTCGGATGAAGAACTTAAAAAATATATATTTGGTGGTGATTATGTTAATCTGCTATATTTCAGGATTTTTGGACAAAAAGACACCAAAATACCATTTATCCAGAAATATGATGTTGAGACGGACTGGCCGGACAGGCTTTATGTAACAGTATATGAAAAGGCAATAGTAGGTTATGTCAGGTACATGGGCTGTAATATGTATTTTGATAAAGATGGAATTGTAGTAGAAAGCTCAACGGATTTATATGAAAATGTTCCGCAGATTGACGGACTTAAGTTTGATTCAATAGTAATCAATACGAAGCTTGATGTGGGAAATGCAGATATATACAATACAATTCTTGATCTTATACAGAGCTTTGATAAGTATGATATTGATGTGGACAAAGTGTATTTTGATGCCTCTTATAATATTACGCTTTATATGGGCGATGTTAAGGTAAGCCTTGGAAGCAGCAAGGATTTTACAGACAGGCTTTTTGAATTAAAGCAGTTATCATCCAGATTCGGAACACTTAAAGGAACACTGTATCTTGATGATTATAATGGCGATGAAAGTTCTATAATTTTTAAACGTGAAAAGTAAAAAAACGGTTGATATTTTAGATGAAAAATTATAATATATTATGTAGTGCAATTTTTAGATATTAAAGGAGGCAACAACCTTGTTAGAGATAATGACTAATGACCAGGAGTCATCAGCAAAGATTATAGTTGTTGGTGTAGGTGGAGCGGGAAATAACGCGGTTAACAGAATGATAGATGAGAATATCGGAGGAGTTGAATTTATTGGTATTAATACTGATAGTCAGGCACTCACTTTATGTAAGGCTCCAACTGCTATCCAGATAGGTGAGAAGCTCACTAAGGGACTTGGAGCAGGCGCACAGCCTGAGATTGGTGAGAAGGCAGCAGAGGAGAATGTTGAAGAACTTACACAGGCAATTAAAGGTGCTGATATGGTATTCGTTACATGTGGTATGGGTGGCGGAACCGGTACAGGTGCAGCTCCTGTAGTAGCCAAGATTTCTAAGGATATGGGAATTCTTACAGTAGGTGTTGTTACTAAGCCTTTCAAGTTTGAAGCAAGAACAAGAATGGCTAATGCTGAATCAGGAATTGAGAAGCTTAAGGAGAACGTAGATACACTTATTGTTATTCCTAATGACAAGCTTTTAGAGATAGTAGACAGAAGAACAACTATGCCAGAGGCATTAAAGAAGGCTGATGAAGTGTTACAGCAGGCTGTTCAGGGAATTACAGACCTTATCAATGTACCAGGTCTTATTAACCTTGACTTTGCTGATGTTAAGACTGTTATGGTGGACAAGGGTGTTGCACATATCGGTATCGGTACAGCTACAGGCGATGACAAGGCTATCGAAGCAGTTAAGCAGGCTGTTACAAGCCCACTTCTTGAGACAACTATTGAGGGTGCATCTCATGTTATCATCAATATCTCAGGTGATATCAGTCTTATCGAAGCTAATGAAGCTGCAAGCTACGTTCAGGAACTTGCAGGAGATAATGCTAACATTATCTTTGGTGCTATGTATGATGAGAGCGTTACAGATCAGGCTACAATTACTGTTATCGCAACAGGTCTTGAGGACGGTAATGTTAATAAGGCTATGGCAGGATTTGCAGGTATGGCACAGGCAACAAGACCAACTGTTAATGTTAAGCCACAGTATACATATTCACAGCCAGCAGCAAGAACATCTTCGGCATCAAATGATGCTCCGCTTCCAGGACTTAAGCAGCCATCACCTGTTACACCACAGGTTAAGGACAGAGGAATCACAATTCCAACATTTTTACAGAAGAATAAGAAGTAATAATTTAATATAAGTATATTTAACACCGTCAGTTTGCTGGCGGTGTTTTTTTGTGCCCACTCTGTTGTTTTGACAAATTTTGCATGATATGTCGTATATAATTCCACTTGTAACAAAGAAACGGATTCAAAACAAGGAGGTGATGTACGAAACGGTTATATATGCAGATGTTCTGTTTGGAATAAACCTTGTGGCAAACCTGTGCGTGCTGCTTATAACAGACTGGATATTTAAATTTTCTGCCAGAATATCCAGAATGATTATTTCTGCCACTTTAGGAGCTGTATGGGCTGTCATATGTGTGTGTATTCCACTAAGATTTGCACTGCTTGAAAAGTTTATTACATATGTTCCGGTAACATTAATCATGGCTATGATAATGCTTTCCGGTACTAAAGACTTTAAGCAGAAAACATCAAAACAATTAAAGCTTTATATGAGGAATCTGTTGAAAGCAGGTGCAGGAATGATTCTTATTGCACTTTTTGCAGGTGGGATAATGCATTGGTTAAAGTACACATTTGCAGGGTATTTTATTGGAAATGTAATTCTGTCTGACAGTGAGCTTGTAATCTTTCTTACTGTGACGGTTATAGTTGTTGTCATTGTGCTTAAGACACTTAAAACTATCAGGATAACAGATGGTTTGAAAAGACACATTGTGATTGGCGTAGCAGAACGGGAATTTGAAATGGACGCAATAATTGATACAGGCAACAGCCTTATTGATTATGTTGGGAAAAGACCTGTTACAGTGGTTGAAAGAACGTATTTCAACGATATTCTCAGTGACATAGATAACTTACAAAAGCTTGGATATCATCTGATTCCATATAACAGTGTGGGAAATTCAGGTGGGATGATGGAAATCATAACAGCAGATTATATACATATATACGAGGGAGAAAATGTTGTGAAAAGGGAGCATGCGGCTATAGGTATGTCTCTTAGGCAGATTAATAAGAATGGGGATTATCATGCCCTTTTGGGGAAGGACATGATTATGTAGAAGAATCGGAAGTTTGAAGAAAATAAAAGGATGGATAGAAATATGGTAGTAAAGGTTGCGATGGCGGATCATTTTCAGTTTAAGGTAATGCCTTCTATAAAGAATTTTTGTTTATTAAAGCAGGGTGACGTACATTATATAGGTGGGACAGATATATTGCCGGCACCACTTGGGGCAAGTGAGGAACAGAACGCAATAGAAGCACTGGGGACAGCTTCTGATGCTGAAGCAAAGCACACCCTGATAGAACATAATTTAAGGCTTGTTGTTTATATTGCGAAGAAATTTGACAATACAGGGGTTGGTGTAGAGGATTTGATATCAATTGGAACAATAGGGCTTATCAAAGCAATTAATTCATATGATAAGGATAAAAATATCAAGCTTGCAACATATGCATCAAGGTGTATAGAAAACGAAATTCTTATGTATCTTAGAAGAAACAGTAAGATAAAAGCAGAAGTGTCAATTGATGAACCGCTTAATGTTGACTGGGATGGTAATGAACTTCTGTTGTCAGACATTATTGGAACGGATGAGGATATTATATATAGGGATATTGAAACAGAGGTTGAGTGCAAAATGCTTAAAAAGGCTATAAACCAGCTTCCGGAGCGTGAAAGAATAATAGTTGATTTGAGATTTGGTTTGAGTTCAGAGGATGGAGAAGAAAAGACACAGAAAGAGGTTGCTGATATGTTAGGAATTTCACAATCATATATTTCAAGGCTTGAAAAGAAAATAATGCGTCAGTTAAGAAAAGAAATGGTTAAAAGTTGTTGACATTTACCCCTTCCTTATGGACAATAGTACAAGAAATATTAATGGGGTACTATAATGAAACATCGTAAAACATTTAGAATAGATAAATTATTCGGACTGGCTACGCTTGTCTGCTTGCTGGTTATCACTTTAATGGTGTATAATGATTTTTTTAAGGATACTGTAAGTGAGGGAAACGTTATTGGCAAAGAAACCGAGAGCGAAACCAGAACAAGTGGATATCTTAATGATAATAAGAATGTTGAATCTAAAGGGGCGTCTTCAAAGGCTGTAGTCTGTCTTGATCCATCAAAAGGTGGAAAGGATACTGGAGTGTCGTCATCAGGCAGGAAGGAAAAGGATATAAATCTTGAAATGGCTCTTGATATTAAGTCAAAGCTTGAATCCGATGGGATTGAGGTTGTCATGACAAGAACATCAGATAGGGATGTTACAGACGAAGAACGTGTAAAGATATGTAATTCGTCAAAAGTATATATATGTGTGTCACTTAGAATGAATTCATATAATGCAGATACATCAGTTTCCGGTGCGGAGAGTTATATTCACACGACAAAGCCTGTTGAGGCAGCAGAGCTTTCAAGGATTATTCTTAAGAGCATGGAAAAAAGTACTGGAATTAAGAATCGTGGAGTGAAAACCGGTACAGTTGCAGATGCAA
>ERZ857693.3742-NODE-3742-length-12029-cov-2.773927_pt1 | contig 12029 bp, 9 predicted proteins | sample MGYA00519765_ERZ857693 | MGnify/ENA primary metagenome ERZ857693 (study PRJEB31778, sample SAMEA3449354) | human gut metagenome | biome: human gut; feature: human-associated habitat; material: faeces | place: United Kingdom | collected 2010/2012 ... | reverse complement strand
GCTTGTGCCATATAATCTCGTTGCGCAGTATCCACCCCCGCAGGATCATCATCTCGGCGAACAGCCCCGGGATATTGCACAGCGATTTGTGCGGAACTCGGTGTATCGACAGATCGACGCGCAGTGTTTTCAGACAATGGGCGTTTTTACCCGGCGGCCAATCGTCTGTGCGGTTGTATTTATTGAGTTTGCTGTACGAATCGCCGAGGTTCACCCATAGCGTCCCCGTACTTTTCAATACGCGGCAACACTCGTCGAAGATGCCCACGAGATGCTCCAAGAACATCTCGCGGGAGGGTTCCTGTCCCAACTGCCCCAGCCATCCGCCGCAACTGCGGCAGATGGCGTAATCGTCGAAATCGTGTTCACACTCCTGCCGCCCGCCGAACAGTATCGGAGAGAGTCCGTAATCTCTGAGCTGCCAGTACGGGGGCGAGGTTACGATACAGTCGATGGAGTTGTCGGGCAGCCGGCCGAGGCCGGAGGCCGCATCCGTATTAAAAATTACATCCGTTCGCATTGCATTCGCTCTTTAATGTCCAGTCCCCGTATCGCTGTCCGGCACTTCGTCCCAAGGGTTGTCCTCCGGAATCTCGATGTCCGTCTGTGGGCGTTTCAGGGTTTCCGTTGTTTCTTCCTCATACAGTTTGGCGCACGAGGTAAAGGCCATAGCCGCTGTCAGCAGCATCGTGGCCGCGATCGCTCTTTTTCTCATCGTCAGTCATCGGTTAAAAGGTTGGATATTTCCGGGTCGAGCCTGCCCCGGTATTCGAATGTCTCTTTCAGCTCGCACGCCCGCTCGAACCATTTGCGCCCTTCCTCCCTGTGACCCAGCCGCGAGCAGGCGATGGCTTTCAGGTAGCACGCCTCGGCCGATTCGGGCAGCGCGGAGAGCACTTCGTAAGCGCGGTCGTCATGGCCGAGCGAGAGCAGTGCGATAGCCGTATTTCGGTCATGGTAAGGAGCCAATATCGTGAGGGCTTCGCCGTAGCGCCTTTCGTCGAGCAGCTTCACGCCCCGCGCGTAGAGCGTATCGGGTACGGTCGTATGGATCGTATCCTTCACCATGCCCACGCGCCGCAGGTCGTATTTGAAATCGACCGAGCGCAGCAGCGGATAGAGCCGCTCCCGGATATGTTTATACTCCTGCGGATACCTGCCGCGCAGGGCCGCTTCGCGCCGGTCGGGATTCTTCTCCGCACCGAGCAGCGCAAGGATCGCCTCGCGGTGCGGCAGACTGTCCGAGGCGGCGATCAAGCGCCCCAGCTCCGTCCAGTTCTCGCCTGCGGAGCGCACGGCGATCAGCGTATCGACCTGCCGCCCGAAACGCTCGCCCAGACGCCGTTTGAGCGACAGGGCACGCTCGCGGGCCAGACGCTCGTTGAGCGCGAGCGCTCCTTCCGGTGATGCCGAAGCGGTCAGCACGATACTGTCCACATAAAACTCCCGCTGGTTTATCAGTCCGTCCATCAGGGATTCGATACGGGCGAGCTGAACGGCGTTGGTTTCCAGCGTGTCGATAATGTCCGATTTGCCGACTTCGAAGGCAAGGTAGTTGCGGTCTTTGACCACGGCATACTTCTCGATCACTTTGATCAGGTAGCGCCTCGTGGTGTCTGTAAAGGTCAGCATCGAGGATATATTGTATTCCAGCGTATCGAGCGGCGGCATATCGTAACGGCTGCCGTCCAGCCCTACGACCGCTCCCGCAAGTGTGACGTGCATCGTCTTGCCTTCGCCTTTGGTCGGTACTTCCTGCGTGTAGTAATAGCTGATCTTCTCACGGCCTTCGACGATGGAATCCAGCCGCACGCCCTCCGGATAGGGATATTTCACGAAGCGGGCGAAAGCGCGGGCTTCGGCGCTGCTGTCGGGTGCGAAAGCCCGGACATACTTGCCGAACTGCCAGTAGTCGCGCTGCTGCACCCGTGAAAACAGCCCGCCCCGAATGGTGATGTCCTGCAAAGCATGCGCTTCGCCGTACTTGTGCAGATAGGGGGTTACGATGACGCTCCGGCATGCGCCCTGCAACTGCCGGGGCATGTCGATCACGAAGTCGATTATGACCTTTCCCAGCCGTTCGGGAAGCGTTCGGGCTTTGGCGCGTATGGTTACCTGCTGAATCTGCATTGCCATTATACGTTCGCCGTTCTCCTGTACTTCGGTCGGCACGAGGTAGAAACGGTTGCTGTCCCATTCGATCTTCAAGGCGGGCGGCTGGTAGGTCTGCTGCTCGCGTTCGCGCTGTTCGCGGCTGACGTGCAACACGTCGGCGCAGTATTGGCGACGCTCCAGATGCCCGGTTATCGAACAGCCGCAAAGCAACGCGGCCAAGCATACGGCAATAGTTTTCATTATCCTTTTCATTTTCTACTGCAATTTATATTCGACCAATCCGTTATCCGATGTGCGCTTAAATTCCGCGGAATAAGACGTTACTGTGAACGTGGCGTAACTCCCTAACCCGCTCAATGATACAGACCCTTTTCCTGTCGTATGGTCGGCTTCAATCTTCACCGTTACGATATACTGCTTTTTTGTCACGGCCCCACCGAAAGAATATATGTCGGCATTGGCCGTCACTTTCACGGTCAGGTCGTCCACTACGGGCTGCGAAGATTCCACGGTAACATAGAGCAAGCCCCCCGATGTGCTGAATGTCGGTTGGAGGTCGGCGGTGGTCTTAATACCCATTACCGATGTGATGATCTCCGCGCTGTGGCCGTCGGTGTCGGTTACGGTTATTTTCAGCGGGTTCGGCCCAAGCATATTTGGCTTTACCCGTAATGTATTTGTGCCGTTCCCGTATTGGGTGAATGTCGTCAGGGGAACGTCGGAACCATAGCGACCATAGTACACGGACGGAACACCTTCCACTTTTACGGTGTAGTTCCCGGAGTAACCGGGTTGTGACACGGTATAGTCGATATATGCCCGGTCCTAAACCGTCAGTTCATTTCCCTGCTGGGCATAGGTTATCGTCAGTTCCGGTTTTTTGAATACCGTTGTCAGCACACGCTCCATGCTGAATCCGTATTTGTCCGTAACCGTCAGACGGAGCCGCACGTCGCCTGGCTCTGCTTGCTTATAGCTGATGTCGGCCGTTACGGTTCCGTTGCCCGATAAGAGCGGATAAGGCATGCCGGGGTTCCGTTCTACGCCGTCGATGGCGACTATCCCCGTCCCGGCGTCGATATGACAGGACATGTAATAGACATTTTCGGGGTCGTTCGTGGATGTAAGCCGCAGTTCGGTTGTCGCAGGTTCCCCCGGTGCATGGTTTTCGGCAAATGGCGTGACGGTGAGTTCTGCCGTCGATACCCGCCAGTCCACGGTGTTCAGACCGAGGATGCGGGCGTCGATGTTGTAAACCCGGTTGCGGCCGACATTGAAATCCGTCGTGTTGTTTTCTCCGAGATAGATGCGGTACACAACCTGCGTTCCGTCGGCTTCGCCCGCTATGGCTATGTAGGTGGCATGTTCCGGGGCGCGGGTTTGATCTTTCTGCCGCTGGGAGCCGATGCCTGCAACCTCTCCCTGCCTGTTCTCCAATAAATAGCAGGTCGCGGCATAGGCCGTTGCCGACGCTTCGACGGGCGGCATGTCGGCAACGGCTTCGCTGCTCTCGGCGCGGCTGAAGTCAAAGAGAGCCGCCGAACGGGGTGCGCTGCGAAACTGCACGGACTTCACATGAAAAGACTTTGCGAAATCAGCAGCCACGGTGTAGCTGAAATTGACCTTTGCCACGGCGCGAACCAAAGATACGGCGATCTGCGTGTCGCCGCGCACGGTGACGGCCTGCTGCGCGGACATGGGAAAGGGAGCATCCGCGAGGGCCGCAGGCTCCCGTTCGACGCGCAGCGAGCGAACGAAATCCTGCGTCCGCTCGCCCGCGTCGTGTCCGAGGTTGGCAATGGCGTAAAGCGTATAGTCGCCTTTGGGCAGTTCCAGCACGACGGGGCGCACCGGAGCAATATAGACGTGCCGGGCCTGACCGCCGTTTACGGGGAACAAGTACAGATTGATGTCGTCGATGCGGGTGTCGTTCGTCGCGGCGCGTGTCGGGGACATGGCCCCGCAGCGGAATGTCATTGCAAGCTGCTGTTTGGCCTGCGTCGCCGGATTAAGCTCTATGTCCGCATCCGAGCAGGCGCAGCAAAAAAGCATCATGCAGACGACGGTATAAATAAGTTTTTTCATGCTGCTTTTAGAATAAGTAGTTAAAACTGATCTCTGCCCGCGAGGGGCCTACAACCCACCGCTTGTAGTGGTGTATGAAGATGGATTCGTATTCGGGCGGGATGCGGTCGCGGCGGGTGTCTTTCATGTAAAAGACCCCGATGCCGATTTCGGCCGTGACGTTCCAACGCTTCGAGAGCAGCCAAGCATAACCATAGCTGAATCCCAGCCCGGCCATTCCGCCTTTGTAGTAGCGTCGGGAACCGCCGTACAGGTAATTTCCATAGGTTAGCTGGCTGCCGATGAAATGGCCCACGAACGCTTCGTAAAGCCAGCGTTTCGTGCCGATCTGCGCGGCATACAGCCGACAACTGAACGAATCGGAGTTTACGGGATTCCAGTAGGCGGAAAGGTCTAACGTCCACTTGTCCGCGACGGCGGCATCCACTCCTACGTTCACCGTTGCGGTGAGTGCGGCCAACGCGTTTACTTTGGCGCTGAAAAACTGCGCTGCGACCCGATGGGGCTTGCCCCACAAAGCCAGTAGGCAGAGCATTAAGGTGATGATGTGTCTTTTTTTCATGGTTGTAATTCTTTGGAAGCCTACTCCCGAATACAGCGGATAGGATTTGCGGCATAGCGGTAATAATCTGTTGTGCCGATAAATGATGGTACGGAACCCGTCGAGAAAAAAATCGAGGTGCAGGAAATATCGCCATATCGACAAGCCCACGTTCCCCAGTGCATATTGTAGGGCGCATTGGTATAAAGCCGTCCGAGCTGTCCGTTATTCATAAAGCGTGTTTCAACGAAAGTCCCTCCAGTCGGGATATTCGTGGTGCGATTACCGTTGTAATGAATCGTTACATAATAGGGCGACGACTGACTTACCCGCTCGATTCCGGCAAAATCTTCGGGGCTGGGGACTTTCCAACCAACGGGGCACGGGTCATAAATTGATTTGAGGCTTACCTTGCTAATATTGTTGTTGCTTGTCGTGACGTTCCCCCAAAGATTCGGATGATGATTATAAAGCCAATCGGCTACTGATGTCCACTCTTCCCAATCTTCGTACATGGCATCGCTCATAAAGGTTGTCGGGTGAGCAATCGACCACTCCACGGTCATATTGTCATAAGGGCTTTCAGTCCCGGCGTTTCGGGGATAGCTGACAGCGTATTCGAATCCCTCGGCATATACGGCGTCGGCGCGTTTGTTTATATCCTGACAAGTCGCCGGATGCGGAAAGGGGTCTTTGCGGCCCCACTGGTAGTAAAGCCCGCGCGATGAGGGCTGCGTGCAGTCGGTGGTGAGTGCTCCGATATTGCGGTCCATAAAGACAGCCCCGGACGAATAGGTCTGCGCCATTGTTGCCGGGTCGTAATCGACCGACCAGATATGCCACGACCAGATGCAGTTTCCCGCAGCGTCGAACAACCCGATCACGGCGTTGCCCCGCACGGCTCCCGTCGAAAAGGATATACGGCCGTTTGAGTACGCCGCATCTTTGACAACCGTTTCGCTCAATGTCCCCGATTCCCAAAGCACGCGGGCGGAAACTCCGTGAAGCTGCTGCGGCCAGATATTCGTCGTATTCTTGCCGTTGCCCTGCACCGTCGCATCGAACGAATAGCGGGTGTCGAGGGCCGGGGCTATGTAGCAGTTCGCCGTTCCCTTACTGTCGAGGGGTGTTTCCATGACCCGAAAACGGGCATATATGTCGGCATGCGAATCGCGGGGGACATAATTGTAGCTCTCCGACGATGAAAGGAGCCGGGAATATGCGGCGTCGGCGTACCAGCCCACGAAAGCATAGGACCCCGTCGCTGCGGCGGTCAGTCGGCATCCGTCCTCGTGGCATAACGCTGCGGTGCGCTTGCCGCCGCCCTCGTTCGCAGTTTGGGTATATAGGCATCTGTCTGCCGTGACGCTCCCGCCTGCGGAAGTATGGGCGTAAACTATATTTGCCATCGTATGTTTGAAATCGTAAGACTGTGCGAATCCGTATTCGTCGGTCAGCGTTACGCGGTAGGCCAGCGTTGAATTGTCTTTGGTGAAAACGGACGGGCCGTAATCGAGGTAAAAGTAATTACCTCCTTTGGGGTTATAGATTTCAAAGTCGAAGCTGTTATTGCAGTCGGTACGGTCAAATTCGAAATAGTCGCTGTCGCCTTGTGTCACCTCCAGCCGCCCGCTGATAGCGAGCGAGCTGTTTTCGTTCACCATATCGACATGCAGGCTGTAATCCGGGTCGTACACGCAGTAGCCGCCGATATTGCCGTCGTCGAAATCGTCGTACACGGCAGCCGTATATGCCGCGATTCGGGTGTCTGCGGTGTTGTCGTTCAGCAGGGTTATATTGAGCCTGTAATGGCAGTTGGCCCGGACGTTGAAATCGGACGTATTGTTTTCGCCCAGATAGACCGAGTAGGCCAGCACCTTACTGCCCCGCGTGGCGCGGATAAGCAGCCACGATGCACAAGGGGGCGCATTGTCGGCATTCTTCTGCTTCTGGTCGGTGATCGAGGTCCTCACGCCTTGAAGATTGGGCAGCATGTAATAGCTGCCTGCGGCCTGCCGTCCCGTCAGGAGCATTTCCGGGCCGTGGGTGTAGTCGTCGGGATTGCCGGATGCCGGGCCGTTCCCTGCAAAGAGCGCCGCGGTGCTGGGAACGGTGAGCAGTTGCACGGATTTGAGTTCCATGTCGGCAGGTTTTGCGGTGAGGTTGTAGGAGATTTTCGACACGAAGCGTTTAACGTTTATCGGCGGTAACTGCACTACGCTGCCGGACGAACATGAGATCGTCGTTTCCTGTTCGTAAAACATCGGTAGTGTGTCATAATCCTGCTGGTATGTTACCATGTATCGGGAAAGGTCGGCACTTTCACCCAGACTGCGGCCGACGTTGGCGGCAATGCGCATCAGGTAGACGCCCGGAGGGCATTCGAAGCGCAGCGTCGTCGTGGTGAGATAGCGGAATACCACTACGCGGCCCGCTTTGTCCATAAGGTAGAAATTCAGGTCGCGGATCGTCGTTTCGTCGGTCGCGCGGGTCGTCGTTGTCATGGGGGCGGACCTGACGGTCAGTTCTACGGCCACTTTCGACCGTGCGGTCGGCTCGCGGTCGGTAATGCAGCCCCAGCAAAGAGCGAGGGCGAGCAAAATGAATATGGTTTGTTTCATCGGGATTTATGATAACCGCCCGCGCCCCGAAAGGTGCGGGCGGCGGTTAATGAATAGGTTGTTTATGCGCCCAGATCGACCGACTGCGTTACGGGTGTTTCCCACTCGGCGACCGACACGCTGACTTGGCAATCCTGCCCCACGAGACCCGTGATGTTGGCGGCCACACGGTAGTAGCCGTTGCGGGCGATTTCACCCCCGGCCTTGCCCGTGAGGGGAACGGTGTAGACGACTTCCATGCGGTCGGCCGTTGTCGAAGCGTTCCCGTCGGCGTCATAGGTCGCGGTGATCTCCAGCGCGACGCGGCTTGCTTCTGCCAAAGCTCCGTTTTCGAAGATGTAGAAAAGGTTGTTATACTTGCCGGATGCCGCTGCCGGGGCCTGCGTATGGGTGTAGGTCATGGCTCCGGGCGTCGGTGTGGCCGGGGCGATGATCGGCGTCTGGCTGGCGGCACGCACCACCTTCGTTCCCGTTACGGTCAGCGTTCCGGAATACTTGCTATTGAACGACGCATCGACGGAGGTCTGCACGGCGACTTTGGCGACGGTGCGTTTGAGTGTCAGGGCTACGGATGTCGTGCCGCCCTCGGCGATGGCCTTGCTCACTCCGGCCGTCATTACGAAGCCGCCGCTGCGCTTGGCTTTGGTCGAAACCTCGGCGAATGTCCCGTTATAGTCGGCGGCGGATGTTTCCAGCTTTGCCAGCAGCGCGGATTTCGTGGTGACGCCCGTCAGGGACATGTTGGCTACGGCATAGAAGTCGCAGGTCGTTCCGGCTGTGGCGTGCGGCAGGGCGAAGGTCGCGGTGCGGGCCGTGAGTTCCGATGCGGTGAAGTCGCGCAGGGTGATAAGGTCACCTTTGGCGTTGAACACGTACACGGAGAGCGAGGAGAGGGATTTTTCCCACGCTTCGGCGGCCGCGGCTTCGGCGAAGAACGCACGGGTCGGGGTTTCGTCGGTGAACCTCATGGCGACGATTGCGCCGTTGAGGGTGTTGTCGATGTCGGGAATGACAGTCGTTGCATCGTCTTTGTTGCAGGCGATCATCGAAAGTGCGGCAAAGGCCGCGAAAAGAATCTTTTTCATGTTAAATCGTTGTGTTTTGAGTGTAATTTGCTGTGAATTAAAGTTTTGATGTTGTGTTTGTTGTCTGCGGCAGGGCCGCTCCGTCCTGTCCCGGTCCGCACCCTCGGTGCTCTCCGGGCGAAAATCGTCACTTTCGCATATTTTAGGATTTAGGAGGTTATTCTTCCCAGCCGTAACCGAGGACTTCGAAACGCACGTTTTTGTCGCAGTCCTCGGTCAGTCGAAGCGTGCCGTCCAGTTTTATAGTCACGTCCGCGAGGGTTAGCGTCAAGGGAATTACGGGTGTCGTGCCGCCCTCCAGCAGCAATTCCAGAAAACCGTATTCTTTGAGCATCCGGCGACTTATGCCGCGCTTGGCGGCGGCTACCCAGTCAATAGCCGATTCATCGAATCTTTCCATAGCGCTAAACGTGTTGACCTGTTTTCCGTTGTGCTTTGGGGGTGGGCGTCGCTACCTCCGGACGCGGTGATTTCTGCCCGGCTCGCGGCTGTTTCTGACCTTGCGGGGATGTCTGGCCCTGCACCGGGGTTTTGCCTTGCGTGGTTTGGCCTGCGCCGAAAAGGTCAGGTGCGGGAGTTTGTCCCTGCCCGGCCGTTTCGGCGGCCTGCCCCTGCTGGTTCTGCTCCGGCACGGCTGCGGGTGCTTGTCCCTGTCCGGCGGTCTCGGCGGTCTGTTCTGCCGACTGCTTGGGGGCCTGCGGGTATTGGGTCCACCCGTCGGCGGTTTCGGGCATCGAGGAAATGATACGCTCCATGTCGCGCTGCTCGCGCAGTTTGGTTGCCAGCGCATTCCGCTGCTCAATGGTCAATACCTCCATAGGTTTGCGGAAAACCGCGTTGTACTGGTAGGGCACGATGTTCACGCTGCCGTCCCTGTTTACAATCGCTATTTCGCGCACTTCACCGCGACGGAAGCTGTTGATGTCCTCCTGTGTGAGTTCCGTGCCGCGGATGTATCGGGGAACAAAAGCATTTTCAGTATTCGTGTAATCCAACTGCCGCGTATCGAAGTCCCGCGACACGAGCAGAGGACCCTCGGACGTTTCCAGCACGCGGCCGAGGTTGCCGTACATTTCGAGGTTCTTCATATCCGTTTCGGTGAATTTCTGATCGAAAAGTCCCTCGTCGAGAATCCGGGCATAGCTTTTCACATCGACTTTGTAGCCGTTGCCGCTCTTTTTGAGCCGGATTTTACCCTCGCCGATATAGTTGATTATATCGTCATGGTATTTGAGCTTGTGCATCCCCGTTTGTTCGTAATTCTGCAACTTTTGGAGATAGTTCATCTTTTCCAGCCCGCCGAAGCTGTACCCCATGCGGTTGAGCGTGTCCCACGGCATTTCGGCAACGGGGATGCCGCGGGTTTTCATCTTGCACTCGAATTTTCCGTCCGGGTGTATCTTGTAGTTGTAATAGAGTTTCACGTCGTCGCGGGTGGTATTTTTCCAATACCGTTTCAGCGCATCTTTCATGCGTCCGAGCGCACGCCGCGGGAGAACGTAAATGTTGATGGTGGGGTTGTTGTGATACTTCTGCAAATTCTTGTAGAAGTTCAGCGGAATGTTCTTGTCCATGACAAAAAACAGGCTTTCATTTTCCGGGGTCGGGTCCACCGTGCCGATACTCCCGTCGGGGTTCTGGGAAAAGACCTTTGCCTGGTCTTTCTCCTTGTCGTACATCATGCCGATACTCGGCTCGTTGAGTGAATTGTCGTTGGGCTGCTGCGCAGCACCGGGCGACTGTTGTTGTTCTTCTGCCATAATTTGAATTTTAAGTTATTATGTGAAACTGTTTGCTCTGCGAATGTATAGCCGCCATCATCAAAAAGATACTCTTTACGCCCTCGTTCGCCCTCGTTCGCCCTAATTGGCTACGGTTTCGTTGCCTTTAAACAGGTGTTTTAGCTTCGGGTCGTCGGCTATGCGTCGCAGTTCGTCCTCTACGATCTGGGCCGCTTCCTGCTTTATGCGGTAGTAGTTGGCTTCGATAACCTCGGCCATTCGGTCCTTGCCGTTTTCGTCGGTGAAGTCGGAGAGCACGGGAATCGGACGATACTGTTTTTCTTCGGCTTTGACCTTTTCGACATCGACGACAATCTGGGCGTGAAACATTTTCTGCGGAATATTGTCCCCGAAGTTGTCGGCCACGGCTCCGACGAACACGCCCTGCGAAAGATTGCTGATTTTCGACGCGGGGATCACGCTGTCAAGCTGGGTGTTTATCCCCGTGGATTTATCTTCACGGCTGATATTGAGCGACTGCCGCTGCTGCACGATTTTTCCGAAGCGTTCGGAGAGGATGCGGGCCGTGTCGCCTACGACCTGCCCGGCAATAACGTTTCCTACGATATTCTGTATGACTTTGCTTTCGTGTTCGCCGTAATCGCGTGTAAGTTGGGAAAAGTCCTGCATCCCCAGACATACGGCTACGCGGTTGCTTCGGGCCGTGGCTATGAGGTTGTCCAGACCTTTGAAGAAAATGGTCGGCAGCTCGTCGATCACGACGCCGCATTTGAGTTTTCCCTTGCGGTTTATGGTTTTCACGATGCGCGAGTTGTAAAGGCTCAATGCCGCCGAATAGATATTCTGGCGGTCGGGGTTGCTGCCCACGCAAAGGATTTTCGGGGCTTGGGGATTGTTCAGGTCGAGGGAAAAGTCGTCGCCCGACATGACCCAGTAGAGCGCGGGCGAGATAATCCGTGACAGCGGGATCTTCGCGGACGCGATTTGTCCCTGTAACTGCTCCTGTGCGCCGCCCTGCCAAGCATCGACGAACGCACTCAAATAGTTTTCCAGTTCGGGCCGGGCCATGAGGATGGTGAAAACCTCCTCGTATTTCTTGTTCAGCAGTTCGATTGCGTGGGGGAAGGTGCAGTATTTCCCGTTCTGATAGATACGCAGAAACCAGATAATCGCCGTGAGCAGCACGACGGGTGATTCGACGAAAAAATCGCCCTGCTTCTGTGCCCACGAACGGTTCAGACCGATCATTATGACGTAAGCAGCTTCATAGGCATCCGCAATGTCGGTCAGAAAATCGGCATTGATGGGATTGCAGCGGTGCGAGTGGCGGGGATCGTCGAAGTTTATCACGCAGAACTGCGGCTTTACTTCGTACTTGTGCGTGAAACGCAGCAGGTGGTTGTAAGCCAGCATACTCAAATCCGGATATTTGAAATCATAGAGATACAGACTATATCCTTTCTCGATGAGTTGTTTGATGTAATTATTGATTACGGTGAATGATTTTCCGCTGCCCGGTGAGCCGACCACCATGCAGCTACGAAAAACCGCGATATTCACCCAGCCGCGAAAATTTTGTCCCCGATAACGGAACAGCGTCGGCAGGTTCACCGAATATTCGTCCGAAAGCAGGCGTGTTTCCTGCATAAAGGATTCGTTTTCGTCGTTGAAAACGTCGTCCAAGAGGTCGTGCCGCAGAAGCCGCCATATCCATATTCCGGCCGTAAGCATGAGCAGATAACCCGCGAACAGAGTTCCGGTGTACCATGCCACGCGCACGCCGGGCATTGCGTGTATATGCAAAAGCCAATCGTTGAAAAAGTAGAGGAAGAAGCCAGCG
>ERZ857693.3739-NODE-3739-length-12038-cov-5.186347_pt1 | contig 12038 bp, 7 predicted proteins | sample MGYA00519765_ERZ857693 | MGnify/ENA primary metagenome ERZ857693 (study PRJEB31778, sample SAMEA3449354) | human gut metagenome | biome: human gut; feature: human-associated habitat; material: faeces | place: United Kingdom | collected 2010/2012 ... | reverse complement strand
ATACCGTGCAAAGTCGCCAGACGCTCTTTGTGCGGTATTGCCTCAAATCAATCATTTACATGATAATGCCGCAGATAAAGGAGAATTTACTATGCCAAATCAACCGGAACGTTTCCGTGACACCAGTCTGCCTATTATTGAACGGGTGAAAGACCTGCTTTCCCGTCTGACCATAGAAGAAAAGATCCACCTGCTCTCCACCCATCAGCTGCCTGTGGAACGGCTGGGCATCGGAGAATGGTATGTGGGTCAGGAAGTGGCACGGGGCTATGTTTCCCGCGAAAAGACAGAGCCGTCTACCGTGTTCCCGCAGCCGATCGGGCTGGCTTCTACCTTTGACCCGAACCTCATGGAACAGCTGGGGGAAATTGCCGGCGAAGAAGCCCGCTATTACCACCGGAAAGACCCCAAGGGGCACCTGATGCTCTGGGGACCTACAGTCGATCCGGAACGTGATCCCCGCTGGGGACGCACAGAGGAGGGCTACGGCGAAGACCCGTTTCTGATCGGAGAAATGACCACCGCCTATACGCAGGGCATGGCCGGTGACCACCCGACATACCGCCGTGTGATCCCCACACTGAAACACTTTTGTGCCAACAACAACGAAAAAGAACGGAACAACTGTTCTTCCAACGTCACCCCGCGAACACTGCGGGAATACTATTACCGTGCCTTTGAAGCTTCTATCGTCCGCGGCGGCACAGGCTCTATGATGACGGCTTATAATGAGCTAAACGGCGTTCCCGCCTGCATGAATCCCGACCTGAAAACGCTGGTAAAAAAGCAGTGGGGGCTGGAATTCATTGTGACAGACGGAGCAGATTTTTCCCAGAATGTGCTGTCACACCATTCTCACGCCACCCATGCAGAGGCTCTTGCCGCCTGCCTGAAAAACGGCAATGATGTGATGACCGATGAAGCAGACATGGTGGCGGCAGCAGCCAGAGATGCACTGGACAGAGGGCTGCTGACAGAAGCCGACATTGACCGTGCTGTGGGGAATTCTCTCTCCGGACGGTTCCGGCTGGGAGAATTTGACGGGGACAGCTGTCCCTATAACACCGAGCCGGCGGAAACGGACACGCTGCTGCACCGTGCAGTGAACCGCTGTGCTGCCATGGAACAGATGTGTCTGCTCCATAACCGCGGGATCCTGCCGCTGCAATTGCAGCCTGATGCCAGGGTCGCTGTGATCGGGCCGCTGGGAAACGAGAACTATCGGGACTGGTACACCGGCGTTTCTTCCTATGCCGTACCGATTTTGGAGGGACTGCGGCAGCAGCTGGGGGCAGAAAACGTGCTGTTTGATGACGGTTATTCTGTGGTCGCCCTTCAGTCTGTGGAAACTGGAAAGTACTGCACCGTTTCTGCGGACGGTACGCTCCGTGCGGCAGCAGAACAGATCGGCGAACGGGAAACCTTTTTGCTTCACGACTGGGATTTTGGCAGCATGAATCTCCGTGCCTGCTGCAACGGCAAGTACGTCACCGAAAACGGCACCTATCGGGCAGTCAGCGATACGCCCTATGAGTGGTTCATTCGGGAATGGCTCAAACCGGAGCCGTATGGAGATGCCATGCGGTTTGGCAGCTGGCATGATCGTCCTATGGACATCGCACTGCAGCCGGACGGCACGCTCCGTGCAGTTTCTCACGGAAAGCCCACACCAGACCGGCTGTTCCGGCTGGTGCCGGTGGAGGACGGCGTCACCCGTGCGGCGGCTCTGGCGAAACAGGCGGACGTGGTCATTCTCTGTCTGGGCAACCACCCCATGCAGGTAGCACGGGAGTGCTACGACCGTCCCAATCTGGAACTGCCGGCACATCAGAAAAACTTGCTGCGTGCTGTGCAGGCTGCCAATCCCAACACCGTGCTGACTGTGGTTTCCAGCTATCCCTATGCTCTGGGGGAAGCGATGGAACTGCTGCCGGCGATTCTCTATACCACCCATGCCGGACCGGAACTGGGCAACGCCGTAGCGGATACGCTGCTGGGAAAAAACAATCCGGCGGCACGCTGTCCGATCACATGGTATCGTTCCGCACAAGATCTGCCGGACATCATGGAATATGACATCATTTCGGCAGAGCGTACCTATTTATATGACACGGTTGAACCGCTGTTCCCCTTTGGGCATGGTTTGTCCTATTCCAGTTTCGTCTACCGTGATTTTACTGCGGAGGAGAAGCCGGAAGGCATGCTGTTCCGGCTGACTGTAGAAAATACCTCTCAGCGGGACGGGGATGAAGTGGTACAGCTTTACTATCGGGCACTGCACCCTCGTGTCAAGCGTCCGCTCCGACAGCTGTGCGGCTTCCAGCGAGTACCAGTGCCGGCAAATACAGCGGTGCCGGTGACAATTTTTGTTCCGTGGTACGCTTTGGAATACTATGACGTGACACAGGAAAAAATGCTGGTGGAACAGGGCGAGTACCGCTTTTCTGCGGGGGCATCTTCCGCGGACATTCGGCAAGAATTGGAATGCACAGTTTCCGGTGAAGTGATCCCACCGCGAAACCTCTCCCATTCTATCTGCATCAAGAACTATGACAGCAAGCACGGCATAGAAATCACTCTGCGATTCTCGTACCGGAAGAACGACTGGTACGGCTGCACCAATGACTGGGGCGGCAGTTTTACCTTTGCCGATGCAGATTTTGCCGGCTATACCAAGGCAGAACTGTGGGCAGCAGCACCTTGTTCGCAGGCAGGTGTTACCATCTACGCAGGAGAACAGCAGCTGGGCAGTGTGGAGATCCTGCCTTCTCGCAGCATGGACGATTTCCAGCTGTACACGATCCCGCTGAAGCCCTATACCGGACAGGCAGACCTGCGGCTGGAAATCACCGGCATGGCAAGTGTGTACCGGATTCAGCTGGGTTGAGGCAATACCTGGGCTTGTTTGAAAAAGGGAATTCTCTCCTAACGGAAACACTGCATAAAGCCACACATGACGCTCCGCCTTTCCCACAGCTCTCATACCTCCCCAAAAGCAAAAAAAGGCAGACCACGGTCTGTCTTTTTTTCTTTCTTCAAAGCATGGATATTCCATTGCGTGCAATTTTTTCCGCCTGCTTTTTCAGACGAAGTTCCCGAAAAAAATCCCGCAGGATCTGGGCACATTCCGCCTGCAATAAACCGGCATGTACCTCCGGTGTCCAGTTGTAGGGCAGAGTGAACAGCTGTTCCACCGAATCCACTGCCCCGCCCTTGGGGTCGGCTGTGCCATAGACCACCTGTTCCAGACGGGCATGCAAAATCGCTCCCGCACACATGGGGCAAGGTTCCAGCGTCACGTACAGAGCACTGTCCAGCAGCCGCCAGCCGCCCAGTGTCCGGCTCGCCGCATCGATCGCCATGATTTCTGCATGAGCAAGAGGCGAACGGTCTGCTTCCCGCCGGTTATATCCCTCGCCGATGATCCGTCCGGTGGATTTCTGCACCACCACTGCCCCCACAGGAACTTCGCCCATTGCCGCAGCCTGTGCTGCCAGTTCCAGAGCACGCATCATGTACCGTGCCTTGGGGACAAATCCGGTTTCCGTCAAAAAATCACCTCGATCACCATCAGAATCACACAGAGGATCAGCACAATGCTCAGCGGTCCCACATGCATCACCGTATAGAGCCGTTCCCGCAGGGTCAGGTAATGCTTCTGTGTCAGCAGGGCGGGATTTTTACGGGTGGGACGAATGGACAGCAGGCAGAGCAGAATTCCCGCTATCAGCACGAGAAACAGAAACAGCAGGCAATACGACTGCCAAAACGACGACTGCCAGATCTCCATTGCAAACAACCCGAACAGCATCACATGGTACAGCAGCCGGCAGAATATAGCCGGTACCACAGAACCACTCCGCAGAACGGCGACACCGGAAACCAGCGAAAAAGTCAGTTCCATCAATATCGTGGTGCAGCTATGGGACAGACAAACTGCGACAACTGCTGTCAGGATCACCGCATCCCAGTCCCCGAACTGCCGCAGCACATGGAGCATATCCCCATGCAGAAGCAGTTCTTTGCAGATGCTGATCGCCAGCACTTCAAAAACCAGATAAACGATCTGGTAAGAACGCCGCATATACGAAACGGTGTAATACGCTTCCCCCAGCGTACTGCTGCTCAGAAAATTCACCGGCGAAAACAGCAGCCACACATTAGCGACCGCAAAAACGATCAGTGTCACCGCAATAGCAGCCGGAAACTCCCGCGGTGAATCCAGCTTCCAGTGATACGCCACACGCCGCGGCATGCGGAAACAGCACCGGAGGATCAGCACAGGCACCATGAATTTCAGCACCGTCTTGCACATCAGAATGACCAGAACCGCCGTCTGGTTGCCGTAAACAGTGCCGTCACTGTAGCAATAGCCTACGTCCATTCCGGCTATCTGAGCGATGCCCATCAGGATCGCTGTCAGCAGGTTTTCGATCAGCAGATAGGCAAATATCGCCATGCCGATCACCATGGTGATCTGTATGAGCGACCGCCGTTCTTCCGCAGCCGGGTCTGGTTCATGAAACCCTTTTCCCTCGATGTAAACCGCTTCTTTTTTCTGTTTCTTGCAGCGAAAGGCATATGGGTTATCTTCTTTGTTCCGCCATGCACGGAATGCATGATTATATGCTTCCGAAACATTGCTGTAGTTGGAATCTGCAATCACGTCCACCGTATCCGAAACGGCAGCAGAAGGCTTCTCCAGATTTTGTAATTTCATATGTTATTACGCTCCCCTCAAGCGTCATCTCAAACGGAAACGCCCTTCTCCGCGGCATTTCCTTTCAGGGAACACTGCATAAAGCCCGCCTGACGGCTTTGCACGCAATCTACGTACAGATTTTCCGTCATATTGCCCAGAAATCCCTTGCCAGACAACTGCGTTCGAGGCAGGATTCTGCTCGAGAACAAAGGCGTGTCGCACTAAGATTGATTGCGACCATACAGTCTGCCTACGGAATTTCTGTGTAATCTGCCGAAAAATCTGAATACACATCTTACGCACAAGCTTTATGCAGTGTTCCCTTTCATTCTTCACAATTTTTTTGCCGTGTGCCCTGTGCACAACGGAACAACATTTTTGGTTGTATATCAAATTGCTATGATTTTTCCCATTTTTTCTACTCTTATTATACCATGCCACCGAAAATGATGGTTTAGTGAAGTGGAAATAATATCGTTATGTTTTTTGAAACCTTCATATCAGCTTTGTGTATAAGATGAATAAATGACAACAGGACATAAAAAGCAACAGGAATCGTGGGGTTCGCGGGGAATGTTTGAGAGGAGATGCCTTGAAAAAAGCCTCCTCCCTTGCGAATATCTGTCATTTCGCAAGGGAGGAGGCTTATCGATAAGAGGAAATCAGTTTTGGTAAGGCAATTTGTCAACGATATGCACCAAAAATTGCATCAGCACAACGGCATCATCGCTGCCAACTTCGCTGTCGCCGTTGCAGTCGGCATTTTTCTTAGTGGCATCGTCCAGCATAACCGCACCAGCACAGGCTTTGTTCAGCAGGACTGCATCGGTGATGTCCACTCGTCCGTCGAGGTTGAGGTCGCCGTAGAGGGCGGTGGGTTCGGTTTGGGCGGAAGATGTGGTGGTTTGGTTGGTAGTTGCAGTGGTCTGTTTTGCTGTGGTAGTTTCGGTTTGTTTTGCAGTAGTGGCAGTGGTTTGCTCTGCCGTGGTGGTTGTGCTTTGTTTTGTCGTAGTTGCGGTAGTTTGCTTTGTTACGGTAGTTTCAGTCTGCTTTGCAGTGGTTGTGGTTTGTTCTGGTGTGGTAGTCGTTGTTTGTTCGGTGGTAGTCGTGGTAGTTTGTTTTGCAGTAGTGGTAGTTTCTGTAGTTGTGTCTGTGGTTGTCGTGGTAACAATACTGTTCAAGGACACAAAGGGAATCTCTTTTTCTGCCGCATAAGTTTCCGCATATGAACCGGTATAGCCGTAAATGGTCAGATCGCTACAGCTTTTAAAAACGTTATAATCGATTTTTGTCACACTGTCTGGTATGATGATTTCAGTCAGGCTAACGCAATTGTCAAAAGTCATAGCATCAATGCTCGTCATGCCATTTGGAATCGTGATCTTGGTCAAATTTGTACAATCGCCAAAAGCAAGTATGCCGATATTGGTTATGCTGTCTGGCAGAGTAATTGTTGTCAGATTGGTACAGCCATAGAATGCATTGCCATGAATACTTGTCACACTATCCGGCACGACAACACTTGTCAAGGCAGTACAATTGTTGAAAGCACCTATATTGATCGTCACAACATCTTCAGGAATTACAACATCACCAGCACAAGTACTTCCGTCAATCAAAAGATGATTGATAATTACCAATGGATTTTCTTTCTGTCTTGCTGCCAGCCAAGCAGTGCCGTAAAAAGCTTTGTTCTCTATACTAGTCACGCTGTCTGGTATCGTAATTTCAGACAAATTGGTACAGTTTTCAAAGGTGTTATGTGCAATTGTAGTCATGCTACTCGGGAGAGTTACAGCAGTCAGACCAGTGCAATTTTCAAAAGCCAACCCTGCTATTGCAGTAACGCTATCCGGTATTGTGATTTTCTTCAGTCCAGTACAATTCAAAAAGGCACTAGTTCCGACACTTGTCATGCCGTCCGGCAGCACAACCTCAGTCAGACCTGCACAGTCTACAAAAGCATACTCATCTATACTGGTCAGGCTGTTTGGCATGGTAATCTTTTCTAATTTTGTGCATGCCTTAAACGCATAACGTCCAATGTTTGTTACGCTATCCGGTATAGTGATTTCCGCCAAACTGGTACAGTTAGAAAAAGTATATTCTCCAATACTTGTCATACTGTTGGATAGGGTAACATCAGCCAAATTTGTACAATCTGAAAAAATGATTTCCTCCATGCTTGTCACACTGTTTGGAATCGTGATCTCTGTCAAACTGGTACAACCAGAAAAGGCAGCTTGTCCAATGCTCGTTACGCTGTCCGGTATGGTAATTGCAGACAAACTGGTGCAGCCCGAAAAAGTATATCCTCCAACACTGGTCAAGTGATCGGATAGTGTAATGCTTTCCAAGTTGGTACAATTCGAAAAAACAAAACCGCCAATATCTGTGACACTGTTCGGTATAGCGATCTTTGTCAGACTGGTACAGCCGGAAAAAGCACTTTCACCAATGCTTGTTACGCTGTCTGGTATGGTGATTGCAGTCAGATTCTCAAGATTTGAAAATGCATTTCCTTCAAAGCTTGTCACACTATCCGGTATAGTAATCGCAGTCAAATCACTGCACCCATAAAAAGCATTTTTTGCAATACTTGTTACGCGTTTTCCGTCAATTCTTGCCGGAATTTCTACTGATTCTACAGTTTCATTGCAGCCGGAAATCTTTACTTCATCGGTATCTGTCACGCTATAGTACAAGTCCCCGTAGGTGCCGTCATAAGAATTTATCACATATGCACTTGCGGTGAATACTGTCTCCACGCTCTCCAACATGTTCTGCACCCCAGACACGCCAACACTACCCAGACAGAGCACGCCGGCAGTCACAGCTGCAAGCACTTTTTTCCACAGCTTCATCTTCATTCCTCCGTTTTTCTTTTGTTGCAAATTGTCTGTTTTTATTATAGCATGTCAACTTAAAAAAGTCAAATGCCTTTTCATAAATTTCCAGTTTTGTAGAACATTCTGCTATTGTCCAAGTGATTTTTCCATGTCTTCCGCGAATTTCCCCCTTCGAATTCTTCCAAAATTCCAACAAATATACAAAAAGTCAGCTTTAAATCAAACCTGCATTGTCAAAAACAGAGAAATCATTACAAATATATTGCATCGTTTTCAATGACGTAATATAATAAAAGCAGGAAAATTCTGCCGGAAACTCGCAGAACATGGGCAGCTGTGTTCTGCTTTTTCTTTCCCTGGAATTTGTCGAATCGTGTCGAAAAAAGGAGAATCCACCATGAAAACCGCATTCCAAAAAAAGGCATATAGTATCCTGACGGCACTGGTGCTGCTGCTGACAGCATGCACCGGTGCCGTTTTCAGCAGTAGTCGGGCAGCGGCTCTGGAACTGGAGGGTACCGGCAAGGCGGACAACCCTTACTTGCTCTCAACCGCCGCAGAACTGCTGGAGTTTGCGGAAAAGGCAGCGGCTGATCCCAACATTTGTGCAATGCTGACGGCGGATATTTCGCTGGAAGGAGAAACTTGGACACCGATTGGCTCCTATGCCGGCACTTTTGACGGCAATTATCACTGCATTTCGAATTTGCAGTGCAGCGGCGGCAGCAACTTGGGCATGTTTGCAAAGCTGTCCGGAACGGTACAGAAACTGGGGCTGACCAACGTACATATCCAAGGGAAAAATACTGTCGGCGGAATTGCGGCTCTATGCAGCGGGACGATCACAGATTCGTTTTGTGAGGGTGATATTACTGCCAGCCGCGACTTTGCCGGCGGTCTGGCAGGGCAATTTCAAGCGGGAGCCGTTGTGCAAAACGCCTACCACATCGGCACAGTTACCGCAAAGGGCACAGTCGGCGGTCTTGCCGGACGAAGCGATGCACCGTTGCAAAACTGCTACCATATCGGAACAGTTGCAAAAACAGACGCTGCTTCCGAAGATTCTGCCGGCATGCTGGTGGGCAGACTGGGAGATATGTCAGAAACGCAATTGCAGAATTGTTTCTACACAGCGGGAAATTATTCTGCGGTTGGACGAGATTACATAGAACCAGAGGGCATGCAGCAGGCAGAGGAGAATTTCCAGAACGGCATTGTTGCCGAACTGATGAATGCCGGCGGCGATATGTGGTGTGTCCGCGAGGGGAAAACTGTACTGAAAGAATTCGCGAACAATACTTCAGCAGCTACCACCACAACGGAGGGAACTACAACTTCTGATACAACGAACACGGCTGCTTTGGCAACAACAACTTCTGCCACTACAAGTTCAGCTACTTCGACAACAACAACTTCCGATACTACAAGTACAACCACTTCAACAGCGACAACTTCCATCACAAGCACGACCGCTTCGACAGCCACGACTTCTACTACTACAAGCACAACCGCTTCGACAACGACAACTTCCACCACAACAAGCACAACGGCTTCGACTACCGCAACTTCCACTGTCACAAGCACGACCACTTCGAAAACCACGACTTCCACCACCACAAGCACAACAACTTTAAAAACCACGACTTCCACTGCCACAAGCACAACTACTTTAAAAACCACGACTTCCACTGCCACAAGCACGACCACTTCAACAACCACAACTTCCACCACAACAAGCACGACCGCTTCGACAACCACGACTTCCACCACCACAAGCACAACTGCTTCGACAACAACAACTTCCGCCACTACAAGCACAGCTACTTCAACAACGACTACTTCCACCACAAGCACGACCGCTTCGACAACTACAACTTCCGATACTACAAGCACAGCTGCTTCAACTACCGCAACTTCCACTGTCACAAGCACAACCACTTCGGCAACGACAACTTCCACTGTCACAAGTACAACCGCTTCGACAACCACGACTTCCACCACCACAAGCACGACCGCTTCGAAAACTACGACTTCCACCACCACAAGCACGACCACTTCAACAACCACGACTTCCACAACTACAAGCACGACCACTTCAACAACCGCGACTTCCACCACTACAAGCACGACCACTTTAACAACCGCAACTTCCACCACTACAAACACGACCACTTCGAAAACCACGACTTCCACAACTACGAATACAACAGCTGCTTCAACAACGACTACTTCCACCACTACAAGCACGACTACTTCGATAACGACTACTTCTACCACCACAAATACAACCGCTTCAACAACCGCAACTTCTACTACTACAAGCACGACCACTTCAACAACTACAACTTCCACCACCACAAACACGACCACTTCAACAACCGCAACTTCTACTACTACAAGCACGACTGCTTCGAGAACCACGACTTCCACCACAACAAGCACGACTACTTCCGCTACTACAAGTACAACCACTTCGACAACTACAACTTTCATCACCACAAGCACAACCACTTCAACAACCACAATTTCCACCACTACAAGCACAACGGCTTCAACAATCGCGACTTCCACAACTACAAGCACGACCACTTCAACAACCGCAACTTCCACAACTACAAGCACGACCGCTTCGAAAACTACGACTTCCACAACTACAAGCACGACTGCTTCGAAAACCACGACTTCCACTGCCACAAGCACGACCACTTCAACAACCACAACTTCTACTACCACAAGCACGACTGCTTCGGCAACGACAATTTCCGCTACAGCAAGTACAACCACTTTAAAAACCACGACTTCCACCACAACAAGCACGACCACTTCGAAAGCCACGACTTCCACTGCCACAAGCACGACCACTTCAACAACCGCAACTTCTACTACTACAAGCACAACTGCTTCAACAACCACTACTTCCGCCACCACAAACACAACAGTTTCAACAACGACAATTTCCACTACCACAAGCACAACTGCTTCAACAACGACTACTTCCACAACTACAAGCACAGCGGCTTCAACAACGACTACTTCCACCACCACAAGCACAACGACTTCAACAACCACAACTTCCACCACAACCACCATACCCCCTGACGAAAATTTCCCGCAGATCACAGGCGATGCAGACCGCAATGGTCGGGTGGACTCCACAGATGTTTACATGGTAATGCTGTATTGTGCATATCACGGTGCCGGCTATCACGATTACACCTTCACGGAATATCCGGAGATCGAAGCCGCTCTGCTGACCAAGCTGGACGTCAACGGAGACGGCTCCATTGACACTATCGATGTCTATTTTATACTCCGCTACGTTGCCTATCAGGGAGCCGGCATTCCGACAGACTGGGACGAACTGTACGAAAAGCATATTTTGCAATATTGCCCAGAATATTCTTTAGATGTTTTTAAATTGTACCCACAATCTTTTTACATCACCACACAGAAAAAGTGTATAATAAAATAAGTTGTAAACAAAAAACGAAAAACAAGAAAGGACAAGCAAACACACATGAAAAAACTAATTACACTTCTGCACGGTTTCTGTATGGCACTGGCAGACAGTGTCCCCGGCGTTTCCGGCGGCACGATCGCATTCCTCATGGGCTTCTATGACAACTTTATCGGTTCCCTGAACGCCCTGATCTCCGGCAGCAAGCAAGAACGCATCCAGGCTGTCAAGTACCTCATCAAGCTGGGCATCGGCTGGGTGATCGGCTTCTGCTCCTCGGTGCTGGTGCTGGCAAATGTCTTTGAATCCCATATCTATCGGGTATCCTCCCTGTTCATCGGCTTCATCATCTTCGCGATTCCGGTCGTGATCTACGAGGAAAAAAAGGTACTGAAAGACCGCTGGAAAATGAGCTTCTTCGTCCTCATCGGCATGGCATTCGTGGTGGCGATCACCTATGCCAACACTTTTGTAGGCGGCGGAAAAGATCTGAGTAATCCCGACATCGGCATGTACATCTACGCATTCTTCGTGGGAGCCGTTGCGATCTGTGCCATGGTTCTGCCGGGCATTTCCGGTTCCACGCTGCTGCTGATCTTCGGGCTGTACATTCCGATCATTAACGGCATTCACGACCTGCTCCACTTGAATTTCCACATGCTGCCCATTCTGATCGTCTTTGGGCTGGGTGTCATTACCGGCATCATCAGCATTATCAAGCTGATCCAGAACGCCCTGACCAAACACCGCGGGGCTACGGTATATCTGATCATCGGCATGATGCTGGGTTCCCTGTACTCCGTCTTTATGGGACCTACCACGCTGGAAAATCCGCAGCCGGCAATGGGACTGCACACGTTCAGCATTGTGTTCTTCCTCATCGGCGGCGTAGTCATTCTGGGCATGCAGGGCTTGAAAATGCTCTCGGATAAGAACAGCACCCCTGCCAATGAGCCAAAAGCAGAAGTGCAGGCAAAGTAAAGGCAATACCGCACAAAGAGCGTCTGGCGACTTTGCACGCCATCTGCTT
>ERZ857693.3738-NODE-3738-length-12046-cov-5.220916_pt1 | contig 12046 bp, 6 predicted proteins | sample MGYA00519765_ERZ857693 | MGnify/ENA primary metagenome ERZ857693 (study PRJEB31778, sample SAMEA3449354) | human gut metagenome | biome: human gut; feature: human-associated habitat; material: faeces | place: United Kingdom | collected 2010/2012 ... | reverse complement strand
CAGCTGGTGAACCGCGGCTTTCTGAACGGCCCGGTCTGCCCCATCTACGGCTTTGGCATGATCATCGTGCTGTTCACCCTTTCGCCGCTGGCAGACAACCTGCTGCTGCTCTATCTCGGCGGCGTGATCCTGCCCAGCGTGCTGGAGCTGGTGGGCGGCTGGGCGCTCTACAAGCTCTACCACACCCGGTGGTGGGATTACAGCGACTTCCCCTTCAACATCGGCGGATATATCTGCCTGGAGTTCTCCCTTTTGTGGGGCGTGGGCACCGTTGTGGTGATGAAGGCCGTTCACCCCGTGATCGCGGGCTTTGTGGAGATGGTTCCCCAGATGGTGGGCTTTGTCCTCATGTGCATCCTGTACGCCTGCTACGCCGCCGACGTGGTGGTGACCGCCTTTGCGGCCTCTGACCTGGCCCGTGAGCTGGATGCCCTGGAAAAGGTGGCCGACAGTATGCACGCCGTGTCCGATGCCATGACCGAGCTGCTGGGCACCACCGCCATGGATGTGGACCAGAAGATGGACGAGAGCCGCCTGCAGCTCAAGCTGGCGGCTGCCGAGGCCCGGGACAATGCCGCCAAACTGAGCCCCCGGGATGCCGCTGCCGCCCTGCGCGCCAAGGCCGACGAGGCCATGGAGGCTGCCCGCAAGTCCTCGCAGGAGGCCCGGCTCAATGCCTCTGAGGCCGCCACTGCCGTCAAGCTGGCTGCCAAGGGCACCGCAGAGCGCACGGCAGAGCTGCTCCGTCTGGAACAGCTGGCCGAGGAGCTGCAGGCCCGCAGCGAGGAGATGCGCGCCCGCACCCGGAGCTCTAAGTACTTTGGCAAGGGCCGTATGCTCCGCGCTTACCCCAAGCTGCGCCACGGCGAAAAGCACCGCTCTCTGGACGAGCTGCGGGAGCGCCTGAAGTACGAGCGCAAGCACTGACCCTGACCGCTGCAGCAACCCCAAATGCCCCTGACCGGCTTCTTTCGGTCAGGGGCATTTTCATTTTGCCGCGTCCTCCATAAAGTCAGGCAGATCTTGCGCCGCCGCACGATTTTGTTTTCGTTATGTTTTCCACATTGTACGTTCCTTTTTTGTATACTCTTCCAAATCTATTTTCGTCATATTGACAAAAAAAAAAAAAGAGTACCTTATCTTGTGTAATATGCTATTCCTGCTAAAAACTGAAGAATCGGCAAACCAGTCGAAAGGCTGCGACGCAAAGCTACAAGGGCCTGTAATATGGCAGCCAGCTGCACGTTATCCTCTCCGGGTAAGGTAATATGAAACCTTGCACCTCCTTGTGAAGATGCGTCGGCTTCCCTTCAGGAGAGCGAGCGCGCAGCGGGCCTATAAGGGTTCAGAGCGTTGTACCAGCCGTTTGGCCGGTGCGGCGCTCTTTTGTTTTGGCTGAAATAGAGAGAGTTTTTTGGGAAATCATTGAAAGGAGTAAAAAATTATGAGACCCAAGCGTTTGATCAGCTTATTGGTTGCGGTCTGCATGATGATCACCATGCTGCCCCTGTCGGCAGTCACGGCATTTGCAGCAGACACGTCATCGTCACCTGACCCAGAAGAGATCGTTGGCGATTACAAGTATGCCTATGAGGTAAATGCAGACGGTAATGCAACCATCACAGAATTTCTTGGCCCTGTTGATTCAGAAGGCAATGTTGATTCAACAAACGATGGCCCCTACAACATCACCATACCCGAAAAGTTGGGCGGCTGCACCGTAACCGGTTTGGGAGATTATTCATTTGCCGCCCAATCTGACGATGGCTACCCATATAACCCACTTTGTAGCAACATTTGCTCCGTCACCATTCCACAAAAAGTCACTTCCATCGGTAAAAAGGCCTTTTATGATTGCAAGAATCTTACAACGCTTGTGTTAGGTGAGGATATTCAGACGATCGGCAATTATGCCTTTGAATGTTGCACTTCACTGACGGGCGTCACCATTCCACAAAGCGTCACTTCCATCGGCTATTCTGCCTTTGAAGGTTGCACCGCCTTGGACCCTCTTATCATCAATGGTCCAACGTTGATTGGAGAACATGCCTTTACAGGCTGCAAAAGTCTCACATCGCTTACGCTGTGTCCCGACATTCAAACCATTGGCGATTACGCCTTTGATGTTACTTCTCTGAAGACCGTCACTCTTCCCAAAAATCTGACTTCCATCGGAAAATATGCTTTTGCATGCTGCTCAGAACTCGAGTCCATCACCATCCCGGAAAAGGTAAAAATCATTAACCCTAAGACCTTTGCAGATTGCTCCAAACTGGAATACATTATACTCCCTGCTGGATTGACTACTTTCGATGACAGTCTGGAAAATTGTCGGCCTGAATGTGTCATCTACTCCAACAAAGACAAGGTCGCCGTACATAAGCAGTTTGGAGACAACTTGGCAGGACACAAGCTTCTTGGCCTCTGCCATGTGACCTTTGATGCCAAGGGCGGCAAACTGAACGGCTCCGCTGAGGTGCCGGTTTATGAGACCGAAAAAATCACTGATACCAAGGCAAACGATCTGAAGGCAACCGATCTGGATGCCATCAATGCTCCCACCCGTACGGGTTACAAGTTCACCGGCTGGTACACCGAAGATGGCAAGCGCTTTTATGTGAAAGATACCGCAATTACGGATGACATCACCCTCCATGCCGGTTGGGAGTTCGACCCCAATGCTCTGGTCTGCCACCCGCTGACCGTGACCGGCGGCACTGTTACTGTGAAATACGACGGCAGCGATGTGACCAGCAAGCTGAACAGCAACACTGACGCAGCCACCGGCCAAAAGACCTACTATGTACCGGACGGCGCAGAAGTGACCGTGACGCTGAACAAGACCGCAGTGCCCAATGGCAAAGTGTTTGACGGTTGGTCTACCACCGGCAATCTCTCCCTGCTCACAGGTCAGGACTATAAGGCAGAAAGCATCACTTTCTCTATGAGCAGTGGTGTGAATGTGTCTGCAAAGTACCGTGATGCCGCCGCTGACCACACCCCCGATACCGCAGTCTTCCACCCGCTGACCGTGACCGGCGGCATTGTTACCGTGAAAAACGGTGACAAGGATGTGACCGATACCTTGACTGTTACTACTGACGAGACCACCGGCAAAAAGACCTACTCTGTACCGGACGGCGCAACAGTGACCGTGACGCTGGACAAGACCCTGATCCCTGAGGGCATGGTGTTTGACATCTGGTCTACCGGCAAGTTCTCCCTGCCGCTGGGTCAGGACTACAAGGCTGAGAGCATCACCTTTACCATGAACACCATGAGCAGTGATGCGGATATTGCCGCACAGTACCGTGATGCCACCATTGAAGATGATGGGCCCAATGTGCTGGGCACTGCCGCGATCATTGGTACTGCCGCTGTGGGCGGTGCAGTGCTGGGCTATCAGGCCTATTCTCTGGGCGCTGAATTTGCAGGCAAGCTGATGGCTCTGCCCTACTTCCCCAGCAACCGCAGCGCCCTTGCCATGATGCTGTGGGAGGATGCAGGCAAACCCATGCCCGAATCCGAACTGCTCTACCCCGATGTAGAGCAGGAAGAGCAGGATATGGACCTGCAGCACGCCGCCCGCTGGGCCATGGAAAACGAGCTTATCCCTGACCTGAACGATGAGGGCACGGCTCCGGAAGAGATGAAGTTCTTCCCGGCCAATCCCGTAAGCAAGCTTGATGTGCTGAATGCATGGCAGAAGGCACAGGAGCTCAAGAACAACTAACGCCATCCCCGAATATTCCCAAATATACGTAGAAGCGCCTCATCCTTCACCGGATGGGGCGCTTCTGCGTTGTAATGTGTCGAATTTTCTGTTATACTGTACCTGTCGGCCTTCCGACCCATTTGATGTGGGAAGGAGGTGGTAACCATGGAAATGGTAGTCTCATTTATACTGTCCGTCGCAGCGGGTGTGGTCAGCTACTACATCTGCAAGTGGCTTGAGGAACAGTTCAAGGCCGGTAAGCACTAACCCTTAGCAAGCAGGAAGCCCCCTTGGTATTCGCAGTACCGAGGGGGCTTCTTGTTGCTTTGGTGGAACCATGGAATGGTTCCGTAGTCTCATCTACAACTTTAGTATATGCACTCCTGCGCAAAAAGTCAAGAGGGCCGCCACAGATTTTGTTTCGCATCTGCGCCCGTTTCAGCTTATCACGCCCACAGATCCTCGGGGTACAGGCCCTCCTGGGTTTTCTGGGCGATGGCGGCCACCACGGTGGGCTTATCCTCGCGGTAGGTCACGCCGTACCACTTATCGGTGCTCTTGAGCACGGTGACTGCCGCCTTGCCCTCATCGATGAGCTCGCTGGCCACGGTGGGCAGGAAATACTCGCATTTGAGGGGGTTCTTGGGCAGATTCTCACGCAGCCAGCCTGCAAAGCGGTGGTCAGCCTCGTCCAGGAAGCTCTTGCCGAAGCCCCACAGGTTCATGCTGACAGGTGCTTCCACCGGCAGGTCATCCGTACCCTCACCGGTGAGGGAGGTGCAGCGGATGCCGCCCTCATAGGTCTCGATGCCGGTGCGCTCGGTCACGCTGTGCAGGGTGCCGTCCGGGTTCACCACGCAGACACCGCGGGAGACGGTGCCGTTCTCAGAGACGGTATTTTTGAGCAGGTAGCTCACCATGCAGTAATCGTAGACGGTGCCGTCCTGATGGGTGGACAGATACTCATAGATGACCTTGAAGGCCTCAGGGCCGTAGTAATCGTCCGCGTTGATGACAGCGAAGGGACCATCAATGAGGTCTTTTGCGGCCAGCACGGCGTGGCAGGTGCCCCAGGGCTTGACACGGCCCTCGGGGATGGTGAAGCCTGCGGGCAGCTCATCCAGCTGCTGGAAAGCGTATTTCACGTTCATACCCTGAGAGACGCGGTCACCGATGGCGGCTTTGAAGGCCTCCTCGATCTCGTGCTTGATGACAAAGATCACGGTCTCAAAGCCTGCGCGGTGGGCATCGTACAGGGAGTACTCCACAATGGGCTGGCCCTTGGGGCCCACCGGGTCGATCTGCTTCATGCCGCCGTAACGGCTGCCCATGCCGGCAGCCATGACCACCAATACCGGTTTGTTCATTTTTCTTTCCTCCTGCGTCAGTGCGCTGTTCTTTGCGTCTATTATACTCCAAATTTTCCCGGGCAACAAGGGACAGCTTTTCCTTGAATTTTTGCATGGATTCTCACCCGCTGCCGTGATAGAATAGAGGCAATGGAGTTTCCGCAGAAAAGGAGAATGCTTATGTCAACCAAAACTGTCTGGATCACCGGCGCGTCCTCCGGCATCGGGCGGGAGTTTGCCCGCCGCTATGCCCGGCTGGGCTTCCGGCTCATTCTGACCGCCCGCCGCCGCGACCGGCTGGAGACCCTTGCCGCCGAGCTCCGGGCGAAACACGGCACCCTCTGCCGCATCGTACCCGCCGACCTTGCGCAGGATGCGCAGGTCACCGCCCTGTGCGAAGCACTGGCAGACGAACGCATCGACCTGTTCATCAACAACGCGGGCTTTGGTGCCTGCGGTGCCTTTTCCGAGACGGACGCAGGCAAGGAGCTTTCCATGCTGCGGGTAAACGTGCTGGCCATGCACCGGCTGTTCAAGTTCACCCTGCGCAAGATGGAAGCCCAGGGCTTCGGCACCATCCTGAACGTGGCATCCTCGGCGGGCCTGCTGCCGGGCGGGCCCTATATGGCGGGCTACTATGCCTCCAAAGCATACGTTGTCAGCCTGACCCGCGGCGTGGCTGAGGAGCTGCGGGAGCAGCACAGCCCGGTCTATGTCTGTGCCCTCTGCCCCGGCCCCGTGGACACCGAGTTCAACGACCGCGCCGACGTGGTGTTCGCCCTCAAGGGCATCACCCCGGAGCTCTGCGTGGAGGAAGCCATGCGCGGGATGCTCCGCCGCAAGACCATCATTGTGCCCAGCACCCTGATGCGCCTTGCCACCACGGCCCAGAAGCTCGTTCCCACGCCCCTGCTCATGCCCATTCTGGCCCACCAGCAGAAGAAAAAGCTGGGCTGATGGCCGCTTGACAGCGCACCGCCGCTCATGTATCTTAGAGGTATCCGAAAAAGCAGGAGGAAGTCTAATATGGCATGGTTATACCATTTCAATCAGATCGTCACCCACGGCATGGAGGGGTTTCTGGAGACGGCGGTGCCGCTGATCTCCGGGCTGGCTGAGATCATCGGCCTGTTCATCATCGTCACCAGCCTTGTCAAGGCCACCTACCACTATGTGCGGGTCACCTTTTTCCATGGCCAGCACGATTTCCTCCATGAGATGTCCAGCGGCCTGACCACAGCGCTGGAGTTCCTGATGTCGGCGGAGATCGCCAAGACCTTCCTGTTGCAGAATCTGGAATCGGTGGTGCCGCTGGCGGCCACCTTTGCCCTGCGGGCCATGATGAGCCTGATGCTCCACTGGGAGATGGAGGGCGGGCACCGCTCCGGCCGCAAAAAGGAAGAAACGCCCGCCGGTGAGGCCGAGAAAAAAGAATGACTTGTAAAGTTTCCCTCTTTTTTCTCGGTTCTGGGTTGTGTAAAACGTAAAAATCGCGCCCCGGCTCTTGACAGTTTTGCACAAAGGGGCTATACTCGTGCCATCGAAAGCAAAGGCGCTGACGGAAGTGATTCCGCCAGCGCCTTTTGTGTTTTCGCTGGATATTGCTCGGGAGGAATAGAGGGCCTCCTGAACAAGGCTCCCGCGCACATTCGGTGCGGGGAGCGCATTACAAACCGGGGAGGTATTATAATGTTCAGTTCCATAAACACCTGTTGGGTGCTGGTTGCGGCATTCCTGGTGTACTTTATGCAAGCAGGCTTTGCTTTGTGCGAAGCTGGCCTGACCCGTGCAAAGAACACCGGCAACATCCTGATGAAAAACATGATGGACTTCTGCATCGGCACACCGTGCTACTGGGTCATCGGCTTCGGCCTGATGTTCGGCGGCACAAGCGCGCTGATTGGCGGGTTCGATCCGTTCATTCAGGGCGATTACAGCCACCTGGGGCTTGATATCCCGCTGTGGGTGTACATCGTGTTCCAGACCGTGTTCTGTGCCACGGCAGCCACCATCGTGTCCGGCTCCATGGCCGAGCGCACCAACTTCAAGGCTTACTGCGTTTATTCCGCTGCCATTTCGCTGGTGGTCTACCCCATCTGCGGCCACTGGATGTGGGGCGGCGGCTGGCTGCAGAGCATGGGCTTCCATGATTTTGCCGGTTCCGCAGCCGTTCACAATGTGGGCGGCGTGATCGCCCTGCTGGGTGCCGCAATGCTCGGCCCCCGTATCGGCAAGTACGATAAGTACGGCAACCCCCACGCCATTCCCGGCCACAACCTGACCGCCGGTGCGCTGGGCGTGTTCATCCTGTGGTTCTGCTGGTTCGGCTTCAACGGCGGCTCTTCCCTGAGCCTTGCCACCGATGAGGCCATGACCCTGACGGGCCTTGTCTGCTTCAACACCAACCTGGCCGCTGCCGTTGCCACCTGCGTGACCATGATCTTCACCTGGCTGCGCTACGGCAAGCCCGATGTCTCCATGACCCTGAACGGTTCTCTGGCCGGTCTGGTCGCCATCACCGCAGGCTGCGACGCGGTCTCTCCCTTCGGTGCCTTCCTCATCGGCTTCGTGGCCGGTATCATCGTGGTCCTGAGCGTTGAATTCTTTGATAAGATTGCAAAGATCGATGACCCCGTGGGCGCTGTCTCCGTTCACTTTGCAAACGGCGTGTGGGGCACCATTGCCGTGGGCCTGTTCTCCAACGGCGGCGACGGCGTGGGCAAGGGTCTGTTCTACGGCGGCGGCTTTGCACAGCTGGGCACCCAGCTGCTGGGCCTTATCACCGTTGATGTGTACGTTGTGGTCGTGATGTTCATCATCTTCAAGATCATCGACAAAACCATCGGCCTGCGTGTCCCCGCTGAGGTGGAGATCGACGGCCTGGATATCCACGAGCACGGCCTGGCTTCCGCTTACGCCGGTTTCTCCATCTCCGATGCCAACGCCGCTGCCATGGTGCCCAACGAGAACACCGATCTGGGCGAGGATGATGCCTCCAAGGCGAGCGCCGTGCAGATGAACGCTGCCGTGCCTGTGGTCAAGGAGCCTGCCGTCATCCACGATGGCATCTACGACACCGGGATGCACAAAGTGTCCATCATTGCAAAGCTCTCCAAGTTCGATCCGCTCAAGACCGCGCTGAACGATCTGGGCGTGACCGGCATGACCGTGACCCAGGTGATGGGCTGCGGCATCCAGAAGGGCACCACCGAGAAATACCGCGGCGTGCCTGTGGACAGCACCCTGCTGCCCAAGATCAAGGTCGAGGTCATCGTTTCCAAGATCAGCGTGGACGCTGTGGTGGATGCCGCCAAGAAGGCCCTGTACACCGGCCACATCGGCGATGGCAAGATCTTTGTCTACAACGTGACCCGCGTGGTCAAGATCCGCACCGGCGAAGAGGACTTCGCCGCCCTGCAGGATGTGGAGTAGCGCTCCCCACAATTTCAACCGCTGTCCCGCTTTGAAAGCGTGACGATATTTGTTCTCCTTGTTCTCCTTTTCCTTTTTCTGAAATCCATTCGGCAGAACCCCTGCTTCCTCCGCACAAGGAAGCAGGGGTTTGTCGTTGTCATCACGATGTGAGCCCCCCTGCAATGGTTCCGGGTTGACATCCCCGTGCGGGCGTGTTATTTTGAAGTGTAAAATTTTCAGTTTTTTTGTATCAGGAGTTTCTATGAGCAACTTGAATGATTTTAACCGCGAGGCCAAAGCCGCCCTGTGGGTGGCCCTGCAATGGCTGCTGCTGGCCGTGCCCACGGGTCTGGTCTGCGGCGTAGTCGGCACAGCGTTCCACCTGAGCGTGGAGTACGTCACCGAGCTGCGGGCCGCGCAGAGCTGGCTGCTGCTCTGCCTGCCGCTGTCTGGCCTTGCCATCGTGGCACTCTACAAGGTCACAAAGTGCGAAGGCGTGGGCACCAACAACGTCATCCGCGCCGTGCAGAGCGGCGAGCCGGTCAGCCCGCTGCTGGTGCCCGCCATCTTTCTGGGCACGGTGCTCACCCACCTGTGCGGCGGTTCTGCCGGCCGCGAGGGTGCCGCTTTGCAGATGGGCGGCAGCATCGGCTGGAACGTGGGGAAACTGCTCCACCTGAGCGATTACGTCCGCCGCACCGCCACCATCAGCGGGATGGCAGCGTTCTTCTCCGCCCTGTTCGGCACCCCGCTGACCGCCGCCCTCTTCGCCATGATGGTGGAGGACGTGGGGCTGACGTTCACTTCGGCCTTTATGCCCGCGTTCACTTCGGCCCTCATTGCTTACGGCGTATCCCTGTTCTTCGGGATCGCCCCGACCAATTTTGTGCTCAATTCCATCCCGCACCTGACGCTGGAAACCGCGCTTCAGACCGCCCTGCTGGGCATTGCCTGTGCCGCCGTGACCCGGCTGTTCTGCTGGACGCTTCACACCCTGGAACACGGGATCCCCAAACGGATTCCGAATCCCTGGCTCCGGGCTTTTGCGGGCGGTGCAGCCGTGGTAGCGTTCTCGTATCTGTTCGGTGTCGGGCGGTACAACGGGGCCGGAATGGCCGTCATTGCCGATGCCGTGGAGCAGGGAGCCGCGCTGCCCTGGGATTTTCTGTGCAAGATCTTCCTGACCGCCCTGACCCTGGCAGTAGGCTTCAAAGGCGGCGAGGTGGTCCCAAGTTTCTACATCGGGGCGACCTTTGGCTGCATCGCCGGGCCATGGCTGGGCCTGCCCGCCGGGTTTGCCGGTGCCATCGGTCTGGTCTGCGTGTTCTGCGGAGCCACAAACGCCCTGATCCCCTCCATCCTGCTGGGATTCGAGCTGTTTGGCGGGCAGGGGCTGGAGCTTATTGCGCTGGGCTGCGGCGTGTGCTACATGCTCTCGGGCCACCACGGCCTCTACAGCAGCCAGACCTTTGTCACCAACAAGCTGCGGCCGGAGTACGCCTCCCACAAGTGGCGGATCAAGCTGAAGAAAAAAGAAGAATGATTTTTCGCAGATTTTCGCCGCGGAGAGCTTGATTTTTTGCCGCCATCGTGCTACAATCAGCGTAGTTTCATCCTGACCAAAGCGATGATGCGGACAAACCGAAGCTCGTTCCCCATGACGCAGAGAGGGCTGCCCCGGATGCCGGGTGCTGCAAGCAGCCTGCCGTGCATCGGGCTTCTACCACCGCAGAGCGCAGAGGAGAACCTCTGCCGGGTGCGCCCGTTACAGCACAGCGAGTGGCGTGTTTTCAAGGGCACGCAATTCGGGTGGAACCGTGGAACGCGTGAAATCTTCAGGCGCTTCATCCCGTAAATTTGAGCGGGATGGAGCGCTTTTTGTTTTAACTTTCATCAAAAGGAGAACCACTATGAAGATCATCTACAAAGACGGCCATGTGGACGAGTGCCCGCAGGACCAGGAACTGCATGTTATCCGCCACACCGCTGCTCACATCATGGCGCAGGCTATCAAGCGCCTGTACCCCGAGGCTGACTTTGCCTTTGGCCCCGCCACCGAGAACGGCTTCTACTACGATGTCGATCTGGGCGACACCAAGCTCACCGATGACGATCTGGCCAACATCGAAAAAGAGATGCGCAAGATCTGCAAGGAAAATCTGGCCATCAAGCCCTTCATCCTGCCCCGTGACGAGGCTGTGAAGCTGATGGAGGAGCGCCAGGAGCACTACAAGATCGAGCACATGGCTGATCTGGCCGACGAGACCGAGTTCAGCTTCTTCCAGCAGGGCGAGTACGTTGACATGTGCATCGGACCCCACCTGACCTACACCAAGGCGCTGAAGGCCTTCAAGATCACCCAGCAGTCCGGCGCATACTGGAAGAACGACAAGGAAAACAAAATGCTGACCCGTATCAACGGTGTGGCATTCCACAACCAGGAAGAGCTGGAAGCCTGGGAGAAGGAGCAGCAGGAGGCCCGTGAGCGCGATCACCGCAAGATCGGCAAGGAGATGGGCCTGTTTATGACCGACGACCTGGTGGGCCGCGGCCTGCCCATGTTCCTGCCCGCAGGCTACACCGTCTGGCAGGAGCTGGAGAACTATATCAAGGAGAAGGAGCGTGCACGCGGCTACCTGCACGTGATGACCCCCTGCATCGGTACCGTGAACCTGTACAAGACCTCCGGCCACTGGGATCACTACCGCGAGAACATGTTCCCTGCCATGGAGATGGAGGGCGAGAGCTACGTCCTGCGCCCGATGAACTGCCCCCACCACATGATGATCTACGCAAATCGTCCCCACTCTTACCGTGACCTGCCCATGCGCATCGGTGAGATCGCACACGATTTCCGCTACGAGTCCTCCGGCACCCTGAAGGGCATTGAGCGCGGCCGCCACTTCTGCCAGAACGATGCCCACCTGTTCTGCACCCCGGAGCAGATCAAGAGCGAGGTTGCCGATGTCTGCAACCTGATCTTCGAGACCTACAAGGACTTCAAGATCACCGATTACCGCTGCGTTCTGTCCCTGCGTGACCCCGCCGACAAGAAGAAGTACCACGACGACGATGCCATGTGGAACCACGCCGAAAATGCTCTGCGCGAGGTGCTGACCGAGCTGGGCATCCACTTCACCGAGGAGATCGGCGAGGCTGCTTTCTATGGCCCCAAGCTGGACGTCAACGTCAAGCCCGCTGTCGGCGCTGAGTACACCCTGTCCACCTGCCAGCTGGACTTCTGCCTGCCCGCAAAGTTCCACCTGACCTATGTGGACAAGGACGGCTCCGAAAAGACCCCCGTTGTCCTGCACCGTGCGATCCTGGGCTCTCTGGACCGCTTCATGGCCTACCTGATCGAGGAGACCAAGGGCAAGTTCCCCACCTGGCTGGCACCTGTTCAGGTCAAGGTCCTGCCCGTTTCCGAAAAGACTCTCGAGTATGCGGAGAGCATCACCGAGAAGCTGGTGGAGGCCGGTGTCCGTGTGGCTCTGGACGACGACAACCAGAAGATCGGCTACAAGATCCGTGCCGCACAGCAGGTGGACCGTGTGCCCTACATGCTGGT
>ERZ857693.3734-NODE-3734-length-12069-cov-7.432246_pt1 | contig 12069 bp, 9 predicted proteins | sample MGYA00519765_ERZ857693 | MGnify/ENA primary metagenome ERZ857693 (study PRJEB31778, sample SAMEA3449354) | human gut metagenome | biome: human gut; feature: human-associated habitat; material: faeces | place: United Kingdom | collected 2010/2012 ... | reverse complement strand
CTAAAGGGTTTTGGACGTTGCTGCGTTCGTGAACGTCATGCACCATCTTTGCAAGCGCCAGCACGACTTCCGGTTGACGGAACGAGATCTTCAACAGTTCCATCACCTGATCGTCGGTCAGTTCTCTCGGACAGACCAGAAAACTTTCCAGCATTCCGGCACGGGTGCAAAGACGATGCACACGCTCTCTCCGGTTCAGCTCCGACATCTGGCGTTCAAGGATCTTCTCCCGGTGCTGACAAGCGCGCAGCTTCTGCTCTGCTTTGGCTTTTTCGCTGCGGAGATAGGCAAGGTCGGTTTTGGGTTGGGTCATGGCATCACGCTCCTTCTTTACAGATAACATCTAAATGTGTAACATGGCCAAAGCATACAGATTTCTAACATCTTGGCTATTCGTCCTCAAGTTTAATTTGGATGGATTGTCACTGCTGCATCCTTAATCTGATACGTTGTTTCGTCCTTCACTTTGCGCCAGCATATCTCCGGGTGTTGCGCAGCAAGATCGGCAAGTTGTTTCTTTAAGTCTAGATTCAACGTAAACACGCTATAAACTCCATCCTCGTTGGCGTAAATCATAGTTTCCAGCTTACACATCGTCATGTGAACACCTCCACAATACAGTTGTAAAACAAAACTGGGAACCATCAAATATCGATAGTTCCCAGTTTTGTTGAGATAAGTATTACTAGATTTTTATTATCTGAATTTTGATTCAAGCTTTTTGCACAACTCGGATAGAGTTCGGATTGCGCCACAGGCGGTATATGTCATATTCTGCGTTTCGCTGTCCCATTCCATAACACCGAGATTGTGCTCTATGGTTGCCTGACGCTTTTCCAGTGTTCTAACAATGTGCATCAGATCTGGCTCATTTGTTATCAAATTTGTAAGTCTAGGGCTTTCTCCTCCATTTACATTCACCAGCAAACCATATTGTGCATTTGACACAATACAGTACCCGATAAGCTGGGACAGCTGCGTCAAACCGACACTCTTTAGAAGTTTCACTTCAATTATCAGCAGTTCATACTTGACACCATCTGTAATTAGCGCAAAAATATCTAAACTTAGCGGAGGAGTGCTTGACGCAAATTCGAGAATGGCGGGTGTTGTAATGTGATTTTCCCTGATGATTGCATCAAGTCCGCTTTTTAGTTCACCAGTTTTGCAGTAAACTTTCAAAGGTCTCTCCCATGCACTAAAATTACTTTCGATTTGTGCCTTTACGAATTGCATGATTTCGTTATAATAGGAAACCTCATTTCGTTCAGCAGACGGCATTTTTTCACCTCAAATCATTCTCTGTGATTTTACGAACCAACATTTTATATTTGTTGCTGCTATCATAGGAAATCAACTGGCGATAAACTTGAGCGTTAAGTGGGCCAACCATTGCAGCTACTTTTCCATCAGTCAACACCATTGGTGTTAGTAAGTCTGGGACTTTCACAGTAACTGTAAAATCAGGATTAGCTGTTATAGCATTCATAATGATCTCTTCCCGATTACCGCGAGGGCGCTTTCCGTTAAGATTCCCCGTCTTGCTGGCCACAATATATGCAACCGCATCCATTATAACATTTAACGGATAGCCCTTATCACGGGAGTAGTGCATAATTGGTGTGCCATCAGAAAAAAGAACTGTAGTGGCTCCATCGTTCATGGAATCGACAAGATATTTTACTTCAATATCAGTTTGAGTATAGTTTCGGTTATGAAGTAGCGGATCATTAGCAATTATGTTTGCGACACCAACCGCAGTATCCTTGTGAAGAACCGTAAAGGGTGAAATATAATTCTCAGCATTAGTTAATAATCTGTCGAGTTCATTCTTAGGAGAATGCGGACAGTTTAAGGCAGCACAAATCTGTTTGTGATGAATAAAATGTCCACCACGCAGTTCCTGTGGAATATCCGCATAATTTTCGTCCACATGGACTGCAACCACTCCCGGAACGGAAAGGGTTTTATTCTCGCATTTTTCGGCAGAATTATACTTTTCCTCTTTTTTCCGATTCTCTTTTGATGCAATGGTTTTGCTCTTAAATGCCAATGAACCAAATGTAGAAAAGGAATCCAATGTAACTCTCAGCTTGTTGCCTTTTTTCCAAGATTTGTAGTAAGAATCCGTTCCGCTCTGCATATTGGGATGTTGCCAAAGAATCTGATCAGGCACGCAACCAAGCTGATAAAGAAGATTACACAACTGACACACATATTTATAATTGAATCCACTTATTTCAAAGGATATAATCTGAACATCATCTGTGAATCTTCGGTGGGATGGAGCCATACTTCCAATCGTATCTGCAACGCCAGCAATAAAACGTTTTTTCATGTTTGTATCTGAAAGCGATGCAATAAGATACTGAAGATCTGCGGTTTTATGTAAATCCGATGTGGGTTCAATGTGGAATGAATGAAGATCCCGAATCAAATCAGCCGTATCACCATGGCAAACAATATTCCATTCTTTTCCGGGCGTATAAGAAACGTCCAAATTGTATTCAACGTTCATAAGAGGTTTGACAACCTTTAGAATATCGTTTGCAATCATTCCAGCCCGTTCTGGATTTTTGTCGTAATCGCCCCACTGCCTATAGGGAAGCTTAATCGAAAAGGATTTGTGGTTCGAACTGAAACAACCTCCGCCAACAACCAGTCCCATAATATAGGCTTTGTCAGTGTTCATAGATTATCGTCCTTTCATTTTATTTGAAAGCCTGCTCCATGATAGCATCCCCAATGACCTTTGCAAGATGGCAAGGAACGGCATTTCCGATTACTTTATACATCGCAACAATGTTCTTTGTTGTATCATCAATGAATTTGAAATCATCCGGGAACGTTTGAATTCGTGCAATTTCTCGGATAGTATATCTGCGATTATGAATTGGATGAGTAATACCACAGTTTTCCGGTTGCGCAGACGCTGTAATAGTTCCATTTATTTCATCAAGGCTAAATCTGCGATAAAAGTTCGGTGCATGATATCGTTTCATATCATCTCGTATTCTCTTGAACCGAGGCGACAAGTCCTCATAAGGTATATTCTTCCATGAGCCACCTTGAGGTATTTTTTCAACCATAGACTGAGCCTGCGGAGAATACGGCCAATAGACTTGATTTGGAACATCTTCTGGAATATCAAGAATATGCCGAAGCGTCAGATTTTCTTTATTAAGCTGAACAGGAGGGAATTCAAATCGCTTCCCAAGATCATTTCTAAAAGCAACAAGAATCAGTCGCTCACGATTCTGAGGAACGCCATAATCAGATGCGTTTACAACACGGTAATTGACCGCATATCCAAGTTTTTCCAAGTCGCCTTTGATAACCTCAATGAGGTATTGACCGCTTTGATGCTTTGACGAAATCAGTCCCTTCACATTCTCAAAGAGGACAGCTTTCGGCAGCTTTCTTTCTATAATTCGCAGACACTCCAAATATAGTTCTCCGCGTGAATCATAGACACCACGCCGATTTCCTGCATTGGAAAAAGGCTGGCACGGGAAACCAGCGGTAAGAATATCACAAGCTGGAATTTCATCAACAGGGACTTCTCGAATATCCCGACCGTCAATTTCACCAAAGTTCAGTCGGAATACTGCCTGAGCATCCTTATCGAAATCATTTGCCCAAACGCGCTGAAAACCTGCTTGTTCAAATCCCTTGTCCATACCGCCGCATCCAGAGAACAGAGAGACCAGCCGCGGAGCGGACTTTTCATTTGCAATCACTATAAAAACTCCTAATCTCAGTTTGTAAACTCTTTTGTTATATCAAAGTCAATGGCATTCTTTTTGCAGTAATCATCAATAAGTTTCATGGTCTTATATGTAGGCTTACTTTTTCCTGATTCTATTCGATTGATTGTGGCAAAGGATACGCCCAACTCTTTTGCAAAATCCTGTTGGCTTAAAAGACATCTCTGTCGAAGCAATTTTATATCATTGCCCAGACTCATTTATTGCACCTCCATCTTCTTTATATAACATCATTATAACAAGGTCATGGCAGATTGGCAATATCAAAAATGAGCTGGGCAATACGATTCAAAGCGGGGTGGGAATGATGGTTTCAAGGGTGGATTCTACTTCATTGTCACTTTGAATGAGTTCAACACGAGAGAAAATATTCGAATCATCGTCAAGAAACATATCGAAATGATTCTTGGCTGCCACCTTAGTACTATAAGCGTAAAACTCATCCGGGTGCTCATCTTTCCGTACAAATCTTACAAAAAACATAAGTGCTCCTCCTTATACAAAAATCAGCTCGGTCTTGACGATTTCCTCGGCACGGTTGCGGATGCTGTTCATCCGGCGCACCCATTCCAGTTGATCGCCGGCTTTCAGGGCTTCGGTCACGCCCTCGGCTTCCTGTATCTGCCGGATGATTAGGGCAAGCTGCTCGTCTGCCTGCTCGTCCAGAGTGGCAAGGTAGCTGCCCAGCTCACCGGACAGGAGCAGTTGATTGTACCGGATGGGATGATGTTCTTTCAGATACCTTTTATGTAAGCGGCCCCACCGCCCGGTGGGGTGCTGCTCTGTCGGGGCTGCTACGGTCAGATTCGGCAGATAGTGGTCATTGACAAGGGTGTAGTCCAGACCGTTAGCGTTGTCATGGATGGAACTTTTCATGGTAGTCATGCTGCATTATCCTCCTTTGGTTTCGGCGTTGGGGTTGCTTCTGGGTCTGGTTTTAGATTTCCTTTTTTCTTGTGATAGAATTCCAAGGTTTTCTTGTTGTGGTTGACTCTCCTGCACTCATCGGAACAAAATTCCTGCTGGCTGTGTGTAGGCCAGTAGGAGTGGCCGCACACGGCACAGGTGCGCTGCCGGTAGTAGTGAGTTCCTCTCTCGGCTTCTCTATCCGCTTTCTTTTGCTCCAGTCTTGCCTGATTCCAGCATTCCCTTGAGCAGAAAAGCTGTCGGTTGCTCGTAGGTGTAAACACCTTCCCGCAGTGCGGACACGTTTTGGTTTTAATGATTTCGCCACCGTTTTTAGCGATTATCTTTGCCTTTCGCTTTTCTCGGTAGGCTTTTTCACGTTTGCGCTGCTTTTCCATGCGCTGCCGTTCTTTCTGCTCCTTCTGCGCTTTCAGTTCGGCAAGTTCTTCCTCGGTATAAGCAATATCGACTTGGCCGACATAGTTGAAATAAATGTCAACCTTTTGTGTGCGGGCATTGCCTGCACCCTCGGCCTCATAAACAACGATTTTATCGACAAGTTCGTTAAACATTGAATCGGAGATTTCTGTTGGATTTTTGCACTTGCGAATCAGCGAAATGAAATGCCGAATATCAGCAGAACTTGATTTATCTTCGGCAATTTCGGATTTCATCGTTTCCATCTTCGATTCCAATTCTGCCTGCTCGCTATCATACTGTGCCATCAGCTGCTTGTACTGTCGTTCGGGCAACAGTCCAGCCATAAGATTTTCGTACAGGCTACGAATAAGGGCAGAAAGCTCATCATAGCGTTTTTGACAACGTTTCAATTCCGATTGGTTCTGCTTCGGCTTTTCTTCACGTTTCTCTTTCCAAAGTGATTGCAGTTCCAAAGCGAAGGTTTCTTCATCTTTTAGAACAAACCTCGAAAAGCGTTTGACCGATGCCAATATCAGGGCTTCAACATTATCGGCACTGATTGAATGGGCAGTACAGCCATTCACCCGACTTGCATATCCACCACAACGATAAGAATATTGAGTAGACCCATCCTTTTTACTGTAGTGTGTTTGCAAGGTCAATCTTCTGCCGCAGTCGGCACAATACAGATACCCGCTTAAACGGTTGGTGTGCGTTCCCCAAGCAGAAGCACGATTCACTCGGCATCTGCGTTTCTGAACACTATCCCAAAGTTCTTGCGATATAATCGGTTCATGCGTGTTCTGGAAAACGTACTGTTCATCTTCATCTGTTTCTTTTCTCTTGTGAAGTTTGAAATTTGTGCTTACAGATTTTCGTAAAACAGTGTGTCCCAGATATTCCTGCCGACCTAAAATTGTTCTTACGGAGGAGGTGCCCCACAGGTACGGATTGGAGAACTTTGTCCCATTGTACTGCTCCGGGTGATATTTCTTTGCGTATGCAGCAGGAATCAGGACTTTTTCCTCTGTCAACAGTTCTGCGATTGTCCGTGGGCTTTTTCCTTCGTTCGCAAGAAGAAAAATGCGCTTTACGACTTCGGATGCCACCGGATCAACGACAAGTGTCTGCTTGTCGTTCGGCAAACGGTTATATCCATACGGAATAGAGCCGCTGCAACGTTTTCCATCTTTCATCCGGGCATCGAACACAGCCTTGATTTTATTGCTCGTGTCTTTGGCATACCATTCGTTCATAATATTCAAAAACGGAGCAAAATCATTGTCTGAAGCATTGTTGCTGTCGATGCTGTTGTTGATTGCAAGGAATCGGACGTTTTTCTGTGGGAACAGAACTTCCGTATAAAAACCGACTTGCAGATAATTTCGTCCTAAGCGGCTCATATCCTTCACAATCAGCGTTTCGACATTTCCTGCTTCTACTTCTTTTATCAGCGATTGAAAGCCGGGACGATTGAAATTCACACCTGAAAAGCCATCATCTGTAAAATGTCGGATGTTCTTGAAGCCGTTCTTTTTGGCGTAATCTTCCAGATATTTCTTTTGGTTGGTGATGGAATTCGATTCACCAGCAAGATCATCATCTCTTGACAAACGCTCATAGAGTGCGGTAATTCTTGGTGTTTTCGGCATTTGTTCTACCTCCTTTCTTATGGAATCTTTCAATTTAGGACAATCAATTTTATTGTCCTGATTAAGTATAGCCTTCAGGCGCAAGTTCAATGGCCGTGGTTGTCTCACCAAAGGTCGATGCCCATGCATCAAAATGTGTTAAACCTTTCTGTTGCAAGGTGTTGTACTGGAGATAGCGCATGAGGGTGTACATCTCGGTCATGCTGTTGCTGATAGGGGTGCCTGTTGCAAAAATAACGCCACGCCCTCCGGTAATCTCATCGAGGTAGCGGCATTTGCCAAACATATCAGAAGACTTTTGCGCCTTGGATGTGCTCAAACCGGCCACATTCCGCATCTTCGTGTATAAGAATAATGTGCAGCACCTCTGCGGCTGCGAAGCAGTCCGCAGAGTAGTCTGCTTTGTTGTGATAGGTAACTTTTTGAAGTAATCTCCAAGTTTTCCCCCACCTCACGCCGGGCGTGCACCTTTCAGCGCACCCGGCGTACCATCAAATCGATTTACTTTCTTCCTTCAGATTTCAACACTGCTGTGTTCTCACGGACACAGAGTGGTTGTAAATTTCACAGTTTAAGTTTTTCGCGGTATTTCATGATTTTGCCTACCGTCTTTGCATCAAGTTCAGGCGGTATTGGACTGTTGTGAACCATGCGGTGGCATGGTTCACACAGCCAAACCAGATTTGGCACTTTATTGATTCTATCAAGTGGAAGCTTGTTTTTAACGTGGTGACAATGCTTTTGAAGCACGGGTGAGAAGGCATTTCCACAGCATTTACATTTTCCTTTGTCCCTGCTGTAAGCATACTCCCGGTTCATATAATACTCAAAATTCATCCTTCCCTTTGCGTATGCTGACATTGCAATATCGTTCGGGGAGTTAACGGATGGACGGTCACATGGCAGTGGCTTGTGCTTAGCACGATAGCTCACATACCGTCTGCGCCCTTCCACTGTATACGGCGTCATTTTCTGGTCAAATGGCTTGGGTTCATAGTGACTATGCGTGATGAACGCATAAGTTATACCAAACCATTTTCCTTCGACCCATACAGCAAATGTCTTACTGTCGTAGCCCTTGTGTCGGTCAGGAAGATTGCAAAGCACCTTCAGCGGCACCTGCATGGAGTTGTACCGTTTGGGGTACAGCTTTTTCCATACAGTCAGTGCAGCGTTGTTTACTCTGCGGTCTATCGCATGGTAGGCATGAGAGCAGATGGATGTCTGCAAGTACTGTGCCATACCCATAATGACAGAGTTGACGTACTGAATTTGCGCAGCCTGCACATTGACTTTTTGACAAAGTTCTATGCGGTGCACTTCTTCGAGCAGTTTCTTAATCTTCTTTCCTAACCGTTCCATATCCGGCAGCGGCTTTCCAACCAGATGTTTCGTCCATGTTGCCGGGTCAGGAGTCTTCCGTTTTCGTTCGGCCTTTACCACAAAGCCAAGAAAGTGTATACCGTTTGTCCGCAGGTCTGTTACATAGGTCTTTTCCTGCGACAATTCGAGTTTCATTCTGTTCCGAAAATATTTTGTCAAGACACGTTTCAAGCGGAGTGCTTCCTTCTCCGTTGACGTCAGAATCACCCAATCATCGGCGTAGCGATAATTGTACTTTGGCGTTACACCAGCCCATTTCAAACGCCTTGTGTCGTTGCCTTTATGCTTGCACTGTCTGTGCGGCTCCATATACATACGACCAACATACCAATCGAAATCGTTGAGATAAACATTGGATAAAAGCGGTGAGAGGATTCCTCCCTGCGGTGTACCAAGCTCTGTTGCATGAAACAGGTCATTTTCCATATATCCAGCTTTTAGCATCTGACTGATAATTTTCAGCACACGCTTGTCATGGATACCGATTCTCCAGAGTTTTTGGAGCAGCAGGCGGTGATTGATATTGTCGAAGCATCCCTTGATGTCACCCTCAATAGCCCACACGGGTTGGTCGGGCGATTTACATCCAGCATTTATGACATTGATGATACCCCGGATTGCGTGTTTCTGTGCCCGATAGGGGCGAAAGCCGTAGCTTTGCGGATAAAATCTCGCTTCACAGATCGGCTCGATAATGATACGCACGCACTCCTGTATGATCCTGTCCAATACAGTGGGGATACCCAGCGGTCTTTTCTTGCCGTTACTCTTTTCGATATATTCACGGCGGGCTGGTTTGGGGCGGTAGTTGCGAAAACTCGATTGAATCAATAAAATAAGCTCATCTTTGGGCATTTGAAGGTATTTGTCCATTTTTATCTTATCCACGCCAGCAGTTCTGCTGCCTTTGTTGGACTTGATATTGTGGACGGCAGTTACAATGGTCACTTCATTAGCCATCGCTTCCACCAGACCGGTGAACGATACTCCTTGACCGGACTTCTCATAGAGAAAATCCTGAATCTTTTTAAGTTCCGTTTCCGTTGAAAATCTGACGTTCAAATGCACAAGGTTTTCACCTCGCAGTTCGTCACCCATCTTTCAGGGAGTTATAGGATTTTCGTTTTGTGAAATTTACAAATCGATTTGACTCGTATCCTTCGCCATGGAATATTTCAATTCCGTATGACTGGCATTACCCAGCCCAGACTACTATGATACGGCTGACTTCCTGTTGTTTTCAATGCGCTGTAACGCTCCAACAATAGGCTCTCAAACGTTCCCTAATCTCTATCCTTATTCTGAAACCCTTAGGCCGCTACCTTACACCGGGAAAATCTAACCGTGCTTTGAACCACAGTTGCTGCACGGTTCCTGATGGGGATTTCATCCCACAGGGCGTGTACGGAAAAACCAGCCACACACACTTTTTCCAAGGTTCACCCTTTCGGATGGAGTCAACTCTTACGATGCTGCATAGCTTTCCCTAACGGATAGCCATAGGTTTCGGAAGCCCGCACCATTATTGTCCATGCCTCTTTGCAGAGGTTTAGGTTTTCAGGTTACGCCTTCACCACGCTCTGTACAATGCACACTTACAGGTGGCAACGCACAGTGGAGTATTAGCTCTCGTACTGTCTTGAATTTTGACCTATTCTCTTGAACTTTGTTCCTCGACATTGGTTCTGTACGGCAGAGGAATTTCACCCCTGATTTTGAGATTAAAGTTCTCTGTGATATTTTCTTATTGCTAAGTGCAATCACATGGTGCTTTTCGCCCTTGCTGTCAACAAGGTCTTATGCACAACGTTTCGCACAGTTCTTATAGTTTTGGCTCTCATCCACAAACAGCCTGTCTACGCCCAATTGCTCAAAGGTGACCACATCATCTTTACGGTCGGTAGCTTGTAACTTTTCCAACTTCTGTTTCAGGGTCTTGCGCAGTTTTTCCAGCTGCTTTACGGTGAAATGCTCACCAGCCTGCTCCTTTGCTTCTTCGATGGCCTCCTCGATTTCATCCATCTGTTCCTGAATCAATCGCTCCTGCCGCTCTGCGGACAGCGGGATTTTCTCAAATTGCGAGTGACCAATAATAACGGCATCATAGTCGCCGGTCGCGATACGGCTGCAAAACGTTTTGCGGTTGCCGGGTTCAAAATCTTTCTTGCTGGTAACCAGCAGCTTTGCATTGGGGTAGAGGTGCAAGAATTCCGCAGCCCACTGTTCCGTCAGGTGATTGGGCACCACGAACAGTGACTTCTGGCATAACCCCAGCCGCTTGGATTCCATTGCAGCAGCGGCCATTTCAAAGGTTTTGCCGGCACCAACTTCGTGTGCAAGCAAGGTATTGTGACCGTACAGCACATGGGCGATTGCGTTGCGCTGATGTTCCCGTAAATTGATTTCTGGGTTCATGCCCACGAAATGAATATGGCCACCGTCATACTCACGAGGTCTGGTAGAGTTGAAAAGCTCGTTGTACTTCTTTACCAGTAAGGCGCGCCGCTGCGGGTCTTTCCAGACCCAGCCAGCAAAAGCGTCCTTGATAGCCTGCTGTTTCTGCTGGACGAGGGTGGTTTCGTTCTGATTCAGCACGCGCTTTTCCTTGCCATCCTCCACGATGGTATCATAAACGCGGCTGTCACGCAAGTTCAGGGTATCCTCCAAAATCTTATAAGCGTTGGCTCGGCGGGTACCGTAGGTCTCAGTAGCCATAATGTCACCAAAGCCAGTAGCAGATTTATTGCTGATCCGCCATTCGGAGGTATAGGGAGAGTAGCGGACAGTAATGGAGTTGTTGTAGCGGATGCGGTAAGGCGGCTGAAAAGTTTCCATCATGAATTGCTGCACAATAGAGGGGGCAAGCCATGTGGCACCCAGCCGCACATCAATTTCAGATGCTTCCAAATCTTTGGGCTGCGCCTTGGTCAGTGCGTCCACATTGACCTTGAACTCCGGGTGGTTTTCCGCAGCAAGCTGTGCCATCCGCAGCTTATCGCGTACATTACCCGAAAGGTATTCGTCCGCAGTCTGCCAGCCCGCTTCCGGGTCGGTGGGGTCGGCGGCAGGGTCCTTGAAGATCACGCCGGAAAGTTCGGTGGTAATGCGCCCATAGTCACCGGGAGTGCCCAGCAGCTCTGCCATATAGGGCAAGTCCACCTTGCCATGTTCCCCGATGGACACCGCCAACGCTTCGCTGGGGGTATCCACACTGGTGACGGTGCGCTCCGGACGAATCGTCCGTTTCGTAAACATTGCAGCTTTGCTCTTGAGCTGCCCCTGCTCGTCCAGATTTTCCAAGGAGCAGAGCAGATAGTAAGAGGAATCCTGCTCAAATAATCTGCCGTTTTTACGGTCATTCAGCAAGCCATATTTGGCGGTAAAGGCATCATAGGCGGCGTTCAGTTTTGCCTGTGTCGCTTGAATGTCCTCGTCCGGGTAGTCGTTCAACTGCTGGTCGATCAGGTCGTTGACGATCTGCCGCAGTTCCACCATGCCGGTGACACGCCCCTTGGCGGTGTCGGACAGCTCCACCTGCGTCATCACGGAATTTTCCCGGTAGAACACCTCGCCGTCCACCACAGTGTAGGAGAAATTCTTCACCTCCGGGTCGGCAGGCAGGGTGAGCCGGGTGGTTTCTTCCTCAGCAATGTCGGGGGCATCCACCTCGGCGGCGGTGTACTGCCCCTCAATGTGCTGTACTGCCTCGGCAAGCTGGTCGGACAGCACGGCTCCCTCGATGGGTGCAACCGTCAATTCCTCTCGTCCGTACTGGGTGCTTTCGGCGGTCAGCTCGCCCAGAACCATCTCCGGGTGATCTACGAAATACTGGTTGATGGCAAAGTCGTCCTCGGTCTTGCCAAGTTGCACCCATGCAGGCTCAATGTCCGCAGGGCGGTCACGCTTCTGCAAAAAGATAATGTCGCTGACAACATCTGTAC
>ERZ857693.3732-NODE-3732-length-12077-cov-4.936450_pt1 | contig 12077 bp, 9 predicted proteins | sample MGYA00519765_ERZ857693 | MGnify/ENA primary metagenome ERZ857693 (study PRJEB31778, sample SAMEA3449354) | human gut metagenome | biome: human gut; feature: human-associated habitat; material: faeces | place: United Kingdom | collected 2010/2012 ... | reverse complement strand
GACGAAAAATTTGACGACGCATCTGTCGCACAATCTTTGTGCGGTGTTGCCTTAATAGTTTCCGGAGGTGTCTGCCATTAGCTTGCACTGAATGGAGAACTCCTCAAAGTTTCCGTCCGGCTGGTACCGGCGGCAGCGTGCCTCTATGGTGTCACCGCCTTTCAGTCCGGCAATGGCGGCATTCAGGGAGTCGTAGTCGTCTACGGCTTCGCCCTGTACCGATACGATAACATCATTCACTTGCAGGTCAGTGCTGGCAATGTCACAGTCATCTGCAATTTCCGTGATCCACACGCCGGACAGGTTGTCCGGTACGGTTTTCATGCCGATCTCGTCGGCAAAGCCCTGCCGGACTTCTTCGGGGATCAGGGAAATAAAGGTAATGCCTACCCGCACACGGTCGGCAACATAGCCGTTGTCGATCAGATCCTGCACAATGGGCAGCACCTCGTTAATGGTAATGGCAAATCCCAGCCCCTCATAGCTGGAACTGACGTATTTGGAGGAGGTGATGCCGATGACCTGCCCGTACATGTTGACCAGTGCACCGCCGGAGTTGCCCGGACTGATCGCGGCGTTGGTCTGGATACAGTTCATGTCGAATCCGGTGGCATCAGAGCGGATCTGTCGGTTCAGACCGGACACAATGCCATTGGTGACAGAGCCGGAAAGCCCTGCGGGGTTGCCGATCGCCACAACGGATTCGCCCAGAACGACCTCGTCGGAATTGCCCATGACGGCGGCAGGGAAGTCGTTGCCCTCGATCTTGATAACGGCAAGGTCGGTTTGTCCTTGCCGATGACAGTGGCAGGGTACTCCGTTTCGTCGGACATGATGACACGGAAAGACTTCCCGTTAGTCAGGACGTGGGCGTTGGTGATGATGTAGCCGTCCTCGCTGGAGATGATGCCGGAGCCGGTGCCGCTAAGCTGTTCGCCTTTGGCATCGCCGTAGGTTTCGATTTCCACAATGGAGGGACACACCACAGAAGCAACGCCCTCTACGGTGTAGGCACCATCTGCATCGGTGTTTTCTGCGTTCTTGTCCAATTCGGGTTTATCCTGCTGCTGAATGATCACCTTGCTGCCGGCGGTTTCGTCCCTGTCAGTGTCCGAAGCTGTGGCAGCAGCCGGTGCAGCACCGCCGCGGCGGTAGGAAACCACATCGCTGCCGATACAGTACAGCAGCAGGGCTGCCAGCAGAGCCGCTACGATTTTCAGCCAGAACGCTGTGCGGCGGTCTTTCTGTTCCGGTGTCAGAGGCTGTTTTTGCGGCGGTGCAGGCGGTACCTGCGGCGGAATCTGCCAGTTTCCCATGGTGGGCTGCTGGTTCTGGTACCAGTTGGGGATTGGGTTTTGCATCGGCGGGATCGGATTATTTTGCGGCGTGCCCTGTACCGGCGGTAGTGGATTCTGCATTGGCGGAATCGGATTATTCTGCGGCGTGTTCTGTACCGGCGGTAATGGATTCTGCACTGGTGGAACGGGGTTGTTCTGTGCCGGCGGTAATGGATTTTGCACTGGTGGAACCGGCTGTTCTGTAGGCGGTGCCGGTGTTTCTTCCTGTGGGGGAAGCGGTTCGCCGGCAGGCTTCTGCGGCGGCTCAGTGGGAAAATTCGGGAACGGCTCCTGCATCAAAAATGCTCCTTTCAAAAAACGGACAGTGTCCGCGATTGTCGCTTTGCCACTGTCCGTTTTTATTGCCTTATATCATTCATGTTCCTGTTCCGGCGGCTCTACGTGCGGCAAACGCACTTCGAACTCCGTATAGGCATGTTCCTCACTGCGGACACTGATCTGTGCGTGGTGCAGGTGAATGATTTTTTTCGTAATATCCAGCCCCAGCCCCAGTCCGGTTTTGTCCTGACTGCGGGAGGCATCGGACTTGTAGAATCGTTCAAAGATTTTCGGCAGTTCTTCTTTGGAAATACCGTTTCCGGTATTGCGTACTGCAAATACCCAGCAGTCTTCCTCGTCTGCAAAGGTGAACGAGATCGTGCCGCCGTCGTTGACGAACTTCACGGCGTTCTCCACCAGATTGTAGACCACCTGTCCGATCAGATCCGGATCAGCACAGACGCGAACCGGCTCGCCGTCCAGTCCCTCTACGGAAATATGCCGCTTTTCCAGTCGGTTTTCAAACATCAGAATCGTCCGGAATGCGGTGTCGTTCAGGATAAACATACGGTAATTCAGCTGAATGGTGCCGGCATCAAACTTTGTCAGATTCAGCATGGAAGTGACCAGCATTTTCAGCCGCTGGACTTCCTGCGACACAATAGAGAGATATTCCATGCGTTTGTTCTTGGGAACAGTGCCGTCCAGAATGCCCTCTACGAACCCGCTGATAATGGTCATCGGGGTACGCAGTTCGTGAGAAACGTTGGACACAAACTGGCGGCTGGATTCTTCTGCCCGTCCGGACTGACTGCCGATCTGTTCACTGAGTGCGGCGATCAGTTCCAGATTGGAACTGGTATACTGCTCCACAGGAATGGGCTGGCTGTAGTTGCCCTGTGCATAACGCTGCAATGCAGCTTCCAGTTGTTCCAGCTGCGAATTGCCTCGCCATACCTGATAAAAGATCAGAACGCCCGCAATCAGCAGCAGTGTAAACGACAGGATCGCCATAAACAAAAAGAGATGTGTGGTATACAGATTCAAAGGCTTGGTGTATGATGCACCAAACAGATAATAAGTGGCTTCTACGCCGTTTTCCGTCAGGGTGAATGTGAATCCGCGGGTGAGCATCGGCTCTACGATCGAATGATCGATCTTGCCGGAGGCTTTGTCCGTCAGGTATTCGCCGCCTTTCCGTATGCCCGCCAGCATTTCGTTGTTCAGGGTCAGGTCTGCTGCCGCGATGCTGCTGTTGCTGCTTGCGATCCGGCAGCTGCCGTCTGCATTGAACACGTACAGAAAAACGTGCATCTGTTCGGCAACTTTATTCACACTTTTCGGAATATACTCCTGCCAGAGATCCAGCTGTGGGTTCTGGGCGTTGTATTCGGTGAAATCCTTCGCCATAATATCGCAGACACGCATGGAATTACTGTAATAATCCTGCTTGTACTTGGAGATCGCATAACCGGACAGTGCAGTTACCGTAATAATGAGAACTACAGCGACCAGCAGCAGCCGGATCAAGAAGGCTCTCCAGATGCGAAGCCAGTGGTGGCTTTTTTTTCGACTTTGTTCTGCTTTTTCCACGGGACTTAGTCTTCTTCTTCAGACTCAAACTTATAGCCGACACCCCAGACGGTCTTCAAAGACCACTTGTCGGAAACGCCTTCCAGCTTTTCACGCAGACGCTTGATGTGGACATCAATGGTACGGGAGTCGCCATAGTACTCAAAGCCCCATACTTCGTCCAGCAGCTGGTCACGGGTGTATACACGGTTCGGGTTCGATGCCAGATAGAACAGCAGTTCCAGTTCTTTCGGCGGGGTGTCTACGACCTTGCCGTCTACACGCAGTTCATAACGGGTCATGTTTACGGACAGCTTGTCATAGCGAACTTCCTTGACTTCGGATTCCTCCGGAGAATTGCCCACACGTCTTGCAATTGCCTTGATACGTGCGATAACTTCCTTGGTGTCGAACGGCTTTACGATATAGTCGTCTGCACCCAGTTCCAGACCCAGTACCTTATCAAAGGTGTCGCCCTTTGCGGTAATCATGATGATCGGCACGCTGGACTTCTTGCGGACTTCGCGGCAAACCTGCCAGCCGTCCAGAGTGGGCAGCATTACGTCCAGCAGAATGATGTCCGGCTTCAGTGCATTAAACTTTACCAGAGCCTCTTCACCATCGTATGCCAGAATTACACTGTATCCTTCATTTTCCAGATACATCCGCAGTACGTCACAAATATTCGGGTCATCATCAACAACAAGAACTTTTTCCAATGCCATGATTTTTCACGCCTTCCTCATAATTCAGAATAGATTTGTTTTTTCGCTTCTTTTTTTGTACGAATATTGGGGGCTATACAAAAGAGAAGCAGAGCTGCTTCCGGCAGGACCGCGGAAATTCCGTCGGTCGCTGTCACATTCTTGCAATATTATTATACTATAGCACTGTGATTGATAGGTGTATATTTTATTTCTCAATTATGTTTAAATTGTAAAATGTGAAGATAGTGATTTCTATACGTGTATTTGTTAGTTTATTTTTGCATAGAAACAGATTTACAGCTGTTTTTTCAAGATTTCATGGCAGGGCATTTGTGGATATTGCTGTTGTTTTAGCGTTGGAAAGATTTATTTTTTGTGAAAATGTCTGAATTTCCGGAAAATCGCACAAAAGCCCTTGATTTTTTCTGAAAAGTTGGTAAAATAGATATTAGCACTCGGGAATATTGAGTGCTAACACATTTCGAAAACAAGTGATAATGTTATGTTGCAGGAGGAATGGATCATGACAATGAAACCGTTGGCAGACAGAGTACTGATTAAAGTAGAAAAAGAAGAAGAAAAGACCGTAGGCGGTCTGGTACTGGCGACCAAGAATCCGGCAGGCGTTCCCGCAAAGGGCAAGGTCGTTGCATGCGGCGAAGGCAAGTTCTCCCCGAACGGCACACGCGTTCCCATGGAAGTCAAGGTTGGCGATACCGTTCTGATCAGCCACAGTGCAGGTCAGACCGTCAAGCTGGACGGCGAGGAACTGACACTGGTATATGAGAGCGAGATTCTGGGCATCACAGAATAAGTGATCCCACAAGAACGATTCCACAACAGAGAAAAGGAGTTTTGACCTATGGCAAAGGATATTAAGTACAATGCAGACGCAAGAAACGGACTGATCGCCGGTATCGACAAGCTGGCAGACACCGTAAAGATCACACTGGGACCGAAGGGCAGAAACGTGGTTCTGGACCGCGAATTCGGTGCTCCGCTGGTAACCAATGACGGCGTGACGATCGCAAAGGACATCGAACTGGAAGACCCGTTTGAAAACATGGGTGCACAGCTGGTTCGCGAAGTTGCTACCAAGACAAATGATGCTGCCGGTGACGGCACCACAACCGCAACCGTTCTGGCACAGGCAATCATTCACGAAGGTGCAAAGAACATCGCTGCCGGTGCAAACCCCATGGTGCTCCGCAAGGGTATCGCAAAGGCAGTGAACACTGCGGTAAAGGTCATTCAGGAAAATTCCAAGGTCGTTAACGGCACAGAGGATATTGCAAGAGTTGCTACCATTTCTTCCGCAGATGAAAATGTCGGCAAGCTGATCGCAGAGGCAATGGAAAAGGTTTCTACCGACGGCGTTATCACCATTGAAGAAGGCAAGACTGCGGAAACCTACAGCGAAGTCGTAGAAGGCATGCAGTTCGACCGCGGTTACATGTCCCCGTACATGATCACTGACCGTGAGAAGATGAAGGTCGTTTATGATGATGCTCTGGTATTCATTACCGATAAGACCATCAGCAACATTCAGGACATTCTGCCGATGCTGGAACAGATCGTCAAGATGGGCAAGAAACTGCTGATTATCGCAGAGGACATCGAGGGTGAGGCTCTGACCACCATTATCCTGAACAACCTCCGCGGTACCTTTAAGTGTGCAGCTGTCAAGGCTCCGGGCTTCGGCGACAGAAGAAAGGAAATGCTGCAGGATATTGCAATCCTGACCGGCGGTACTGTTCTGTCTTCTGATCTGGGCATGGAACTGGCTGATGCAAACGTTGAGATGCTGGGTAAGGTTAGTCAGGCAGTGATCGACAAGGAAAACACCATTCTGGTCGGCGGTGCAGGCACTTCGGAAGCAATCGAGGAGAGAATCGCAGAGATCAAGAACCAGATCGCTGTTTCCACTTCTGATTTCGACAAGGAAAAGATGCAGGAACGTATCGGTAAGCTGTCCGGCGGTGTAGCAGTCATCAAGGTCGGTGCTGCAACAGAAGTTGAAATGAAGGAAAAGAAGCTGCGGATCGAAGACGCTCTGTCTGCAACCAAGGCAGCTGTAGAAGAAGGCATCGTTGCCGGCGGCGGTACTGCACTGATCAATGCAATTCCGGCAGTAGAAAAGCTGGTTCCGTCTTTGGACGGCGATGAAAAGACCGGTGCAAAGATCGTACTCCGTGCACTGGAAGCTCCGCTTCGTCAGATCGCTGCAAATGCTGGTCTGGAAGGCAGCATCATCGTGGATAAGATTCGCCGCAGCCGCAAGGTTGGCTATGGCTTCGATGCATACAACGAAACCTATTGCGATATGATGAGCAATGGTATCGTAGACCCGACCAAGGTCACCAGAAGTGCTCTGCAGAACGCTGCATCGATCGCTTCTATGGTTCTGACTACCGAGAGTGCCGTTGCAAACATTCCGAAGGAGGAACCGGCAGCAGCAGCTCCGGCAGCAGGCGGCATGGGCGGTATGTATTAAGGAAAACCGTGAGAGAACTTCTCTGACAATTTTATCGCATACAGAAAGCCGGAACATGGGTTCGCCTGTGTTCCGGCTTTTTTGCGGAAAAACAACCGCCGGCAGAGGAAATCTTCTGCCGGCGGTTGTTTGCAATATTTCAGAGTTGTTATGGTTTACTAGGGGATTATTCAGCAGCGTTCTTTTCGTTGACCTCATCAATGAAGTTCTGTGTCTGGTCATAGATCGCGTTGACAGATTCGTTCCACGGAGTTCCGCGGGAAGTGGCACGAATGCCGTTGACACTGCTGTCCAGAATGTCGGTGACATCAGAGGAAATGCCGTTGTAGTAGTCGAATACCGGATTCGCCAGAGCCATTTCGTTCATCTTGTTTTTCATCTCGATCATTTCGTCGGTCCACTCGTAGTCCTTGACGAACTGTTCGTCGCTGATCTCCTGTGCACCGTCGCTGATCTTGCTGAACCGGAAGCAGTCGAGGAACTTGCCCACGCCCTCCGGATTGTGTCCGCCCTTGACGAAGCAGTAGGCGTTGACACTGGTGGGGATATAGTATTCGTCTGCCTTGTCGTACTTCGGCACCGGTACAAAGAACACGTCCTCGCCGAACGTCTTGGACCACTGGGATTTTTCGTTGCCCAGTGCCCACAGCCCACAGGGGTAGAACAGCAGCTTGCCCTCGCCGATGTAGTAATCCCGCGAGGTCCAGCCGTAGTCGCCGACACCCAGAGCAATATAGTCCGACTGCCACAGCCCGTACATCCAGTTCTGGTAATCTTCAATGGCTTCGTTCCGCAGGTTGTTCACCAGCTTGCCGTTTTCCAGTCCGATATAGGGAACACCGGTGGAGGCGGACAGACCGGATTCGAAATACCAGCTGTCGATGCCGTAGCGTTCGTCAGAGGTGTCTACGAATTCCGAGAGCATATCCTCGAAAGCGTCCCAGTCCCACTTGCCCTTTTCAAACAGTTCTGCGGGATCGTCCAGACCGTTTTCGTCCATAGTCTTGCGGTTGTAGATAATGGCACACTGGTCGCCGGTGACTTCTACGATTGCCATGTAGTGCTTGTCGTTCCAGACCATGGCATCATTGGCAGCCTTTACGTCTTTCCACAGGTCGGAGTCCAGATCAATGTAATCATCATAGGGGACAAACATGCCGCGGACAGCACCCTTGGGGAATGCGTCCCAGTTGCCGCCGTAGAAAAAGTCGATGCCCTCATCGCTGTTAATGGCGTTGGCGAGGTTGTCATACCGTGCACCATAGGTGGTCTGGTGGAATTCGATCTGTCCGCCGTAGCGTTCCTGAAACACTGCCAGTTCGATGGGCGTGGTCTTTCCGGTATCGTCGGAGTTGATGTCCCAGTCTGACATCCACTTGATCGTCTTGTTTTCCAGCTCACCGGTGAGCCGTTCGTCCGACTTGGACAATTCTGCCAGCTGTTCCCGCGTGTTGGTGGACATATCTTTTTTCGGGGTGGTATCTTTGGTATCCGAACCGCATGCCGCCAGCGGTACGGTGAGTACCATTGCCAGCAGACAGTGCAGGGCGATTCTTGCACTTTTCTTCATAAACGTTCTCCTGTCTTACACAAGCTCACAACAGAACGACGCAAATTTCGTCTGATACAGTGCCGCTTTATATATACTATTATTATAACATGAAATACTGCATGGGTGCAATCCGCAATTTGTACGAGATTTCATGCGGATTTCCGGTGAAATTGCCAAGGGCGATTGAAAAGGGGCATGTTGTCAGATTTGTTGCAGATATGCTTTTTTCAATAAAAATATTCCTCATGACAGGAAATAATTGTTGCTTTTATAATTTCGATGTGCTATAATAGACCTATTGGAAATCAGAGATGGGAGCGTGTGCAGTGCTGCGATCGCTCCGAGAGCAGAACCGAAAGGCGTTTCGGTTCGGGAGGAATTTGAGTATGAAGAAAAAACAAACGCTGCGACGCTGTGCGGCTGCCCTGACTGCGGCAGTTCTGGGGGCAGTGTCCGTTCCGGTGATCGCAGTATCATCGGAATCGTACAACACCTGGACGGGATACATGCTACAGGACAGCACCGGCCGCTATCTGAGTGTGCTGGGCGGCACCGAGGGCGAGGGTGTACAGGTCGGCTTTTATGAGGCAGACGGTGCAGCACCTTACAACACGTGGTATTTCACGGAAACCAACTTGGGCGTTACGATCAAATCTGCACTGTCCCAAGGCGAATACTATCTGACAGAAAACACAAAGAAAAACAGGCTGGAGATCTCCACAAATGCGGGGCAGTTTGAATTCGGAGAGGACGGCTATCTGCGGGGATTCCGCAGCGGTGTGCAGTCGCCGGTCTATGCACAGGTGACACCGCAGGCAGTGACCGATCTGCACATGGGCGACTGGAACGATGATGGTGTTGTGGACGGCACCGATCTGGTGCAGCTGCGGCAGGCAGTGGAACAGCCACAGGTCAGCTTTATGCAGCAGGCTGTGGGCGATGCCAACGGAGACGGTGTTTTAGATGCTGCTGATGTGAAACTGCTCCAGCAGTATCTGCTGGGAGAATCGGTTTCGCTTGCACCGGTTTCCGTGCCGGCATGTACGATTGTGCCGCCGGCACCAGAGCCGACGGAACCGGTGACGACAGAACCGGTTGTCACCACGACTACAGAGGAATCTACGACTACAACGACAACGACGGAAACGACAGTGACTACCACCACAGAAGCACCCCGTCAGGAGCTGACTATGGCGGATTTCCCGTCAGATTACACCTATGCGGCAGACTGGATCTGGAACAACCGCATTACTGCGGAAAAGTCCACGGAACGGCGAAACACCATTTTTGACCAGATCGATGCCGGAAACGGTACGATCAACTATGTGGTACGGTGGCAGTCCTACCGGACGCTGACACTGGAACAGCGGCAGCAGTTTGAAAAGCTGGTCAGCGACAGCATCAACGGCTGGAACGACTGGCTCAAGGGCTGGGACGGCTGGAAGTATGACCACGTGGACGTAAAAATTGTAGGCTGGGCAGTGCTGGACAAATCTGTTCTGCAAGACCTGCAGCCGGACGAAGTTGTCTATGACAACCTGATCTCCGACTATGACAGCACCTATGACACCTCCAACGGTGTGGATACCATTCCGGATAAGCTGCCCAGTGCCCCGTCGGAAATCTCCCGTTTTGACCACTTTGCAGACAGCAGCTATGTCTACCCCAACGGGCTGGACAGCCGCTTTGATATGTACCTGTGGGGCACACAGGGCTTCCCGAACATCGGCGGCTGCGGCGGTGACTGGGGACAGCGGCTTTCGGATACAGCGTACCTCAACATGCTGGACGGCACAGGCATTCACGTGCTGGAACATGAGATCGGTCACGGCTTCGGCATGACAGACTTCTACGGCGGCGAAGGCGAATCCAATGGCTTCCCGCCCGGCGGTTTCCCCGGCGGAGAAAATTCTCTGATGATGGCAGGCTCTGCCATGAAGATCACCGACTTCGACGGCTGGATGCTGCGGTATATGTGGAGCAAGATCAAGGACGAGGACGGACGGTTCTCGAAGTAAAACGATACAAGGAAACGCCTTCTGCACGGTTGGGTGCAGGAGGCGTTTTTGTGCGGTATTTTCACTGTTTTTACTTTGTGCGGTATTGCCCTGGGATTTTTCCAGCAGGACGGCACTGTCTGCATCATAGCCCACAACGGAATCGGAACGCTTTTCGGACAGTTTTTCCACCAGTTCGCGAATTTCTGCGGTTACGGCGGCGGGGCGAATGAGAATCTCCGGTTCTTCGCACTGGCTGTCCAGTTGTATTTGTATCTTCACGCGGCGTTGTTCCTCCTTTCTCGGTGTTGTCTATATCATAGCATATTTTGCAGAACGCCTCAAGCGGTTTGCGACAAGCGGTGGATTTTTGCGGGTGAACGGCGGTGACACTCCCCGCATTTTCCCGCAGAAACCCCACAAAAAGAAAAAAATCTGCAAATGCTATTGCATTTCCCGAAAAAGCCTGTTATAATAGAATAGTATGCTGCAGTGATACACTGCACCGGAAGCTGGATTCCGGAAACAAATCCTATTTTGAAAAGTGAGGAATTTCTTATGCCTGCAAATATTGTAGTCGGTTCACAGTGGGGAGACGAAGGAAAGGGTAAGATCATCGACATCATGGCATCTCGTGCAGATGTGGTGGTTCGTGCAACAGGCGGCAACAATGCCGGTCACACCGTTGTCAACAACGGCGAAGTGTACAAGCTGCACCTGATCCCGTCCGGTATTCTCTATCCGGAAACCCTGTGCCTGATCGGTGCCGGCGTGGTTCTGGACCCGAAGGACTTCATCTCTGAACTGGACAGTCTGGAAAGCCGCGGCATTTCTACCGCAAACCTGAAGATTGATCCCCGTGCACACGTGGTAATGCCGTGGCACATTGAGCTGGACGGTCTGTCGGAAAAGTTCCGCGGTAACTCGGACATCGGCACCACCAAGCGTGGCATCGGTCCGACTTACATGGACAAGTACGAACGCTGCGGTCTGCGGATCTATGATCTGGTACATCCGGAAATTTTCGCAGAAAAGGCACGGACTACCGGCACACTGAAGAACAAGATCATCACTGCTGTTTACGGCGGCAAGGCATTTGATCTGGACGCAGTGATTGCAGAGTATACCGAATACGGCAAGCGTCTGGCAAAGTATGTGGACGACGTTTCCGTTCTGACCTATGAGGCAAACAAGGCAGGAAAGACCATTATGTTCGAGGGTGCACAGGCAACCCTGCTGGACATTGACTTCGGTACTTATCCGTATGTTACCTCTTCTCACCCCATTGCAGCAGGTGCATGCATTGGTACCGGCGTTGGCCCGAAGATGATCACCAACATCATCGGCGTGGCAAAGGCATACACCACCCGCGTGGGCAAGGGACCGTTCCCGACAGAACTGAATGACGAAACCGGCGACACGATCCGCAACAAGGGCGGCGAATTCGGTACCACTACCGGCAGACCCCGCCGTACCGGCTGGTTCGATGCTGTCATTGTACGGCACTCTGTCCGCACCAACGGTCTGGACGGTCTGGCAATCAATAAGCTGGACACCCTCAGCGGCATCGGCACCCTGAAAATGTGCGTTGGCTATCAGAAGCCGGACGGCACAGTACTGAAAGATTTTCCGGCAGCACTGGAATCTCTGGCAGACTGCTCGCCGATCTACGAGGAATTCGAAGGCTTTGACGAAGATATTTCCGGCTGCAAGAGCTTTGACGAACTGCCGGAAGCCTGCAAGAAGTACATCGCACGGCTGGAAGAAGTCTGCGAGTGCAAGGTAGTCATGGTCGGCAACGGACCGGACAGAAGTCAGATTCTGGAACGGTAAGCAATCCGTTATTGCAATAAAAATACAAGGGAAACACTGCATAAAGCTTGTGCGTAAGATGCGTCGTCAGATTGCGTGCAAAGCTGATAGGCGGGCTTTATACAGTGTTTCCCAAGGAAACGCTCTCTGGACATGACGTGCAGAGGGCGTTTTTCGATTTCTTTGCTTGTGGCACTGTCGGTCGCGGATTCCTGAAAATCCAAATTTCCCTCTTGCCGCATTTCTTGACAAACGGAACCCGACTGTGCTATGATAAAGGCAATACCGCACAAAGATTGTGCGACAGATGCGTCGTCAAATTTTTCG
>ERZ857693.3730-NODE-3730-length-12079-cov-9.836244_pt1 | contig 12079 bp, 9 predicted proteins | sample MGYA00519765_ERZ857693 | MGnify/ENA primary metagenome ERZ857693 (study PRJEB31778, sample SAMEA3449354) | human gut metagenome | biome: human gut; feature: human-associated habitat; material: faeces | place: United Kingdom | collected 2010/2012 ... | reverse complement strand
TCTAAACATAGTAAATAAGCGAATGATTACCACCCATTTGCAAAAGAGGAGCTTTATCGAAAAAACCGTATTGTTGTTTAAATGAAGTTGATAAGACACTCTGCATCTCTACGTTAAATATTTTTTCATCAATTGGTTTAATAAGATATCTTTTCGCTTCTATTTTATATCCATCTATTAAATATTTTTTAAAGCTAGAAGTGATTATAATAATAGAACTACGATTATAGGTTCTTATTTTTGATGCGATTTCTATGCCGTTGTAGTCTCCTAGTTCAATATCCAAAAAAATCAAATCATATTCTAAGAATAAGTTGGTCCCTACATCGAAGTTCTCAAGATAATCAATCTTATATGATATTTTGTTCGCTAACAAAAAAGAATCTAGTAATTGATGCAAGTGTAGCTTATCTCTTTCTATATCTTCACAAATTAATATTTTTATCATTATGCCTCCCATTTATTATTTTACACCATTTGTTTACTTATTTATACTTTTGTATGAAATTATAAAACAGCTATAAAAGAATTAAAGTTTTTAACTTTTAACTAATGGACTCATGTAAATAAATAATCAGATATTTGACTTTTTGGGAATCATTCAAAAAAGCTAATGTGGCAATATTGCCACCATTCATAAAGTATTACATAAAATATAAAAGAGAAAATGCATGTATATTTTAGTGTGTGTAGATGCATTTTCCGCTTTTTTATTTTAGAATCCGTCGGAGGCATGGGGCCTTAGGGGCGCAACCCTAAAAAGTTTGGTCGTTTGGCGTCAGACAAATGACATGCTTGCTACTTTTTTAAAGGCAAGGAGATGTAGGGGGCAAAGGTATGTATATTAAAATATAAAAATGGGACATAATAAGTATAAAATATGAATGCGTCAATTTAATGCTAAAAAAGATAAGGAGTATATAGAATGCCAGAAGTAGATTTTAAAAAATTTATTCAAAGCACTAAAGTTAATAAACTCATAATTAAATAAAAAAGTATCAAAGTTTCAAACACTACATAGTACAAAAAAGAACAATTTGAAAAATGAAAATAGAAACAAATTTAGTGAAAATAAATTTCTTCAAACATATGTAGATACAACCGTTGAAAGAAAAAAATGTCATTATTAGAGGAACAGATAGCAACAAAAATGGAAATGAAAAGTATATTGAATGGTAATTCCTGACTATTATTTAGTGTCTTTTCTTGTAAAACCAATAGAAACCAATGAAAATTATGTCCAAAATACACATGATGATTTGCGTTTTATCATGTGTATAGATACTATATAGAATCAATACTGCAGTAATGGTGAAAAATGAAATCAGTTTCCATTTTGAATAATCTGTAAGTGCAATGAAAAATAAGATGAATTGTACAGTGAATAATAAGTAATACATACGCATTTGATCCTCTATGAACCTTTCTAAGATTATTGTATATAAAATCTTGATAGGACACAATTATGTTAATTGGTATTTTATCATTATTTGTTAACACAGAAGGAAAGAAAAAGGATTATTATATACATAGAACTACTACAAGACTACTACTTGCAGATGTGTTCTGAAAACACTCCTCTCCGTCTAACTAACGGAGTCTTGGGTGTTTTTTTTATTTGCTAATTCAATTAAAATAGTATTGAAAAGAGTAGCCAGGTGGTTTTGTGAAACGAACGAATGATAATTTGACTATAATAAATGACTTACAAAAAGAGATTCAATGCTTGAAGAACATTTTGGATCGAGAAGGAATTTCTTATCAGAAAGAATTGGATCAATTAAAGAATTCTATAAATACAGAAACTTTTGAAACGAATCAAGGCAGTCGTATTGTTTTTCCAAATGAAATCACAAAAGATATGGCAAATCGGTTTTTTGCACGTTTTTGGGGTCGTACAGATGTATACGCAAAAAGAGTAGAAAACAAGAAAACAAATAAAGCGGGATACTATCCACAATGTATTAATTTTTGGTCGGATGGTTGTGGCAAGAAGTGGAATGCAGGGTTTCGTTGCCAAGATTGTCATTACCAAAAGTATAAAGCTTTGACAATTGATAGTATTAAGTCACATTTAAAAGGAAATGAAATCATTGGTGTTTATCCATTGCATAAAGATAATACGTGTCGTTTTTTAGTCTTTGATTTTGATAATCATGATAAAGATGCAGGAAATGATTTTGCGAATATAGATGATAGTTGGAAAGAAGAAGTTAATGCGATGCGTGAGATTTGTCAATTAAATGGAATTGATCCATTGATTGAACGTTCTAGATCAGGTAAAGGAGCACATATTTGGATTTTCTTTGATAAACCGATTTCATCTATCTTGGCAAGAAATTTTGGAAATGCTTTGTTGGATAAAGGGGCAGAACAAGTGAATTTAAAATCATTTAAATATTATGATCGTATGATACCAGCACAAGATAGTATGCCAAAGGGTGGTCTGGGAAATTTAATCGCATTGCCATTACAAGGACGAGCATTGAAAGATGGCAACAGTGCATTTATTGATGAAAATTGGAATGCCTATTCAAATCAATGGAATATATTGTGGTCTAAGCCTAAGCTTTCACAGGTGTTTATAGAAGAAAAAATAAAAGAATGGCATGGAAATTCAGATGATAAGCCATGGGATTCAATGAGTGAATTTGAAAAGAATGAAGTGAATGGAAAAATGCATATCACTTTATCAAATGGTATTTATGTGGATACTTCAAATTTAAGTGTGTCTATTCAAAATAAAATCCGTAAATTGGCTAGAATTAGTAATCCTATTTATTATAAAAATCAAGGTATGGGAATTTCTACTTTTGGCATGTATAAATATATTTATCTTGGTGAAGATCACAATAGTGGATATATACAAATTCCTAGAGGATGTTATGATGCTTTAATTTCGTATAATAAGAATGCTGAGATTCAAATGATGATTGATGATAAAAGGCAACAAGGAAGAAGTATTGATGTTACTTTTAAGGGAGAGTTAAAACCTGAACAAAATGTAGCTCTAAATAAAATGATTGAGCATGATAATGGTATTTTATTAGCGGCTACAGCTTTTGGTAAGACTGTTCTTTGTGCAGATTTAATTGCGACAAAGAAAGTGAATACATTAATTTTGTTGGAGAGTTCATCTTTATTAGAACAATGGAAAGATAAGCTGCAGAAATTTTTGGATATAAATGAAGAGTTACCTGAATATACGACACCAAAGGGGTTGATCAAAAAGAGAAAATCATTGATAGGTACTTTACAGGGATCTCATGATTCTATGACAGGTATAATTGATATCGCAATGGCTGGTTCTATATGTAAAAAGGGAAAATTTCATAAACTGTTGAATGAGTATGGCATGATCATTGTGGATGAATGTCATCATGCGGCTTCAAATACAGAAAGTGCTGTTTTAAAAGAAATTAAAGCTAAGTATGTGTATGGTGTTACAGCCGTTGATCGAACGGACCAATTGGATAAGATGAATTTTATGCTTATTGGTCCAATACGACATAAATATTCCGCAAAAGAACAAGCAAAACAACAAGGGATTCCTCGTTTGTTATATCCTCGGTTTACACATGTGGTTGCACCAAGAGGAATAATGAAAGATGAAAAGAATCCCAATGAAGCATACTCAATATTACGAGATAATGATTTGCGAGATCAAATGACTGTTCAGGATATAAAAGATTGTATTCAAAAAAATCGTACGCCTGTGGTTTTGTCTAAATATGTAAATCATTGTAAGAAGCTATATCAACAATTAGAAGGTGTGGCAGATTTTGTTTTCTTGTTGATAGGAAGTCAATCAAAAAAAGAAAATAATCGTATTATTGAATTAATGAAAAGCGTACCTGAAGATAAAACTATGATATTAATTGCGACAGGATCGCTCGTTGGAGAAGGATTTGACCTTGATAGGTTGGATACTTTGTTTCTAGCAATGCCTGTAGCTAGTAGTAGTGTTATAGAACAATTTACAGGAAGAATTCATCGACTATATGATAAAAAAGATACAATACTTGTATATGATTATGTAGATGTCCATATTCCGATGTTTGATCGAATGTACGGAAAAAGATTAAAGGCCTATAAAAAATCAGGTTATGAATTAATTTCAGATACTAACGGCATAAAAAGTGAATCGCAAATTTCTCAATCTATATTTGATGCAAGTAATTATTATGATATGTATAGTCAAGATTTATTGTGTGCTAATAAGAATATTATTGTATCCAGTCCTTCATTATCTGGCGATAGAGTTGTAGAATTTACTAAATTGATCAAAGAAAAGATGGAAAGTGGAGTTGAAGTAACTATAGTTTCTTGGATGCCAGATAAAATCAGGTTTGGAAGTTCAAATTATAGAATGCAGTTGTTAGAGGAAATGAGACAATCTGGTTTTTATCTAAAATCGGCAGAAGATAATTGTGAACATTTTGCGATTATTGATCAGGAAATTGTATGGTATGGAAATATAAATTTATTAGGTAAACAAGATGTAGAAGATCATATTATGCGGATTCAAAGTAAAGAAATCGCAAGTGAACTTATGGAAATGACTTTTGGGAATAGTTTATATAATTATTTGAATAACTTCTAGAAATTTTCCTAGAAGTTTTTCTATTTGTGATAAAATAATGGGCAGGTGATATTTGATGAGTGAAAAAAGAGAAGGTTACCAATTTGTTGGTTGGTATATAGATAAAGAGTGTACAAAAAGATTAAATCCAGGTGGGGTGCTTCCTCATTCTGTGACTTTATATGATAAATGGATTCCTATTTGGTATCCCATTGAATATGATGTGGACGGCGGAGTTATGTCGCGTCGTAATCCAAGATATACATGCATTGAATCGGAAGAATTATTGTTGTATCCGGCATTTAAGAAGGGCGTTATGTTTGTAGGTTGGCAGTTGAATGGTGAAATTATAACGAGTGTACCAGCAGGCATTCATGAACCTGTTATATTGACAGCTATTTATAAAGAATGTCCAGTTATCCACTTTGAAACGTGTGGTGGAGCCAATTATATGGATGTATGTACGGATGAACATGGTTTATTGGAGGATTTAAAGCCGCCAGTTCGAGTTGGATATACCTTTGATGGATGGTTCTGGGATTGTGATTATCGTTGGCGTTATAACTTGGATGAACCCATTCATGAGTCTTGTACTTTATATGCTCATTGGCAAGTAAGTCAATATAAGATTACATATGATTTAAATGGTGGACTAAGTAGTCGAAGAAATCCAAAGTCATATACGTATTTTTCGGATACGATTCATTTGTTGCCGGCAACAAAGCCAGGATATGAATTTGTGGGGTGGTTTGATGAAAGAGGAAATGAGTTAAATGTCATTCGTGAGCATTCAATGGGGAATAAGCATTTAATTGCACAGTTTAGAAAGAGGGAATTGAATTAGTATGCAAAATCCATTAGGGTATGAAAAAGAGTCATCATTATTAAAAAAGTTTGCGATACCAAGTATTATCTCAATGCTTGTATCGTCACTATATAACATTGTGGATCAAATCTTTATTGGTCAAGGTGTTGGTTTTCTAGGAAATGCGGCAACCAATGTAGCTTTTCCATTGACAACAATTGCACTTGCGATTGCATTGTTGATTGGGATTGGTTCAGCAAGTTTATTTAGTTTATATCTAGGTGAAAAGAAGCCAGAACGATCAAGTAGTATTGCTGGGAATGGTATTAGTATGTCTGTTCTTTGCTCAGTAATCTATGTTGTTTTAGTACTTGTATTCCTTGAACCACTATTAAAATCGTTCGGGGCTACAAGTACAATTATGCCTTTGGCACTTGAATATACACGAATTACAACTTTGGGTGTTCCGTTTTTGATTACGACAAATGTGATTAGTAACTTGATTCGTGCAGACGGGTCACCAAAATATTCAATGATATGTATGGTTGCGGGTGCTGTTGTGAATACTATATTAGATCCTTTGTTTATTTTTGTGTTTCATATGGGTGTCGCTGGAGCTGCCATTGCTACAGTAGCTGGTCAAGTGATTTCATTTTTTATTGCTGCCTGGTATATTAAGAGTTTTCAACACATTGAATTTAATAAAAAGAGTTTACGTATTTCTTTCAAGGATACAAAGGAAATGGCAACCATTGGAATGAGTGCTTCACTAAATCAGATCGCGATTTTGTTTGTGCAAATCGTATTAAATAATTCATTGACGTATTATGGACAGTTTACTAAGTTTGGTAGTGATATTCCTTTAGCTGCATGTGGCATTGTGATGAAAACCAATGCGATATTATTAGCTATCATCATTGGTATTTCGCAAGGTATGCAGCCAATCATTGGATTTAATTATGGAGCGCAAAAATATGAGCGTGTTAAAAAGACGTTCAAGCTTGCGATAAGTGCAAATTTGGTTGTTTCATTTATTGGTTGGGCCTTATTTCAATTCTGCACAAGTACTGTATTATCAATATTTGGATCAGGGGATGCGAACTATTTTGAATTTGCGACAATGTTTATGCGAATCTATCTAATGCTAGTATGTATTGATGGAGTACAGATGTTATCGTCTAGCTTCTTTTCGTCAATTAAAAAAGCATATTTAGGAATGTTTTTGTCTATGACTAGACAAGTATTATTTTTGATTCCACTTGTTTTGATTTTACCTAAATTTTTTGGGTTGAATGGAATCTTATACGCGGCTCCCATTGCGGATTTTGTAGCCTTTGTAGTATCGGTTATTTGTATTTTAGTTGAATTCAAGAAGTTAAATGAATTAGAAAAAAGTAGGAAAACAAATTCTCTGTAAAAGGAGAGTTTTTTTCTTTAAATGACATTCTACGGATTCTGTATTTTAGAAATACGTAGAATTGATTATTATCGATATTTATGGTAGAATACTAATGTTTCGCATGGAGGTATAAGTGAACGCATATTATCATTCTTTAATCGAAGAAATAAAAAAAGAGATAGATGAAAAAAGTTATGCCCAGGCGTACGAATTGATTTGTCAGGAACTGAACATGCCTTATGTTCCAAAGGATGCATTGGAGTTATTGGAATATTATAAGTCTGAATGTAAACCTTATTTGGAACAAAAGAGTAAGAGTAAGAGTATGGATTTCAGTAAGTTACAGGATTATGTTCATGGTACTCTAGAACAAAAAATCTATGCGATTTCTATTTTAGAAAACATGAATCTAAGAATGTGTCATGATGAAGTTCAGGAATTACTAGATTCAGATTTACCTGATGAATATAAGGGTACATTGATTGAAGCTTTAATGGAGCAGAAAATTGATGATCCGTTTGATTTGATAAAATCCGGGTTGAACATTACGTTTATACCAAGTGCTATTTTACCTATGGAGCAAGATCAGTCAATCAGTGAGGCTAGCTCATTATTCGAAAGTTGGTTTACAAATGAGGATCCTACTATGATTCAATTTTGTATGTCCCTTTTGATGCAGTTAGTTTTATATGAAAGACCATTCGATCAAGAAGACAAAGATCCTTACCAGCTTGCGAAAGGTATTTGTAGGCTTGTGTATGATGCAATGCAGAAATCCGATGAATGGCCTGGTTTTGTTAAAAAACAAGGTCTTGAAAGAATTGAGGATATTGAGTTATCCATTGAAAAGCGAGGAGAAAACAATGACTAGTACTTGGACTTTGAAAGAAAATTCTACTGGTGAATTAGAAGTAACAGTAGAAGGTGAAGCTTGGAAAAAAGCACAGAAAAAAGCATTAAACTATGCTAAATCTCACATGAATTTGAAAGGATTCCGTCAAGGACAAATTCCTGATGCTTTAGTTAAAAAACAACTTTCTTCAAAAGCATTATATGATATGGCTAGTGAAGAAGTAGCTAATGAAGCATTATCAGAAGGAATCAAAGAACACAACATCGATTTAGTAGCTCGTCCTACTTTAGATGTTAAAGAAGCTGATGATGAAAAAGCCGTATTAGTATTTACATGTACAGTACTTCCTGAAGTAACTTTAGGTGAATACAAAGGATTAGATATCAAAAAAGCGGATGTAGAAGTTACAGAAGAAGATGTTGAAAACGAAGTTAAACGTGTTCAAGATCGTTATGCTGACTGGGTTGTTCGTGAAGATGACGATGCTGCTCAATTAGGTGATCAAGTAGTTATCGATTTTGTTGGAACAAAAGATGGTGTAGCATTTGAAGGTGGATCTGGAGAAAACTATCCATTAGAACTTGGTTCAGGATCATTCATTCCAGGTTTTGAAGAACAATTAGTTGGAGTTAAGAAAGGTGAAGAAAAAGACGTTGAAGTTACTTTCCCTGAAAACTACCAAGCAGCTGAACTTGCTGGTCAACCTGCAACTTTCCACTGCACAGTTCACGAAGTAAAATATAAAGATCTTCCTGAATTAAATGATGAATTAATCAAAAAATTAAAAATTGAAAATATTGAAACAGTAGATGCTTACAAAGAAAAAGTAAAAACTGATTTAACTGCTCAAAAAGAAAGAGAAGCTGAAGAAAATTTCACAAATGAATTGTTAGGAAAAGTTTGTGACAACGCTAATGTTGAAATCCCTGCAGTAATGATTGATGCTGAAGTTGATCGTATGTACAAAGAATTCGAAGGTCGTATGCAACAATCTGGATTCACTGCTAAACAATTCTTAGAAGCAACTCACCAAACTGAAGAAGCAATCCGTGCTCAAATGAGTCCAGAAGCTGCTGCTCGTGTTAAAACTCAGTTAGTATTAGAAGCTATCGTTAAAGCTGAAAGCATTGAAGCTAGTGATGAAGATGTAGAAAAAGAATTTACTACAATGTCTGAAATGTATAACATGGAAGTAGAAAAAATCAAATCATTGATTTCTCCAGAAAGTATTAAAGCAGATTTAGCAAATCAAAAAGCATTAGACTTCATTAAAACTTCTGTAAAGTAGTATAATGTAAAAGAAAAAAGACGCTTAGCGTCTTTTTCCATATTTAATATAAGGAGGTTTTCGTATGGAATTAAATACCTATCCTTTAGTTTGTACCAGAGGGGTTGTCCTATATCCAAATCAAGAAATTGTGATTGATGTAGGAAGAGATACTTCTGTACATGCTGTTGAAAATGCGCAGGATAATTATGATAAAAAGATTTGTTTATTTTCTCAAAAAGAACTTGAAAAAGAAAATCCTGGAAAAGAAGATATATATCCTGTAGGAACTTTATGCGAAGTTCGTCATATTCGTCGTTTTGATAACTTTTTACGTGTAAAGTTTCGTGGAATTAAGCGTGTTAAGCTAAATAATTGGATCAATGGAAGCCTAAGTGATTTAGCCGAAGTTGAAATTCTTGAAAGCGAAAAGCAGGACGCTGTCGAAGAAGAAGCTTTGATTCGTATGATTGCAGATGAACTTGATCGTATGCAAGGACAAGATCGTTTTGTGACTAAAGAAATTGTTATGGAAATTTCAAAGGGTATGGGCGGTGAATTCTTAAGTGATAAAGCTGTTCAAGGATTGCCTTTAGATATTGAAAGAAAACAACAGTATCTTGAAACATTAGGGGTGAATGATCGTCTAATGATGTTGCTTCAAGATATGGCTAAAGAGAAAAAGATGAGTGAAGTTGAACAACAAATCAACGAAACTGTCAAAGAAAGAATTGATCAAGGACAAAAAGATTACTATCTTCGTGAAAAGATGAATGTCATTCGTGAAGAATTAGGGGATACAGTTGCCCAAGATGAAGATGCGGCTAAGATTCGTAAGCGTTTAGCTGAAAATCCATACCCAGACTACATTAAGAAAAAGGTATCGGATGAAGTGAGTCGTTATGAAATGCTACCTATGGCAAGTGGAGAAACAGGTGTCATTAAATCTTATATTGATTGGTTAATGGATCTTCCTTGGTGGCAAGAAACGAAGGACAATGAAGATTTAAATGAAGCTGAAGCTATTTTAAACGCAGATCACTATGGTCTAGAAAAAGTAAAAGAACGTATTCTAGAGTATTTGGCTGTTAAACAAATGACAAATTCATTGAATGCACCAATTATTTGTTTGGTAGGTCCTCCAGGAGTTGGTAAAACGTCTTTGGTAAAAAGTGTTGCTAGAGCTTTAGATCGTAAATTTGTGAAAATGTCACTTGGTGGTGTTCGCGATGAAGCAGAGATTCGTGGTCACAGAAGAACATATTTAGGAGCTTTACCTGGACGTATCATTCAAGGTATGAAAAAGGCAGGCGTTACGAATCCAGTATTCTTGATTGATGAAATTGATAAAATGGCAAGTGATTATAAGGGAGATCCATCAAGTGCAATGCTTGAAGTATTGGATCCTGAACAAAATTCAGTATTCTCAGATCACTATATTGAAGAGCCTTATGATTTATCAAAAGTGTTGTTTATCGCGACGGCAAACTATTTAGAAAATATTCCACCTGCATTAAGAGATCGTTTGGAAATTATCGAATTATCAAGCTATACAGATGCAGAAAAGGTTCATATTGCCAAGGATCACTTAGTTCCTAAACAAATAGAATTAAATGGTTTAAAAGCGTCTCAGTTAAAAATTGATGATGATATGTTACTATATTTAATTCGTTACTATACTCGTGAAGCGGGAGTTCGTTCTTTAGAGCGTACAATTGCGACAATTTGCCGTAAAACAGTATTGGCTATCTTAAAAAACAACAAACGTAGCATTAAATTGACTAAAAAATTAGTTCATGAGTGGTTGGGTAATGAAAAAGTTGATTATGGTAAAAAAGAAAAGAAAGATCAAGTTGGAACTGTAACAGGACTTGCCTATACAAGTTTTGGTGGGGATATCCTTCAAATCGAGGCAACTCGCTTTACAGGTAAAGGAAGACTTGTTCTTACTGGACAATTAGGTGATGTCATGAAGGAAAGTGCTAATATTGCGCTAGACTATGTTCGTACGCATGCAAATGAATTCAAAATTGATCCTAAATTGTTTGAAGAAAATGATGTACATATTCACGTACCAGAAGGTGCGGTTCCTAAAGATGGACCAAGTGCTGGTGTTACAATGACAACGGCATTGGTATCTTGTTTCTCTAATATTCCAGTTAAGGCGAATTTAGCTATGACTGGTGAAGTTACACTTAGAGGAAATGTTCTTCCTATTGGTGGATTGAAAGAAAAATCATTGGCAGCACATCGTTCTGGAATTGATACGATCTTGATTCCAAAAGAAAATGTAAAAGACTTAGATGATATACCTCAAGAAGTAAAAGATGCAGTTACTTTTATTCCTTGTTCAAATGTATCTCAAGTGTTACATAACGCATTGGTAAAATAGTATGATCAGTGAATTTGTGATTAGTGCTGTTGAAAAAGAACAATGGCCAGAATCTGATTTACCAGAAGTTGTAGTCGTTGGACGTAGTAACGTTGGAAAATCAAGCTTTATTAATGCATTGACTAATAAGAAAAAACTTGCCTATGTAGGAAATACACCAGGTAAAACACGTTTAATCAATTTCTTTAAGATTGATGATACTTGGATGTTAGTGGATGTTCCTGGATATGGTTATGCGAAAATGTCTAAACAAATGCTGATCAAGATGGGTAAAATGATGGATACATACTTTAACCAAAGAGAGCAGATTTGTTGTGTTGTACAACTTGTCGATGCAAGACATGGCGCCACGCATGATGATTTAGATATGATCGAAATGATTCAAAGTCTTGGAATTCAAATCGTTATTGTAGCTACAAAAGTTGACAAGATTCCTAAGACAAAACGTGTTCGTGCGTTGAAAGATATTTCTCAACAGCTTCATTTGCCAATGAAAAACATCTTTGGGATTAGTAGTACAGAAAAAACAGGTTTTGAACCTGTCTTAGAAAGAATCAATGAAATAGTAGAACAGGCTAAAAAATAGTCTGTTCTTTTATAATGCAATCTGAGAACACTCGTGACTTTAGTCATGAGATGAATTAGATATGCAGATGTTATATAAATAATTCAAAAATAAATGATAAATATAGTGCTTTGAATATATACATATGTTATAATATAGATGAGGTAAAAACATATGGAAGTTGTTAAAGGAAGAGGCTATGTCTATTCTATACAG
>ERZ857693.3726-NODE-3726-length-12093-cov-4.244227_pt1 | contig 12093 bp, 10 predicted proteins | sample MGYA00519765_ERZ857693 | MGnify/ENA primary metagenome ERZ857693 (study PRJEB31778, sample SAMEA3449354) | human gut metagenome | biome: human gut; feature: human-associated habitat; material: faeces | place: United Kingdom | collected 2010/2012 ... | reverse complement strand
GTTATCTGGATCATATGCGTTGTCTTGAAGATGTAGGAATGCTTTCCACAACACCGATCCAGTACAATGGACAGGAAATCGTTCCGATCCAGTTCCTGAAAGAACTTCTTCCGGATCCGGCAAGTCTTGGTCCACGCACAAAAGGAAAAACAAATATCGGCTGTATTTTTACCGGTGTAAAAGATGGAAAAGAGAAGACTTACTATATCTATAACGTATGCGATCATCAGGAATGCTACCATGAGGTTGGAAGCCAGGCAATCAGTTATACAACAGGTGTTCCGGCAATGTGCGGAGCGATGATGATGCTGACTGGAAAATGGATCAGACCGGGTGTATATACTGTAGAAGAATTTGATCCGGATCCGTTCCTGGATGCACTTGACCGTTATGGTCTGCCGCGCAGTGAAAATCATGATCCGAAGTTGGTAGACTGATGGAAAGATTAGATAAAAGAGCACCATTTACAGCCACCGGCGGAATTATTCCGCCGGAATTTCAGAACATCAAAACACCTTGTTATATACTGGATGAAAAAGCACTTATAGAAAACGCAAAACTGCTCGGTGAAGTAGCAGAACGGACAGGATGTAAGATGCTTCTGGCACAGAAAGCATTCAGTAATTATGATTGTTATCCTTTTTTTGAACCGTATCTGGCGGGTACAGAGGCCAGTGGATTGTATGAGGCAAGATTAGGGGCAGAGGAAATGGCGGGAAAAGAAGTTCATGTATTCTGTGCAGGTTACCGGGCGGATGAATTCGAGGAACTTCTTCAGTATGCTGATCATATTGTATTTAATTCTCCGTCCCAGCTTCTTCGCTTTGGAAGAATGGCGAAAGAGGCAGGAAAAAGCGTGGGACTCAGGATCAATCCGGAATGCTCTACCCAGGAGGGACATGAGATTTATGACCCTTGTGCACCGGGAAGCCGCATGGGTACAACAAGAGTACAGTGGGATGAAGCAATTGTGAAGAATCCGGAGTTGATGGAACTTTTGGATGGGGTTCATTTCCATACCCTCTGTGAGCAGGACTCGGATGATCTGGAGACAACCCTTGCTTCCGTAAAGAAACAGTTCGGTGATTTGATTGCCAAAGTGAAATGGATCAATTTTGGCGGTGGTCATCATATTACAAGACCAGGATATGATATTGAGCGACTGGAGCAATGCATTCGAATGGCACAGGAAGAATGGAAGGTTGAGGTTTATCTGGAGCCGGGAGAAGCCTGGGCATTGAATGCAGGATTTCTTCTGACCAGTGTGCTGGATGTTCTGAAAAATGGAGACACACAGATTGCAATCGTAGATGCCAGCGCCGCCTGCCATATGCCGGATGTACTGGAAATGCCTTATCGCCCACCGCTTCTTGGAGCATCGGATGAGACAACAGATAGTGGGATTACAGTCCGGTTAGGAGGTCCAACCTGCCTGTCAGGGGATATCATTGGAGACTATAAATTCAGCAAACTACCGGAATACGGAGATCTCCTTCTGTTTGGGGATATGGCGATTTATACGACTTGCAAAAATAATACATTTAACGGGATGCCATTACCGGATATCTGGATCAGACATGCTGACAGAACCATGCAGCAGCTAACCGTATTTGATTATACAGATTTTAAAGAAAGATTAGGAAGCCGTGAATAGCGGCTTCCTAATACATTTATCTAACACATTTCTTGTTTCACATCAACGTCCATACCCAATATACAACTCCAAGCGCCCAACTTGTCACAATTCCATACAAGATCACAGGCCCGGCAATCGTGAAGATCTTACAACCAATACCAAAAACCTGACCCTCCTTCTTATATTCAATTGCAGGTGCAGCAACAGAGTTGGCAAAGCCGGTAATCGGAACAAGTGCACCTGCACCGCCCCATTTGGCAAGCAGTGGATAAATTCCGGCACCGGTGAGAAGGATACTCAGGAGAATGAGCAGAATAGAAGTCCAGCTGCTGCAGTCATCCGGGGAAAGTTTTTTCAATTCACAGAAATGATAAATACATTGTCCAATCAGGCAGATTGTTCCACCAAGGAAGAATGCCTTCATCATGTTGAACCACACATTGTGCTGTGGTGTTTTCTTTTTGACATAGGCTTCGTATTGCTTCTGTTGCTTCAATTGTTCTATTTTGTCCATAAATGAAAATCCCTTCTTTTTGTTTTTAAATTCTACACATAGTTTTTCACAAAAATGAAAATAATATCCTTAAAAATAAATAATGAAGCATCAGAAATGAGGAAATGATATGAATGATACGGGAAACAAGAACCGGGCAGTTGAATCAGAGTGTGGTCCTTTTCATCTGTCCCAGCTTCGTGGAGCACAGAGCATTGTATTCACAAAAGCACCTTATCTTCTAAGCGCAGCATCTGTTGCCGGAAGCAAAGAAGCGCAGGGGCCGCTTGGAAAATACTTCGATCTGACAAACGAGGATGATCTGTTTGGAGCAGAGACCTGGGAGGAAGCCGAAAGCAACATGCAGAAGGAAGCCTGTGTACTGGCACTTGGAAAGTCGCATGTAGACCCGAAGTCTGTGCGGTATCTCTTTGGTGGAGATCTTCTCAGACAAGGGATTGCAACTTCTATGGGCGTTGAAGATCTGCAGATTCCCATATTCGGCCTGTATGGCGCATGTTCCACATCAGGAGAAGCACTGGCATTAGCAGCGATGAGTGTGGCAGCAGGATACGGAGATTACATGCTGGCAGTAACATCCAGCCATTTCGGAAGTGCAGAGAAAGAATTTCGATTTCCGTTAGGATATGCGAACCAAAGACCACTTTCCGCACACTGGACCGTGACAGCCAGCGGGGCTTTCCTTGTAGGAAGCCATCTGAATAAAATACATTCCGATAAGCAGCATCAAAGAAAATCCCAGTTCCGGCATATTCGGATTGCAGGAGTTACAATAGGGAAGATCGTGGATTTTGGTCTGAAGGATTCGCAGAACATGGGAGCATGTATGGCTCCGGCTGCAACCGATACCATTTATCGCAATTTTCAGGATCTTGGACGAACCCAGGAAGATTACGATCAGATCATAACAGGTGATCTTGGATATATTGGTCAATCCATACTTTTTGACCTAATGAAAAGCAGAGGATATGATATCAGAAAAAAGCATATGGATTGTGGAATGACTATCTTTGATCAGGAGACACAGGATACACATGCCGGCGGAAGCGGCTGTGGATGCGCAGCGTCAACACTGGCTTCTTATATTCTGCCAAAGATTGAGAACGGAGAATGGAAAAAGATACTCTTTGTGCCGACCGGTGCATTGATGTCAACGGTCAGCTTCAATGAAGGAGCAAGTGTGCCTGGAATTGCGCATGCGATTATGATCGAACATTGTTGAAAAGCCCTATTATAATAGGAAGAAGTAAAAAATGTGCTAAGTGTGTGTTAAAAAAAGAAAAGGAATAGAAAAATGGATTATATAAAAGCATTTTTAATCGGAGGTCTCATCTGCGCTGCAGTGCAGATTCTTCTGGACAGAACAAAGCTGATGCCGGGACGTGTTATGGTATTACTCGTCTGCACAGGCGCAGTGCTTGGATTTATCGGGGTATACGAACCATTTGTGAAATTTGCAGGAGCAGGCGCAAGCGTTCCACTTCTGGGATTCGGAAATGTCCTGTGGAAAGGTGTGAAGGAAGCTGTTGATAAAAATGGATTCCTCGGAATCTTCCTGGGAGGGTTCAAGGCAAGTGCTGCCGGAATCAGCGCAGCACTTATCTTTGGATATTTGGCTTCACTGATTTTTGAACCCAAAATGAAAAAATAAACAAATTTTAACCAGAAAAATACAGAGCTTATCAAAATGCATAAAAAAAGTACTTGACAGTATAAAAAAAATAAAATATTCTATTCACGGTGGAAAGTGAAAAAGAAATGATGTAAGGGGGCACAATAGAGTTCGATTATAGTGTCTCTTTTATTTTTTAAAGGATTGACGAAAAATGATTGATGTACATAGCCATATCTTGCCGGGGGTTGATGATGGGTCGGCTTCTATGAAGGAAAGTCTTCAGATGCTTTCCATAGCAAGAAGACAGGGGATTACAGATGTATTTGCCACTTCACATTATTCCAGGGCATTTCCAAATAGAAATCCGGAGAAGCTGAGACAACTCCGGGATGAACTGATGCGTCGAGCCAATCGTCCGGTGAAAGGTCCGGATGGAAAGGTGAAGCACAGACAACCAATTCAGATTTGGACAGGACAGGAGATTTTCTACTCGAATAGTGTGATTCGTCTGCTTGAAGAAGACAAATTGCTTACATTGGCAGACAGCAATTACGTGTTGATCGAGTTTATGCCAGCGGTACCTTATTCCGAGATCTGTACTGCAGTACAGAATTTGTCAAGGGCATTCAGAGAACGGTGATTCAGGGGATGGCGTTAAAAAAGGAAACATCCGTTATATTCGGGATGAGGTTTATACTGCTTTTATAAATGAAGTAAAACATCAGTCAGTTTTATTCGGTGAAAAAGTTAATAAGGATGTTGCAATCGTGTATAGTCCTTTGAATGGCACCGGGCTGAAACCGGTTACCCGGACTTTGAAAGAAATGGGGTATACAAATATTACTGTAGTGAAAGAGCAGGAACAGCCGGATGGAAACTTTCCAACGTGTCCGTATCCAAATCCAGAGATCCAGGAAGCAATGGAGCTTGGAATGGAATATGCGAAAAAGTGCCATGCAGACCTTCTTCTGGCAACGGATCCGGATTGTGACCGTGTCGGTATTGCCGTGAAAAATAATATTGGTGAGTATGAACTGCTGACAGGAAATCAGACGGGGCTTCTTCTTTTGGATTATATTTGCAGTCAGCGTGTGAAGCATGGGAAGATGCTGGATGATCCGGTTATGGTCAAGACAATTGTGACGATGGATATGGCAGAACGGATTGCAGCACACTATGGTCTGCGTACAATCAATATTCTGACAGGATTTAAATTTATCGGAGAGCAGATCGGTAAGCTGGAACAATCAAGCAAGGCAGCCAGTTATGTGTTTGGCTTCGAGGAAAGCTATGGTTATCTGACCGGCTCCTATGTCAGAGATAAGGATGGCGTAGATGGTGCCTATATGATCTGTGAGATGTTCAGTTATTACGCTGCGCAGAGAATCAGCCTGCTTGATAAGCTGGAAGAGTTGTATAAGATATATGGTTATTGCCTGAACACTTTACACAGCTACGAATTTAACGGAAGTGCAGGTTTTACAAAATGCAGAATATCATGCAGACATTCCGCGGAAAAATCAAAGAATTCGGTGGAAAGAAGGTTGTTGAAGTACTGGATTATACGTCCGGTCTGGATGGTTTGCCGAAGTCAGATGTGCTGAAATTCTTGCTGGAAGATCATTGTTCGATCGTGGTGCGCCCGTCAGGGACAGAACCGAAGTTGAAGATGTATATCTCGGTCAGCACAGAGAAAAGATTTATCCTAAGTACCGATAGTCTGACCTTATAAAGCAAAGAATTAGTGAAATAACAGTTGAGAATAACAAGAGGCAAGAGAAAATACTATTTTCTCTTGCCTCTTGCCATCCGTGCAGGATACCATTTTTCAAACCATGCTGTGAAAAGCCCCATCAATATAGGAATCAGATTATTCACAAGGATAAGTACATTTCCAAACCCGGCTTTCTTAAACAGAAAGGTCCAAATTGCTGTCAGTACATATAGCGCGCCCCATGCCGCGGCAAGAATATAATTTGTCTTCATAAAGAGAGGGTTCTGATGCGCATTTTCACCCCCATAATTATATTTTACATATGCAGCGCATAAAGGTTCTTTTGTCAGGCATGAAAGCAGCCAGAAGAGTCCAAATACAAGATATCCGATGTTTGTTGGAAGAACTCCGTTTCCGGTTATATTTGCCGCTGCAGAAAGTATAGCAACAGCTGCCATAGAGAGCTGATCCCAGATGACAAATTTATGTTTTCTCATAATAAACGGTACTGTTGCGACCACAAGTAGTGTTATCACAGATCCGACTTCCGGATGAATAGAAACAGCGATCCAGAACGTAATCCATGGTATCAGCATTGTCGTCATGGAAGGCTTTTTCTGTTCAATTGTATTTTGGGGCGTTTTCTCTGTTTTTTTGACCACAGATGCGCTTCCGAAGATTTTATCCCAATCAATCATCAAGGAAAAGTCGCCGGATACCGTATACATCTGTTTCCCCAATGCTTCTGCGCCACCGATTTCTCCACGGGAAATAGCTGACCATACAGTAAAAGGCGTATCTATGCGAGTAGTTGGAGAAAGACGTCCATCAGTAAATACTTCGCTTCCTGTCTTGCTAAGTTGAATCTGGTAGGTGTGATCCAAATCGGTAAAGTGAATTTCAAGCACGCGGTCTTTTCCATCGTAGGCATCTTTATTATAAAGAGCGGCCATTTGCCGGGTAAATACAAGATCATCTGGTTCTTTTTCTCCGGTTGTTTTGCTGATGCCCCAGCTGGCATCTGCCATTTTTTCAAACACATCTCTGGAATATAAAAGCGTGTGGAGTATTGCATCTGTTTCTTCAGAGATTGTTCCGGTCATTGCATATTCTGAGCCGGCACATTTTACAGTGGAAAGATATTCATCTGTTCTTGCAGACAATTCTTTTACACGGAATAATCCTCCCTGACCACAAAAGATGGTCGTATAATTTCCTTTGCCGAGAAAATGATCAAACATCCGCAATACACTATCATAGTTTCCAACAGCAGAATAAAAGCCACAGGTGGAGATCAGAACATGCCTTTTACCTTCCATATCATATCTGGAGTCATGACTTCCGCTTCCGTATCCGTTCTGTTTTGAACTCATAAAAGGAAGGTTCATAGGAAGCTGACGGTCGATCAAATTCTTTAAGATACCTGGGACATTAAAATAGTACAGTGGAAAAGACCACAGAATAAGATCAGCATCAATCAGTTTTCTAATAACCTTTTGCATATCATCCTTGATACAGCATATGCCAGGCGTTTTCTGCCAGCACGCAAAGCATCCTTTACACGCAGCTATATTCATTGAAGCTACATGGAGTTCATCGATGGAGATGCTTTCTTCATCATCCGTACATCCATTTTTAAATCCTTCAATGAAACTGTATGCAAGCTTTAATGAATTACTTCTTTTACCTTTAGGACTCCCATTGATCAGAAGTATCTTCATGCTTTCATCCCTCCGCATTCATACATAATAAGTAACTGTTCAGAGCCAACCTTCAAAATGCTACGCATTTTGAAGGTGTGGTGTATCCGCCAAATAAAATTTCAAAAACAGTCTTAAAAATGCAAGCATTTTACATCTTTTTTTGAAATTTTGCTTGGCTCTGAACAGTTACAGATTAAGAAAAATTAAGAAAGATATCCCTCTTGAGATATTTCTGGAAGATAGAATATGCTATAATGATTATGTAGCAATCAGTTCAATCAACAGAATGACATCAGGAGGGATTTTTATGTTGTGGACAAGAAGTGAATTAAAGGGAAGAGCAAAGTTCCTGTTGAAACAGAATTATTGGTATTCTGTTCTTGCAGCATTGATTTATACGTTTCTTTTGGGAAATGGATTTACGCATTCTTATAATATACTAAAAAATAAGAATAGTGAGGTGGAAACTTCGATACAAGGTTTTCATCCGATTCTAATGTTTGGGATTGCAGCAACTGTAGCAGTTGTGGTTGTAATTTCATTTATTGTATATCTGGCTATTGCCTATTTCCTATGGAATCCAATGACTGTCGGCTGTTGTAAATTTTTCAAAAATGGAAGAGACGGAAGACAGGATGTGAAAGATATTTTCCGTATGGTAAGAGATTGCAATAAGACAGTACGTATGACAATGCTTCTGAAGACAATTTATCTTACATTGTGGTCACTGTTATTTATTGTTCCCGGTGTGATCAAAGGATATGAATATGCAATGGTACCGTATCTTCTGCTTGACCATCCGGAGATGAGCAGACAGGAGATTTTTGCGGAGAGCAAACGAATGATGATGGGGAATAAATGGGATGCGTTTGTGCTGGATCTTTCCTTTATCGGCTGGCATTTGCTGGGGGCATGTACGTTTGGGATCTTAACTTTTCTTTATGTAAATCCGTATCAGTATTATACAGAGGCAGAGTTGTATCATGTGCTGAGAGATAGAATGTAAATATAGATTCATATTATGAAACTTAGAATAAAAAGTTCACGGCTGGTTGTATATGATCAGCTGTGAGCTTTTCTTTTGTAAAATAAAAATAGAAGACAACTCAATATTTTCTATTGACATTAAAAACCAATGTGATAAACTTGTTTATACAGGAACTGTTCACAAGTGAACAATTCACTGGTAAACAGTTCCTGCGTGTGAAGATAGAAAGGAGGATTACAATTTTGTGTGAAGAACATTTTCATATCGGTCCACAGGTACATAAAATGGATCGTTCCATTTCAAAATTACTTGAGGCGAGAGTAAAAGCGGAAGGGTTGGATGAAGTAACCCTTATGCATGGATGGATTTTGCGTTATCTCTATGAACATCAGGATGCAGAGATTTATCAGAAAGACATAGAGAAGTATTTCGGAATCTGCCGTTCGGGAGTGACGAATATCATTCAGGCTTTAGAGAAGAAAGGACTTGTCTGTCGTGCTTCGGTTGCGAGTGATGCAAGGCTGAAAAAGGTTATGCTGACAGAGGCAGGACGCGAAAGTCACGAAAAGCTTGGAGAGATTTTCAAGCGAATGGACGCAGAACTGGAAGAAGGAATTACCGAAGAAGAATTACAGGCATTTTTGAGAGTGACTCATAAGGTTCATCTCAATCTAAGAAAAATGAGAGGAGAGAATTCATGATTCGTACTTTATTAAAAGAAGTAAAAGAGTATAAGACAGCATCGATCGCGACACCGATTTTCATGATTCTTGAAGTTTTATTTGAGACATTGATCCCGTTTTTGATGGCATCGATCATTGATAAAGGGGTTAATACGGGTGATATCCACCACATTTATAAAGTGGGTGGAATCATGATCGTAGCAGCATTTTTAGGCCTGCTTGCCGGAATGGCGGGAGGACGTTATGGAGCAAAGGCTTCTACAGGTTTCGCAAAGAATTTGAGAAATGCAATGTTTGATCGGATTCAGACATATTCGTTTGCAAATATTGATCATTTCAGTACAGCAGGACTGGTAACGCGTCTGACAACAGATGTAACAAATGTGCAGAATGCGTATCAGATGATGTTACGTATGATGATGAGAGCACCGGCAAGTATGGTATGTGCGATGGTGATGGCATTTGCAATCAATGCAAGGCTGGCAAGTATTTATCTTGTGGCAGTCTTGATTCTTGGAATTATTTTGTTTTTTATTATCCGTCATGCAACTGCATATTTCCAACAGGCATTTCCGAAATATGACGCATTGAATGAGTCTGTTCAGGAAAATGTTTCTGCAATCCGCGTTGTAAAGGCATATGTAAGAGAAGAGGAAGAGACTAGTAAATTTAAGCGTGCAAGCAAGAACATTTATGATATTTTTGTAAAAGCAGAGAAGAATGTTATCTGGAATGCGCCGATCATGATGTTTACAGTTTACACCTGTATTATTTTAATCAGCTGGTTCGGTGCGAAGATGATTGTTGTGGATTCTCTTACAACCGGAGAACTGATGAGTCTTCTTGCCTATTGTATGAATATTCTTATGAGTCTGATGATGCTTTCGATGGTTTTCGTCATGATTTCCATGAGTATGGCAAGTATGCGACGTATTGCGGAAGTGCTGAATGAAAAAACAGATATTCACAATCCAGAGCATCCGGTATATGAAGTCGCAGACGGAAGCATTACATTTAAAAATGTAGACTTTTCTTATAAGAAAGACAGTGCAGAGAAGGTTCTCAAAGACATCAATCTGGAGATTCGTTCCGGAGAAACGATTGGAATTATCGGAGGAACCGGAAGTGCGAAGACAAGTCTGGTCAATCTGATCAGCCGTCTGTATGACGTCACGGACGGAGAGATTCTGGTTGGTGAAAAAAATGTAAAAGAATATGATCTTGAGGTGCTCCGTAACCAGGTGTCTGTAGTGCTTCAGAAAAATGTCTTATTTACAGGAAGTATTTTAGACAATCTCCGTTGGGGAGACAAAGAAGCGACAGATGAAGAGTGTATCCAGGCATGTAAACTGGCCTGTGCAGATGAATTTATCGAGCGCTTCCCGGATAAATATAATACGCATATTGAACAGGGCGGAAACAATGTGTCCGGTGGTCAGAAGCAGAGACTCTGTATTGCAAGAGCATTGCTAAAGAAGCCGAAGATCCTGATTCTTGATGACAGTACAAGTGCTGTTGATACTGCAACAGATGCGAAGATCCGACGTGCATTCCGTGAAGAGATTCCGGATACGACAAAGCTGATCATTGCACAGCGTGTATCCAGTGTTCAGGATGCAGACCGTATTATTGTGATGGATGAAGGAAAGATTCATGGATTCGGAACACATGATGAACTGCTTGTGTCAGATGAGATTTATCGCGAGGTATATGAGTCTCAGACACAGGGAGGCGGAGATTTTGATGAAAATGGAGGTGAAGCATAATGCGCGGACCAATGGGAAAACCAAAGAATAGAGTGGAAAATCCTGGGAAATTACTTAAACGTCTGATGGATTATATTTTCCGGGATTATAAATTTCACTGCATTATAGTATTCATCCTTATTTTTGTAGGAGTTATTGCAAATGTTCAGGGAACAATGTTCACAAGAGATTTGATTGATAAATACATTACACCGTTTTTATTGTCCAGTGATACACCGAACTTTACACCGCTTGCACATGCAATCGGAAAAGTTGCTTGTTTTTATGGAGTCGGAATCGTGGCAACTTATGCTTACAACCGAATTATGATCAATGTGACACAGGGAATGATGATGAACATGAGAAATGATCTGTTCAGTCACATGGAGAAACTTCCGATTAAATATTTCGATACACATGCGCATGGCGATATTATGTCAATCTACACGAATGACATTGATACACTCAGACAGATGGTAAGCCAGAGTATTCCGCAGATTATCAACAGTGGATTTACAATTGTCAGTGTATTTATCAGTATGCTGATCTTGAATATTCCACTGACAGCAGTGACGATGGTTATGGTTGCGATCATGATCTGGGGAACAAAGAAAGCTGCCGGACAGAGTGGAAAATATTTCCTCGAGCAGCAGAAGAATCTTGGTAAGGTCAACGGATATATTGAAGAAATGATGAACGGCCAGAAGGTTGTCAAGGTATTCTGTCATGAAGAAGAAAGTAAGACAGAATTCAAAAAGTTGAATGAGGATCTGTTTGTAAGCGCAGACCGTGCAAATACTTATGCAAACTTCCTCGGTCCTATGAATGCGCAGATTGGAAATATCAGTTATGTAATGTGTGCAATCGTTGGAGGTGCACTTGCTCTTAACCATGTCGGTGGATTTACATTGGGCGGTCTGGCAAGTTTCCTTACATTTAATAAAAGCTTCAGTATGCCGATTAACCAGGTGAGCCAGCAGCTGAATGCAATTGTTATGGCACTCGCAGGTGCGGAACGTATCTTTACACTTCTGGATGAAAAAGTGGAAGTGGATGAAGGTTATGTTACATTAGTTAATGCGAAAGAAGAGAATGGAAAACTGACAGAAAGTGAGAAACGTACTGGCCGCTGGGCATGGAAACATACACATCAGGCAGATGGTTCTGTTGATTATGTTGAGTTAAAAGGAAATGTTGTATTTGACGGAGTGGATTTCGGATACAATGATGACAAAATCGTCCTTCATGATGTGAAGCTATATGCAGAACCGGGGCAGAAGATTGCTTTCGTAGGTTCAACAGGAGCCGGTAAGACGACAATTACAAATCTGATCAATCGTTTCTACGATATTCAGGATGGTAAGATCCGCTACGACGGCATCAACATCAATAAGATCTGTAAGGCAGACCTCCGCCGTTCCCTGGGTATCGTTCTTCAGGATACTCATCTTTTCACAGGAACCGTCCGTGAGAACATTGCCTACGGAAAACTGGA
>ERZ857693.3724-NODE-3724-length-12109-cov-5.790692_pt1 | contig 12109 bp, 3 predicted proteins | sample MGYA00519765_ERZ857693 | MGnify/ENA primary metagenome ERZ857693 (study PRJEB31778, sample SAMEA3449354) | human gut metagenome | biome: human gut; feature: human-associated habitat; material: faeces | place: United Kingdom | collected 2010/2012 ... | reverse complement strand
TTTAACAGTGGGTGGAATTTAGTCTTTCATACGGAATTTACTTTTACAAGTCAGCTATGAGGGTGACATTCCATATTACCTGATTTAATCCCGAAAATTTGTTTACTTAATTGTGCGTACATTAAAGACTTCAATGTCTCAAACCTCTACATGTACTTCCCCCACCACTTCCCCTACAACCCAGGCATACAAAAAGAGACAAGTGAAAACCTCGCCTGTCTCTTCTGACTTATTTAACTTTTACACGTTTCTTGCTGCTCCAAGTTGCACAGTATTTCTTGCCATCTACATAATAGATTGCCCTTACCTTAACATACAACTTTTTAGCATTCTTAAACTTCTTAGCCTTTAAGTTTGCCTTTGTCTTTGTAACTATCTTTGTAATAGTCTTCTTCTTTGCAAACTTCTTTGATGATGAAACCTTAACTTCATACTTTTTAGCATTTGCTACTTTCTTGAACAAAATCTTGATTTTAACTGATTTTGCTTTTTTCGTAGCCTTACTGATTTTTGTCTTTGGAATATTGATATTTGTTGCTCCGGTAGCTGTTGTTGTTAATTTTCCTTTATCTTTAGTTGTTGCAATATTGTTGCCTGTTGTTTCATTTCCTGTTGTTGCAGTAGTTTTCTCTGAAATCTGTTCCGTCGTAGGAGCTACTGTTGTTTCAACAGTTCCATCCTTTGTAGTAGATTCAGCAGTCGTTGGCTTCGTAGTAGGTACTACCGTTGTTGGTGCTACCGTTGTTGGTTTCTCACCATGCCCCGGTTTACTTTCTTCGTAGGCTGAATTCATATTGATTCCCCACTGTTCGCATAACCATGCATTTCTGTTTTTCAGCCAGTCTCTTAAGAACTCAATAGGCTGTTTCCAATTAGTCCAATGAGCTGTTGATGTATAACTGTATCCGTCTTCATCAGTAAGACTCCAACCTGCTCCTAAATTATTTTTGTCTTTGTAGTTTCTTTCAAAAGAAGCTCCGTACTGATCAACCAAATAATTTATACTCAAAGCAGTTTCTGAATCTGTCTTATACATATTCTGGATTACATACTGTAATTCCTTGTATCTCTGTTTGACTTTTGAATAGAATGTTTCATTCTTAAATAACTTTTTATACCAATCCATGCCCTGACAGTAGTAACCCTTATAACTTACTCCGTCTACATAATATTCTCTATAATACTCCGGTTTACAGTTTCCACTGGACAAATCAAAGTCCCATAAAGGCCCTGCATAAACCTTACTGTCCTTGATATAAAATCTTGTTGAACTGAAATTAAAGTCCACATTCTTGAACAATTCACTTGCAATATAAAAATTAACAAAAGTGTCTTCATCCATATACTTTAAGATTTCATCATAATTATTCTTACTTAATGCCGTCTCAAAATCACCAAGGAATGCTCTTGCTCTCTGAATTTTTGCATCTACTTCTGCATCTGTTAAATTCTCACCTTTTTCAGGATCATTTACATCGAAAGTAATTCCTAACTTTGGTGTCTGGAAATGATCAACTCCCTGCTCATTTCTTGTACCAAGTTCTAACAAAATATCATTATTTGTTGAATTATATGCATCAATCTCAACTCTTCCTGTCTTTGCCTCAACAGGTTCTGTCATGAGATAGTTACCATTATATGTTCCATTAATGTACACATCTACGAATCTGCTCTGACTTGAATATGTAACACCATTCTGTAATCCTAAATCGTAAACAAGACTGTTTCTCATTAATGACTTATCAAAAGAGTTTGCAAGAAGGCACCACTTCTTACCTTTATCCATACCAAGAACACTCTTCTTACCACTTAACTTAATATTCCATGGTTTTTTTGCCGCTCCGGCAGTTGTATTTCCACGAACCTTAATATTACATTCGCCATCAGTAATATCTTTGTATGTACCACCTTTTTTATCAACAATTGACACTGTTACATCAGGATTTACATGATAATCCTTACTTATACTCTTATCTGTGTAAATATATACTTGAGGAATATCCGTAAATGTACCTTCCTGGTCCCCTACATTAAATGTTGTATGAAGCATTGCAGATTCCTTACCAGTAGCGTCTGTATTAGCCACATACAGTGTATGTGTTCCTGCAGAAAAACCTTTTATATCCTTACTTGTAAGATATGAACCGGTACTTTTAATTGTCTTAATTTTTGTGTCAGTATTGTCAATATATACATTATAGCCTGATGATTCCTCTGCTTCGTTAAAGTAAATCATGTATTTTCCTGTATATTTGTAATAATCCCTAACTTTTAAGTTAGATAATACTGAAACTACATCCTTCTGTGCTTCACTTCCAAATATACCCAATTCATAAATAGAATCACCATATATTGTATTTCTTGATAAGCAATTAATTTTTACAGTATGAACTGAAATTGCCTTTGATAGTTTAAGCATATCTGTTCTCTTACCTGTTTTGGACTCAATATCTGTTAGTTCTTTAAAGTTTTCTCCGTCGGCTGATACTTCAACCTTGTATTCTTTGGCTGAAGCAGTTTCCCAATAAATTGCTAAAGCTTTAATACTGTAAGTATTTCCTAAATCAATAACAAGTTCCTGTGGATCAGCTCCGTGATTGGACTCCCATCTCGTGCCTTTTTTTCCGTCAATGGCATTTAATGCTCCTTCTATTTCTGTTGATGCGGAAGCTGAAACTCCTGTATAGCGTGAATAATTGTTATATGTCACGCCATCAATCTTTATTGTCTTCTGTGACAATGAATCTATTAACTGTGCGTCTCCATTCTCCACGATGTTGGATTCAACGGTTACACCCGTTAAATCCACATCTGTTGTCCCGGCTTTTACGTTCTGTGATGCTGACTTTGAAAATCCGCTAACTGATGTAAATACCATCGCCATCGCCAAAGCCAAAACCACAGACATAATGCTACGATTAGTCTTTCTCATTGTTACCTCCTTAATTTTTATCCGAACCCTTTCTAATCTACATTATATCAAATTGTCTTTTAAAACGCACTAATGTTTTTATTTAATTTTTACAGTTTTTCTCTTGCTCCACTTGCCATAAATAACTATGCTTCCGGACTTTTTCATTGCTCTTGCCTTTACATAATATTTCTTAGCTGATTTAAGTTTCTTAATCTTAATAGTTGACGTAGACTTCTTAACTATCTTTGTAATAGTTACTTTCTTCTTACCCTTGAACTTCTTAGATGTAGAAACCTTAACCTGATAATGAGTTGCCCCAATTACCTTCTTAAGTGTAATCTTAATCTTCTTAACAACTTTCTTCTTTGTAGCCTTCTTAACCTTTGTGTCTCTCAACTTAACAGACTTATTTCCTGAAACAGTTGTTACACTGTCAACCTTAGTTGTTTCTATTGAATTTGCCTTTGTTGTTACATCAGTTGCAATTTTTGTTGGAGCTGCTGTTGTTTCATCTGATGAAGGCTCTGTAGGTACTTCTGTTGTCACATCTGTTGAAGGCTTCGCTGTAGGTGCCTTTGTTGTCTCATCCAATGCTAATTTTGTTGTAGGTGCTTCTGTTGTTACCGGTACAGTTGTCTGTGGTCCTGCCTCAACACTTACAGTTGCTGAAACACCCTTTGATTCAATGTCGTTTAATTTTGCTGTAACTCTTACTGTATGAACACCTGCATCAATTCCATTGTATGTATATGTTCCTGCTGTTACATCCATACCCTTTAAAGCACCGTCAATGTATACTGAATATAACTGGTTAGCTTCGCCTGTCCAAGATACTTGGATTAAATTATTTCCGGGACTTGTTACAACAAGGCCTTTTGCTTCTACAGGCATTAATACGTCTGTACCCATAATTGCAATTTCAGAAATCTGATATCCCCAATTTGCATTTCCATTAGTTAAGTTAACTTTGACGTATCTTACTTTGTCTTTTGAATAACTGTCTGCATCAAACTTGTCTTCGTATGCTGCCTTATATTCAACATTTGTCTTATCAATTACCTTTTCGTAATTTGTTCCATCTTCTGAGAACTCAATGTTGTATTCTGTTGCATTAGTGTTGTTTGCCTTAAATGCCAGCAATACTTCATCAATAAGTTTCTTGTCGATGGCACTGCCTAAATCAATTGTAATTGTTGCAGTTTTACTTCCCCATACTGTTTCAATAATTTTGTTTGTCTCGGTTGATATAACACCATCAGTCAGTGTCTGTGGGTCTTTGCTTCCCTCTTCATGTTCTGATTCAATGTCTTCTACTGTTACTGCTGCACCCTTGGAAAGGTTACGTGTAGTTCCGACATATGCCACAAGTGAACCGTCATCTACATCTACTTCTTTTGTTATACCCTTTGATGTAAGACCATTGTAGAATGCGATTACCTGTACTTTGTGTGTTCCTGCTGCTACCTCTTTAATTACACCACTTCCGGCTTCAATTAAATCTGTCATTCTGATTTCATCTACATATACAGCATATTTGTAACCTTCCTGATTTTCACCCGGAGTAATTGTATATTCGATTTCACAAATCTTGTCAGATGTTACTGTAAAGTCTTTAGGATCAGCGCAGTTTTCTACTTCTATAGTCTTAAGATTCTGTTCTGTACTGATAACACCGATTTCACAAATCTGAATACCGTATCCTGCACTCTTTGGATAATATACCTTTACGTATCTTACTCCACCTCTCTGTCCTACGACATTGGATACTATGCAGTTATCTTTATCCATATCTGCTGCCGTAACTGTATCTGAAGTATATACAGTGTTGTAATCAATTCCGTTAGTTGAATACTGTATTTCATATTTTTTATTCATTACAGTATCGTTCTCAGCCTGATCTTTGTACTGTACAATAACCTGATCAATTGTGGATGCATCATATGTATCCCCCAGATCGATTATTGCGTAACATTCACCACTATAATTCCATCCTTTTTTTCCTAGTGCGGCATGATTTCCTCCTGCTGAAAGTGCGCCGTCTGTAATATACGAAATGTTGCCCTCTGCTATTTCCGGATATGCTGTTACATTCTTCTTAAGTGCTGCATTGTATCTGCTGCTTGCAACTAATTCTGCATTTGTTGCTGTTGGTCCAACTGTAACTTTACATTCTGCCGTAAATTTTCCAACTGTAACTTTTACTGTTGCTTCGCCTTCACCCTTTGCAGTGATTGTACCATTTTCATTTACTGTTAATACGTGTTCATCACTTGATTCCCACTTAGCTGTCGTATCATCTGTTGTGTCTTCCGGATTAATCTTAAGCTCAAGAGTTTCTGATGTCCTGTTTCTAATTTCAAATGTTTCAGGAATTGAGATTGATACTATATGTATTGGTTCTGTTACAGTAACATTACATATAGCTGTCTTTCCACTTGCTGTAGTTATTGTAATCTTTGCTGTACCTACTGACTTTCCTGTTACTAATCCGTTTTTATCTACTGCTGCAATATTTCCATTGCTGCTTGTCCATATTACGCTTTCATTAGTTAATGCTGAAAGCTGAACTGTTCTGTCAATTGCTATCTTTGCAGAATCTTTATTAAGTGCAATTGTTCCTGCAATAATAATACTTGATTCTGTAGGGGCTGATAACAACATTCCCTTTCTGTATGTAACTGCTCTTACTATTGTTGACTTATTAATAGTAATAGGAGCTGTGTATGTCTTTGAATCTTCAGTAGGAGTTGTTCCATCTAAAGTATATTTAACTTCAGCACCCTTTACTGAGGTTGACATTGTTACTTTCTGCTCTCCGCTGTATGTACCACTTACAGGAGTAATTACAGGAGCTTCTGCCTGTAATGCCCCATATACTTCCATTTCATAAATAGAATATCCGTATGCAATACCTCGCTTAACACCCTGCATTCTTACGTAACGCGCCTGAGTTGCAGGGAATGATGAAGTGATTTCACCAACAAGTCCGTTTTCTTTTGCTACTGTAGTCCACTTTTCTCCATCCTTTGATACCTGGATTTCGTATTTTTCAGCATAAGCAGCTTCCCAATTGATTTTTACTGTATTGACTGTCTTTACTCTTCCTAAGTCAACCTGTAACCATTCATCATCATTTAATTCTGCCTGCCATCTTGTTGTTCCATCGCCATCTATAGCCTTGGCTGCAGGTTCTTTTTCTGTTGATGCAGTTGCTGTAGATCCTATACTTAAGTTATCACTGCTCCGTACAACATCACCGTTAATCTTGATTACAGCTGATGCATACGCAGAGTTAATACAATTATCCTTAATTGCAATTGCCTTAATTGTTGTGTCACTTGAAGCCAAAATCTTATCTGTATATAATTTTGATTTTGTTGTTGGAACTGTTCCATCTGTTGTGTAGTAAATCTTTGCTCCTTCATCTGTTGCATTAAGTTCTACTAATTGTGTATCATCAAATGATGTTGTTCCTGTTACATTGTTTGTAACTTTTCCGTCTGCAAGGGCTGTAGCTTTAATTACAGGTGTTCCTGCCTGAGTAAGATCGAACTTCTTTGCTGTATCAACGTTAAATGCTACTGTTGCCATTGAACCTATCTTTGCTGTTCCTGCAACTGTTCCGTCAGCCTTCTTAATTGTTACTGTCTGTGTTTTACCTGTTGGATTCCATACTTCTGCTGTGTATTTTCCATCTTTTATATATACTGAGCCCTGAATATTTCCAACGACCATATAATCGTTTGTTCTATGTCCTATTTCATTCATTGCAGAAATAAACCAAAGTGTGTTTGCTCTATCCTCTGTCTGAACCTTTGATACGTTGTTTTCAAACTTGTCATATGCTCTTTTAGGATCAGTCTGCGATAAAAACGGCCATGTAATATGTTGCCATCCATTGTCCGGAGTAACATATTCATCATCGTTTGTTATATTTCCTAAAATATTCTTTTCGATGTTGATAGCATAGGCTGTATCATCCTCAAGACCCTTATATATCTTTGCACACTTTGCCTGATTCATACCATAGTTTGTAAGGTATTCAGAAATTGGAAGCCATTGGATACCATATACGTATACAGGTTGTCCACCAAAGTATGTTCCATATCCCATTGACGCTCCATATATCTGACCTGCTGCCTGGAAAGGATAAGCCTTTAACCAGTTAGTTTCATCATAGTCGAACCAGTACTGTTCTACTGCATCCATTTCTGTTGTAAATCCATATGCGCCTGCATCAATGTATGTCTGGTTCTGAGTAGCTTCACCCCAAAGGTACATACCTACCCAACTGAACAATGCTTCTGATGCTGATTCCTGGTTGTTACCTGAATCGCTGTCTGCATATCCTCCTGCCCATGAATGTCCTGAATATTGGTCAAATGCTCTGAATTTACAAAACATATTTCCGTCATCTTTTGGTTCATATGGGTCAGCGTAATCTCTTACAAGAAGTTCTATCATATCTTTGTAGTCATTGTAGAACTGTTTATCATATGCTGCTAAAACTGCTGCACCAAACATAAAGTATCCATATGTAAAGTGGTGGTCACAGATAGCTGCGTTTGCGCCGTAGGCACTATCCGGATAATATAACGTTCCCCAATCTTTGTTGTAAATGAGGTAACATCTGTCATTCCCTCCATCATAGTTGAACCAGTCAACCATAATGCTCTTTAATTTTTTAAGTAATTTTTCTTTAATTTCTGTTTCACCTAACTGGTCAGCCATAAGTGCGCTGATTGCAAGTGGGTGTACATTCTTACCTTCCCAATATGCATCTGAAACAGGTGCGGTGTTAATCTTTGAAGCAACTACCTGATTTAAATATTCAATCATTTCGCTGCTGTTAAACATACTGCTGTTTGATTTTGCAAATGTAGGAAGTAAACCTGAAAACTGCTGTGTTGTCTTATATTCATTTGCCCAGATTGACTTCATATCACCACGAATTGATGGATATGTAGCATATGGTGTATCTGCTGCATTAGTATGCTTCCACTGATGTGGAAACAGACAATGCATTGTAACATTAGAGAATTCTGCTCTCATTAATTTTGTTGTAGCTGTATATGTAGTTACGATTTTTGAATTATCTTTTCCATATGTATATCCAACTTTTGTATCTGTTACAAATGCATAACCATGTTTGTAATAATCCTCAATGTCGCCCTTCTTTGTCATTCCGGCTACAGACATATAGTTATCTTTCTTTGAAGGGAATGTAATTTTAATCTTGTAATTTCCTTCTGCAATCATAACTTTGAATTCTGTTCCTGCCGCTACATTTAATTCAAAATATGTTCCATCATTATTTGCTTTTGTGTTTTCATCATCAACAGTCTTAAATCCAATGTGGTCTGTTACAAGAGTGTCACCCTTCTTTGTCAATATCTTATTTCCATTACCATCGAAGAATTCTGTTATTGATGTTCCGCTAAGGAATGCAACTGTATTGTCACAGAACTCATTGAAAATATAAGGTGAACCCTTTACTATTGTTGATTTCATCTGAAGATTATCTTCATCCATAAGTCCTAACTGAACTGAGTAATCTCCGTAGTTTTCTACTCTGTCATAAGCTGTTGTTGTATCAAGATTTTCAGGTGTGATATAGAAATCCCTCATTGTTTCTGTATTCTGATCAGTTCCTAAATCATTTTCTGTTCTTGTTCCTACCCAACCTGCTGTTGCAAGTAATACTCCAAGCCCTTTCTTTGAGAAGCTTGCCTTAAGAGGTGTTGAACATAACAGATTACTGAAAGTCTGTACCATAGCTGATGACCACCAGCTATTTGAGTCAATAGGTGTTTTGATTGTATCCGGATTAACAAAAGTTGGAAGTTTGTTCTTTTCATTATACATTTCACCTGAAACGTAAGAACCTTTTCCATTTTTGTTGTTTACAATCTGTCTCTTCGGTAATTCTGATATTGTTTCATTTTCTTTACTGTCACCATCTACATATTCGTAAACTGACAGTTCGCTGATACCAAATCCACTTCCGCTTTCAACTTTTGTATATCCAAGTACTCTGACATATCTTACATTTTTCTGATACATTGTAAAATTATCAGTCATGTTTGCATATCCTTTTTGAACACGATGAACTGTCTTCCAGTTCTTTGCATCACTTGATACTTCTACATCATAAATTTTTCCTGCATCTGAATTCCAGTTGATTACTACACGACCAAGAGTATATTCTTTCTGTAAATCCACGTATATCCACTGGTCATCTCCCTGATATGATGTAAATGATGTGTTTGTTTTTCCATCAACTGCATTTTCAGGTTTTACATTATCGTATGCATCCTGTTTAATATTTCCGTCTGAATCATACATCCACCATTCATCACGGACATTTACTTCTTTTGTTTTATCTCCGTCTTTAATAGTGTTTGTTCTTGATTTTACAGGTTTGTTAAGTGCAAGGTTTTCACCATAATCCTTTGGTGGCCTTACGACACCATTTGTTCCATATACCTGGAATTCATAAAGTGAACTACCATAATTCATAACTCTTTCAGTAGTTACAACTTTTACATATCTTGCTTTTTTAGCACTTAACTGTGAAGCTTCAATTGTCTGTTTTAAATTAGCATTAGTGTCAACAACAACTCCGTTGTCACCGCTTCCGCCTTCAACAACATTTACTTCACATGTTGCACTTCCAAGTTCTGCATTTGTTTCAGGATTAAATGCAACAACTTTTATTGTATGTTTTCCTTCACTCAGTTTGAAATTTCCCTGAGTTCCTCCATGTGCCTTAAAATCATAATTGTCCGGTGCCTTTGCAATAGTATCTCCGTCATATACTTTGTACTTCGCATTTTCCATCGATGTCCACTCACCTGAAACTTCAGCATATCCGTCTTTTAAACTATTTACTTTGTAAGAAAAAGCCATATTTACATATGCACCTACTTGTTTTCCTTTTGTATATACTGTTGTCCAGTTATCTTCATCGTTTGAAAACTGTATTTCATAATATTTGGCACGGGCAGCTTCCCAGTGAAGATAAATGTGATCAATGTCAGCCTCTGCTCCAAGGTCAACATATAACCATTCATTCTGATCACTCTGTTTAGCCTGCCATCTGGTGCTTTCGTCACCATCTACTGCATTTTCAACCGCAACACCGCTACTGTCCTGAGAGCTGGCATACACAGGTCTGCCATATGAAATGTTATACGGTTTTGTACTGTCAGATTTTGCCTGAATATCAATAATCTGAGTCTGTGGACATATAGTTATTACCATAGTTGCAACCAAAACCACCGATGTGATTTTTTTCAAGATTTTCATTTCTGTTCTCCTTTAAACACAATAATATACCTATATTATAAATTCTTTTTTTTTAGCCAACAAGAATAAAAAGGGTTTTATGGTTATTTTCAATTTCTTGACTAAAAGGGGGTAATTATATGAGATATTTGCCCTTTATTTTTGTTAATTTTATACCTTTTTTAACTATTTTTGTTATTATTCAGAAAAACGTTTTTATTATTTTTTTCTTTTTTTATTATTTAAGGGGATGTTGTTTGGGGGAGAACATAATTTTGCGTGTTGTATTTTTTCTTACATGTATTCTTTTGAGATACGTTGAATGCAATGGATTATTAAATTTTTACATGTATAACTTCTTAACATAAAAAACTGCCACCCGGTGGGTGACAGTTTCACGTAATTAATTTCTAATTATTTTATTTTGATTTTTTTAGGCTTTGACCATTTATCTATGCCAACTGCCCTTACTCTGATGTATAGTTTCTTCTTATTCTTAAGTTTCTTACTGCTTATTGTTACTTTTACTTTCTTGATAATTTTATTAACAAGCACTTTCTTAAATTTCTTAGATGTAGAAATTTGTACCTGATATTTAGTTGCTCCGTTAATCTTCTTAAATGTAACACTAACTTTAGTTGCTTTCTTTGACTTAGCTGCCTTTGTTACTGATGTTGCCCCCAGCGATTTAGAAACAGAAGGATTCTCTGTTGCTTTGTCCGGTTTATCATATGATGTAGTCTTCGTTGAAATGTTAACAGGGTCAACCTTTGTCTGTGTATCCTTTGTTGTAGGTTCAGCTGTAGCAGGTTCCACTGTTGTTGTTTTTTCCGCCTCAGTCGTTGGCTGTTCAGTTGCAGATTGCACTGTTGTTGGCGCCACCGTTGTTAAATTGTCGCTCGTCTTTGCAACAAGTTTCAAATCCTTTACATATAAACTGCCCTTCATATCAATTTCATCAGGATATGATAGCAAGTAAGCTCCTGCGTTTAACTGAACAAAAATATTTTCGCCTTCATAATCTGCTGGTATTTTGAACTTTACAGTTATTGTTTTTTCATCTGCATTTTTATCAGCAAGGAAAATGCCGTATTTTGTACATCCACTGTTTTCTGTAAAATTAAGGTTGCTTCCATCCTGAGGATTTATAATTTCTAACCCTATATGCTTTGTATAAATCTCTTCTTTTTCATTTTGTGCCCCTTTATATATGGTACGATATATATCGCTTGTATATTTAAAGGATAAAGTATATGTACAATTCTTTTTTATAGGAATATTTGACGTGTAAAACCTCAAACCATAAGGATTGTCATCAGCTAAAACTTCACCATTGTATAAAGCGTCCCAGCCTGTATTTTTTGCATATAAGCGTGCATTAGAGGCTGTTGTTCCCGGAACTACCCAACCCTTTGTTGCAAAATCTGCACCTTCAACATATCCATTAGGTCTCTCGTTTGTGCTTAAATGTGTTAATGTATGATACCAGCAATATGGATGTTCCTTGCTTCCATTTTCTCCCTGGACATGACCATTGTGTTCTTCATCTAATGTACTTTCTCCGTCCAATGGACAAACTGAAAACCAATTCCAGTCCACATTTGATGCAAAATTTTCTCCCTCATCCTCAACAGGTTCTGTTGTAATTTCCGGTGTAGTTGGTTGAGGTTTTAAAGTAGGTTTTTCAGGTTCCGGGTCAACAATAACAAAATCCGGTGAACGGCCTTCATCTATAATTTCAAAATCACTTACAGTTACTGTGCCTTTCCATTTATTTTCAACATCTGTTACGATGCTTGAAATATCATTTCCTGCACAATCATATTTTGAGTTAAAAGCACCAAGCATAAGTGTTGTATTAAGCTTTGTTGCTGATACATAGTTAACAAATGTAAATGTATATGTCTG
>ERZ857693.3720-NODE-3720-length-12119-cov-9.086953_pt1 | contig 12119 bp, 9 predicted proteins | sample MGYA00519765_ERZ857693 | MGnify/ENA primary metagenome ERZ857693 (study PRJEB31778, sample SAMEA3449354) | human gut metagenome | biome: human gut; feature: human-associated habitat; material: faeces | place: United Kingdom | collected 2010/2012 ... | reverse complement strand
ATGGGTGCAGCTGTTCAGGGCGGCGTTCTGGCAGGCGATGTCGAAGGCATCCTGCTGCTCGACGTTACTCCGCTTTCACTCGGTGTTGAGACCATGGGTGGTGTCATGACCAAGATGATCGAGCGCAACACCACCATCCCGACCCGCAAGACCGAAATCTACTCCACAGCGGCCGACAACCAGACCTCCGTCGAGGTGCACGTCCTGCAGGGCGAGCGCGAGATGGCCGCGGGCAACAAGACACTCGGCAAGTTCCAGCTCACTGGTATCCCGGCCGCACGTCGTGGTATGCCGCAGATCGAGGTTACGTTCGATATTGATGCGAACGGCATCGTGAACGTTTCCGCTAAAGACCTGGGCACTGGCAAGGAACAGCAGATCACCATCTCCGGTTCCACGGCTCTGTCCGACGACGAAGTCGACCGCATGGTGAAAGACGCCGAGGCTCACGCCGACGAGGACGCGAAGCGCAAGGAAGAGATCGAGGCTCGCAACAACTGCGACTCTCTCGTGAATGCTACCGAGACTACGCTCAACGAGCTGGGCGACAAGGTTCCCGCCGACAGCAAGTCCACGGTTGAGGCCGCTATCGCCGAAGCCAAGACTGCACTTGAGGGCACCGACATCGACGCCATCAAGGCTGCTACCGAGAAGCTGCAGCAGGCAAGCTACAAGCTGGCCGAAGTTGCCTACAGCAATCAGGACGCCGCCGCTGCTGGCGCTGGCGCCGCGGGTGCTGCTCCCCAGCAGGATGACGGCCCCATCGAGGCCGACTATGAGGTCGTCGACGACAAGAACGAAGGGAAATAATCATGAGCAAGGACGGTAAGGACAAAGCCGCCCAGGAGCCTCGTGAGATTCCTATCGACGGCGCAGATGAAGTAACCGAAGGGGCGGCTGAAACGGCCGCTCCGGCCCCCGAGGCCGAACCGGCGGAAACCGCCGAGGCCGCCGAGGCCGAGGCTGATTCCATCGAGGAAGAGGCCGAGGCGGTTGTGGCTGACGCCGAGCGCGTCGCCAAGGCCGAAGCTGAAGCGGCCGCCATGCGCGATAAGTACCTTCGCCTTCAGGCGGAATGGGACAACTATCGCAAGCGCACGGCTGAAGAGGCTGGCGAGATGCGCGTTCGTGCCGCTGAAAAGCTCATGGGCGATTTGCTCCCCGTGATGGACGACTTCGAGCGCGCTATCGCGCATGCCGAAGCCAACGGCGATGCCGGCCTGCTCGACGGCGTGAAGGCGATTTCGACCAAGCTTTCCGAATCGCTCGGCAAGCACGGCCTTGAGACTATCGACCCCGCGGGTGAGGCGTTCGACGCGCTTGAGCACCAGGCCGTAGGCCAGGTCGAAGATGCGAGCGTGCCCGACGAGACCGTTGCGCAGGTATACCAGAAGGGCTATCGCCTGGGCAAGAAGGTCATTCGTCCGGCAATGGTCACCATCTCCACTGGCGGCCCGAAGCGCGAAGTCGAAAGCGACGACGCAGAATAGTATGTATTGGAAGGCGGGCGCAGTGCTCGCCTTCTTTGTAAAAATTGCACGTCAGAATAAAAGGAGGTGGCGCAGTTGGCAGCCACGCCGGACTACTATAAGACGCTCGGGGTTTCCCGCAGCGCCACGGACGAAGAGATCAAAAAGGCCTATCGCAAGCTTGCACGCACGAACCACCCCGATGCAGGCGGCGATGAGGAAAAGTTCAAGGAAATCAACGAGGCCTATGAGGTCTTGAGCGATAAGAAGAAGCGCAAGCTTTACGACCAGTATGGAACCGCCGATGAGCAGCGCATTCCCTATGGTTGGGGTGGCGGCGCCGGCGGCGCTGGGGCTTCGGGCTTCGGCGGCTTCGGCAGCTGGGCCGACATTCTGGATAGCATTCGCCGCGGTGAAGGCGTGGCGGGCGCCGGAGGCTTCAACGTCGATGATATTTTCGGCGGAGGCGGCTTCGGCGGTTCTGGCTTCGGCGGGCAATACCAGCCGCAGCCCCAAAAGGGCCGCGATATGAACGTGACGCTCAACGTGAGCTTCGATGAAGCATTCAATGGTTGCGTCAAGAAGGTGAGCGTGCGCAACCCCCAGGGCGGCGTCGAAACGCTTGACGTGAAGGTGCCTGCCGGCGCGGTCGATGGCGGCCGCGTGCGCTTCCGTGGCAAGGGTGCCGCGGGTGCAAACGGGGGCCCGGCCGGCGATTTGCTTGTGACTACGAAAATCAGCGAACATCCGCTGTATTCGCGTCATGGCGCCGATGTGCTCATGACGGTGCCCATTACGGTTTCCGAAGCTGCGCTCGGCGCGAAAATCGTGATTCCCGCGCCCGACGGCACGAAGATCCGCGTAAGCGTTCCCGCCGGTTCTCAAGATGGTACTGAGCTGAAAATCAGCGGCAAGGGCGCCCCGAACGTGAAGGGCTCGGGCAGCGGCGCGCTGCGCATTACGTTCCATGTGGAAATCCCCAAGCACATGACCGAGCAGCAAGAACAGGCCATGATCGACTTCCAGGCGGCTTGCGAGCATGCGGGCCAAAACGTTCGCGAGCATTTAGGCGTGTAGGAGATAGCAATGGCAGACAGGCACACACCTCTCTATATGATCGGCGTCGCGGCCCAGTTGGCGGGCGTGCACCCTCAAACGTTGCGCATTTACGAGCAAAAGGGCCTCGTGAGCCCTCAGCGCACGAGCGGCAACACGCGCATGTATTCGCAAGCCGACATCGAGCGCCTTGAGCTTATCAACGAGCTCACGAGTGAGGGCATCAACCTTGCGGGCGTCATTCGAATTTTGGATTTGAAGGGTCGTCTCGACGAGCGCGATGAGGAAATCGACGACTTGCACAAAAAGGTGCGTCGCCTGGCCGACCGCGTGCATGAACTCGAAACGCGCGAAAGCGTATCGCGCCTCATGCTTCCCGCGAGCACGCAAAACATCGAGGTGCGTTAGCGCGCCAACCTGCTCAATGCTCGTAGCATTTAGCAGGTTTTATTCGAAACCAATTCTCTCCATCTAGGAAGGAGATAGCTTTATGAGACTCGACAAACTTGCAGTAACCGCTCAAGAGGCATTCCAGGCTGCTATGGGCATCGCGAGCGACGCCGACACGTCGTCGGTCGAGCCGATTCATCTGCTGAAAGCTCTGCTCGATGCGGGCGAGAACAACATCTCGGCCATCATCAAGCGCGTAGGCGCCGACCCGGCGATGCTTTCGGGCGAAGTCGACAAGGCCATCGCCAATGGACCCAAGGTCACAGGCGGCGTGATGGGCATGCCCCTTCCGTCGCAAGGCCTTATGAATGCCATTGACAACGCGGTGAAGGCCGCCGAAAAGATGGGCGACTCTTATGCGACGAGTGAGCATTTGCTCATTGCCCTCACCGAAGACAAGGGCCAGGCGGGTAAAATCCTCAACGGCGCAGGCGTGACGCGCAAAAACATCGAAGAGGCCTACGATGACCTTCGCGGCGACACCCGCGTGACCGACCAGCAGAGCAAAGCCGAGCTTGATGCACTGAACCAGTACGGCCAAAACCTCACTCAGCAGGCGCGTGAGGGCAAGCTCGATCCGGTCATCGGCCGCTCCGACGAGATCCGCCGCACCATTCAGGTGCTTTCGCGCCGCACGAAGAACAACCCTGTGCTTATTGGCGAACCGGGCGTTGGCAAAACGGCAATCGTCGAGGGCTTGGCCCAGCGAATCGTTGCGGGCGACGTGCCGTCGAGCCTGAAAGACCACGATGTTATCGCGCTTGACTTGGGCGCTATGGTTGCGGGCGCGAAGTACCGCGGCGAGTTCGAGGATCGTTTGAAGGCGGTTCTGCGCGAAGTGAAGCAGAGCAACGGCCGCATCATTCTGTTCATCGACGAGCTGCATACCATCGTGGGCGCTGGTTCCACGGGCGATTCGTCCATGGACGCGGGCAACATGCTCAAGCCCGCATTGGCGCGCGGCGAACTGCATGCCATCGGTGCGACCACGCTCGACGAGTACCGCAAATACATCGAGAAAGATGCCGCACTTGAGCGTCGTTTCCAAACAGTGCTCGTGGGCGAGCCTACCGTGGAAGACACCATCGCCATTTTGCGTGGCCTGAAGGAAAAGTACGAAATCCACCACGGCGTGCGCATTACCGATTCGGCGATCGTCGCTGCGGCCGAGCTTTCGAACCGCTACATTTCCGACCGCTTCCTTCCCGATAAGGCCATTGACCTTATGGACGAAGCCGCCAGCCGCCTGCGCATCGAGATTGACTCCATGCCGCAGGAAATCGACGCCGCTCAGCGTAAATATACGCAGATGCAAATCGAGGAACAGGCGCTCATGAAGGAAAACGACCCGGCGAGTGCCGAGCGTTTGGAAGAGCTGCGCAAGCAAATGGCCACGTCGAAAGAATGGCTCGATGCGCGCAAGGCCGAATGGCGCAACGAGAAAGATGTCATCGAGAAGGTGCAAACCCTGAAGGCCGATATCGATGCGGCCCACGTTGACGAGGAGAAGGCCACGCGCGAGGGCGACCTGGTGAAGGCTTCCGAGATTCGCTATGCGAAGATTCCCGAGCTGCAGCGCCAGCTGGCCGAGGCCGAAGAGGCTGTGAACGCCAAGCAGGGCGACGGCGCCATTTTGAAGGAAGAGGTTTCCGACGAGGAAATCGCCGAAGTCGTGAGCGCGTGGACGGGCATTCCCGTGTCGAAGATGATGCAAGGCGAAATGGCTAAGCTTGTTGACCTGGAGAGCCAGCTGCACAAGCGCGTCGTGGGCCAGGATGAGGCCGTCTCGGCGGTCGCCGGTGCCATTCGCCGCAATCGCGCGGGGCTTTCCGACCCCGACAGGCCCATTGGCAGCTTCCTGTTCCTGGGCCCCACGGGCGTTGGCAAAACCGAGCTCGCGAAGGCGCTCGCTGAATACCTGTTCGATACCGAACGCGCCATGGTGCGTATCGACATGTCCGAATACATGGAGAAGTTCAGCGTGCAGCGCCTGATCGGTGCCCCTCCGGGATACGTGGGCTATGACGAGGGCGGCCAGCTCACCGAGGCCGTTCGCCGTCGTCCGTATAGCGTGATTCTGCTCGACGAAATCGAGAAGGCGCACCCCGATGTCTTCAATATTTTGCTGCAGGTGCTTGACGACGGTCGCCTGACCGACGGCCAGGGCAGGACCGTGGACTTCAAGAACACGATTCTGATCATGACCTCCAACCTGGGCTCGCAGTTCCTCGTCAATCCCGACATGGACGCGGACGCCAAGAAGAAGGCCGTGATGGACGCCGTGCACATGCAGTTCAAGCCGGAATTCATCAACCGTCTGGACGAACTGGTCATGTTCCACCCGCTGACCCGCGAGGAGCTCGGCGGCATCGTGGACATTCAGGTCGCGCAGGTGTCCGCACGTCTGACCGACCGCCGCATCACGCTCGACGTGACCGATTCGGCGCGCGAATGGCTTGCCAACACCGGTTACGATCCGGCGTACGGCGCACGTCCGCTGCGTCGCCTGGTGCAGACCGAAGTCGGCGACCAGCTTGCCCGCATGCTGCTGGCCGGCGAAGTGCACGACGGCGACACCGTGCTGGTGGACCAGACCGGCGGCGACCACCTGGAGCTGTCCGCGTGGGCCGCGGACCAGCTGGAGGATATGGGCGAGGAGAAGACGGACGATTCCGCCGACGTCCCGAACCCGGCTGAGTGACGATTATCGATTGGTTACCTGTCGGTCGTAAGCCTGCAATACCAGGCCTGCGACCGACAGCACGGTCGAACCGAGCAGTATGGCGATCGCCAGCTTCGGTTGCATGCCGAACGCCAGCCACAACGCGCACGTCCACACCGCGACCACCATCGTCACCGACGTGGTGATCTGCAGCACGCGTGCGCGGATCGCATGACCTACCACAGCGCGGAAGAGCAATTCTTCCGCGCTTTTTTCTTGCGTTGGCTCAGGGGATTTCGCTTGAGATCGCGCCGATTCTGTTGATTCTGTTGACTGTGCCGATTGCGCCTTTTCTGTTTCTGCCGTCTGCTGCGCGGTCGTCGCGTGTTGCCGGGCAAGCGTGCCAGCCAGCGAAAGCGTCGCGACCACGCCGACGAACGCGAAATACGGATCGCGCGAGCCGGCCGGGAAAATCCACGACACCACGCACAGCAGCAGGCTGTACGCGTAAACAATCGCCATGCCAAGCGAAACCAGCGAATCGCCGTTCGGACGCCGCCGCTGCAATGCGGGCAGGCCGCGGTGGTGAATCGGCGCCGCGCAATAGAACATGACCGGCGTGATGACGATGGCGTGCGGCCACGGATTCGTCAGCCATCCCGGCATGGCGATTTTGGCCAGCGCCAGTAATGTGATGACGAACGTTGGAATGGTCAGGATAAGCGCGATGACGAGGCGCTTGCCGAGGTGGTCGGTGGGTTGTCCGTCGATGTCGGATGCCGATTCGCCGTCTGCCGTCACTTTGCCGTCTATCGTCACTCCACCGTCGGTTGTGTGGGATGGGTCGGCAAATCCGCCGTCCGTCCGCAGCGGAATCGCCTGGCGTGCGTCCGAGCTTGGAAACAGCCGCAACAACGCCCAGGTGGCGATGGATGCGGCCACAATCGACACGGCCGCCAAAAACAGATCGAATCCCATAATGTCCCTTCGTGTTGGGCTGATGCATTTCGCGTTCGGCTGATTTCAGCATAGTGCACGGTTGTGTGGCATGCGGTCGGTCTTGCGAATGAATGTGGATGCGTGGATTGATGTGTTCCTGACGACGTGATACCATCGAACGTATGTTCGATAATCCTGTGTTTGTAGTGATATTGCTGGTGATCGTGGCCGCGCTCGGAGCGGCTGCGGGCTTCTTCGCGGGCCGTGCCAAAGGGCAGGATATGGCCCGTGGCGCGAAGGAATCCGACCTGAACGAGGCGAAGGCGCAGATCGAGGCGGACAAACAGGACATCAGCAATCTCAACGCGGCTGTTGTGCAATACCGTACGCAGGCGGAAGGATTCAGCCAACAGCTGACGTATCTCAAATCGCAATTGGCACAGGCCCAGCGTGCCGAGGAAATGCGCGTGGAACGTGAACGGCAGCGTGCCGCCGAAGAAGCGAACCGTCGTCAAGCCGAAAGCGAACGGAAACTGCAGGAGCAAAGCAAGGTGCTCTCCGCACTGGCTCCGGTGCAGAAGAACCTCGACGCCCTGCAGACGAAGGTCGCGCAAATCGAAGAGGGCCGCAAGCATGAGATGGGCGCGCTCGGCGAACAGCTCAAAGGTCTTGGCGAACAGCAGGCGCGATTGGATCGCGAGACGAGCGCCCTATCATCGGCATTGCGCAACAACAAGGTGCGTGGCGCGTGGGGCGAGGCGCAGCTGCGCAACATCGTGGAATCGGCGGGTCTGTTGGAACATGTCGATTTCGACACCCAAGTTGTGGTCACCGACGCCGATGGACATACGCAACGGCCGGATATGATCATCCACATGCCGGGCGGCAAAACCATTCCGATCGACGCGAAAGCGCCATACGCCGACTACCAGCGCGCATGCGAGATTCCAGACACCGCCTCACCGGAGGAACTGGCCCGCAAGAACGAGCTGCTGCATTCCCATGCCAAAGCGGTACGAGACCATGTGAAGACCCTGGGAGACAAAGCCTATTGGAACGCGTTCAGCGATGCTCCGGATTTCGTGATCGCGTTCATCCCCAACGAATCGTTGCTGCAGGCCGCATTGGAAACCGACCCGACACTGATGGACGACGCATTCGCGCAGAAAGTCGCGCTGACCTCGCCGATCACCCTATGGGCGGTGCTCAAATCCGTGGCATACGCATGGCAGCAGCAAAGCCTGACCGATGACGCGAAAATGCTGTTCGACCTGTCCCGAGAGCTGTACGAACGGTTTGCAGTATTGGGGGAGCGGGCCACCAAACTGGGTTCCGCCATCACCAAAACGGTCGGCGCATACAACTCGTTCGCCGCGTCGCTCGAATCGCGCGTGCTGGTCACCGCGCGCAAACTGCAACGCGTCGACCAGAGCAAGGTCATCGGCACCGTCGACATGATCGCGCCCGAAAAAGGGGATATCCGCGAGTTGTCCGCTCCCGAGACCAACGCCGAATAACCATGTTTATCGCTCATAAATCACCCATACCGCACGGTGAATGACGAGCCGAAAGGATAGGCTGGAACCATGACCGAAGAGAACACTTTCCGCAAGACGACACCGGTTCCGACGCATGATTCCGCTGCGGGCCAGTCTGTTTCCGCTTCGACGGAATCCACCGTCGATTTCGCCATGCTCGAACCTCGCGACCAGCTCAAGACGCTGCTGCAGGCCGAAATGAAGGACAAGCCTTTCTCGGAACTCTCCTCCGTGCTGTTCGACCATCGCGGAGCCTCCATCGTCGGCCATATCCTGCTCGACACGTTGGAGGAAGCCGGCTATTCCGTCGACGATTTCGACGCGGTCGGCGCATTGACCGCCGCGGCCGTGCCGCTGGTCTCCGCCATGATCCAGGCCGCCGCCTCCCGTGGTGAGGATTTGGACGGTTTCGTCATGGACTTCGTCTATCCGTCCATCAAGGGTCCGTCGATTGCCGGCAAACGCGTGGTGCTGATCGACTCCTGGCTGTCTGAAAAATCGTATGTGCAGACCTCATCGCTGGTCACCCTGCGCAACGGCAACGAGCTGAGCCTCGACTTCTCCGTGGTGGAGAACGAAGGCGCCAAAGTGCTGGCCGTTGCCTCGCTGATCGGCGGTGTCGACATGGTCGACCCGACCATCAAGGTCATCAACCCGGTCACTTCGGAGGAATCCGAACTGCCGTTCGTCGAAGTGTTCAAGGAATCCGAACTCCACTGAACACCGAGTTTCCCGCCGACCGACCGCAAACATATCTGCCGTTGACGTCGTCGAATGTGCGATGACAAGCATGATGATGCATACGGATGCGCGGGCCTTTGACATATTTGTATTGCTGTTCCTATGAAGGGGAGAACGTGCACGATCCCAATCCCATCGATGTTGCCGCACAGGCATCCGGCGAACCGACGTTCCGCGAGGTCGGCGTAGGACCGTGGTCGCAAACCCATCCAGGCGAACCACGCCCGGACGATGCGTCATCCCCCAATTACGACATCCGCTTCGACTCCACCCTGCTCGACGAAGGCGACCGCCGCAACGTGCTCGACCGCTACCGCTACTGGACGGTCGCGGCCATCAAAGCCGACCTGGACTCCCGCGGGCGCCACGATTTCGAAGTCGCCGCGGAGAACTGGACCCACGATTTCAACATCGGCTCCATGGTGCGCACCGCCAACGCGTTCCAAGCGCGCCGCGTGCACATCGTCGGCCCGCACAAATGGAATCGCAAGGGCGCGCTCATGACGGAGCTGTACCAGCACGTCGAAAACCATCCATCCATAACGGAACTCGTCGAATGCTGGAAACTGCGCATCGCCGGCGAAATCGCCGCCGCCCAATCGCAAGCCGCCGCCATCGCCTTCCATATGCGTGGCTCCGCAGCCGCGACGGACGGCGCTTCCGGCACTGCCCCGAACACAAGCGAAACCATGGCCCAACTGGAAGCCTTGGACGCGAAAATAGCAGAACTGCAAGCCGCCCGCGTCATCGCGCTCGACATCATTCCCGGCGCGGTGCCCATGGAAACCTACCATTTCCCCAAACGCTGCCTCATGCTTTTCGGCGCGGAAGGCCCGGGCCTGTCCGAAAAAGCGCTCGAACTGGCCGATGACGTGGTCTACATCTCCCAATTCGGCTCGGTCCGTTCCATCAACGCCGGCGCCGCCGCCGCGGTCTCCATGCACGCCTGGATCGCCCAGCACGCCGCGCCGCAAGCCTGATCGCGCCATCGGCACGCGGCAAGAAAAGCCGTTAAGCGTCGCTTTGCCGCAATAGCGGATGCGTGCTCGCCGACCAGACGACGGAACGGCCGTCGAACGGATGGCGGCCAGTCGCGGCCGGGTTGCGAACGGGGCACGAAATAGGGCACACGCTCGTCACGCAGACGCGTTACTGTTAGGGTCATGCCTACTTTCACCAAAGAAGAAATCGTGCATTTGGGCGATCTGGCCCGAATCGCACTCACGGACGAGGAAATCACCCGTCTGCAGGGCGATCTGAACGTCATCGCCGAATCCATCAACAAGGTCCAGGAAGTCGCCACCGACGACGTGGAACCGACCGCGAACCCGGTCCCGCTGGAAGCCTACCTGCGTCCGGACGTCCCCGAGACCCCGCTGACCCAGGCCGAAGCCACCGCAGGCGCCCCGGTCTCCGAGACCGGCATGTTCGTCGCACCGCGCATTCTGGGACAGGAGTGATATGAGCACCACCGAACTCGTCAAGCTTTCCGCCGCCGAGATGGCGGCCAAGATCAAGGCCAAGGAAGTTTCCAGCCGTGAGCTGGTCGAAGCCCACCTTGCGGTCATCGAATCCGCCGAACCGAGCGTCAAGGCCTTCCTGAAGGTCTCCGCCAACCAGGCCCTCGAACAGGCCGACGCCTTCGACGCCAAGTCCGATGAGGACAAGGCGCAGATGCCGGAACTCGCCGGCGTGCCAATCGCCATCAAGGACATGATTGTCACCAAGGGCATCGAAACCACCGCCGCATCCAAGATCCTCGAAGGCTGGGTGCCGCCGTACGACGCCACCGTCATCGAGAAGCTCAAGGCCGCGGGCATGCCGCTGTTGGGCAAGACCAACCTCGATGAATTCGCGCAAGGCTCCTCCACCGAGCACTCCGCCTACCAGACCACCCACAATCCGTGGGATACCGAGCGCGTGCCGGGCGGTTCCGGCGGCGGTTCCGCAGCCGCAGTGGCCGCATTCGAAGCTCCGCTCGCCCTGGGTACCGACACCGGCGGCTCCATCCGCCAGCCGGGCTCGCTGACCGGTACCGTCGGCGTCAAGCCGACCTACGGCGGCGTCTCCCGTTTTGGCGCGATCGCCATGGCCTCCTCGCTCGACCAGATCGGCCCGTGCTCCCGTACGGTGCTCGACTCGGCCCTGCTGCAGGAAGTGATCGGCGGACACGACAAGCGCGATTCCACCTCCATTCCGGAAGGCCCGCGTCCGATGGTCGCCGCAGCCCGCGAAGGCATGAAGCGCGATCTGAAGGGCCTCAAGGTCGGCCTGATCAAGGAGCTTGGCGGCGAAGGCTTCCAGCCGGGCGTCATGGCCCGCTTCAACGAAGGCGTCAAGAAGCTTGAGGAAATGGGCGCGGAGGTCATCGAAGTGTCCCTGCCGCACCTGCCGTACTCCCTCGGCGCCTACTACATCATCATGCCGTCCGAGGTCAGCTCCAACCTGGCCCGTTACGATGGCATGCGCTACGGCCTGCGCGTCATGCCGCCGGCAGGCGTTCCGCAGACCGCCGCCAACATGATGGCCTACACCCGTGAGGCCGGCTTCGGCGACGAAGTCAAGCGTCGTATCATCCTCGGCACCTACGCCCTGTCCGCCGGCTACTACGATGCCTGGTACGGCTCCGCGCAGAAAGTCCGCACCCTGATCATCGACGACTTCAAGAAGGCCTTCGAAAAGGTCGACGTGCTCGTCGGTCCGACCAGCCCGGTCACCGCCTTCAAGTTCGGCGAGAAGACCGAGGACCCGATGGCCATGTACGCCATCGACATCACCACCATTCCGGCCAATCTCGCCGGCGTGCCGGCCATGAGCATCCCGGCCGGCCTGAGCGACGACGGCCTGCCGGTCGGCTTCCAGTTCCTCGCCCCGCAGCAGCGCGACGAGGTCATGTACAAGCCGGCCGCCGCTCTCGAAGCGGCCCTCGAGGAAAGCTGGAACGGCCCGATCTGGCAGTCCCTGAAGACCCCGTGGCTCGACGGACTGGACAAGTAGGAAGCATCGGAGGAAAGAAAACAAAATGGCTGAAAAGTTGATGAAGTACGCCGATGCCGTCAAGAAGTTCGACCCGGTCATCGGTCTGGAAACCCACGTGGAGCTGTCCACCACCACGAAGCTGTTCTGCCCGGCCGAAGTCCACTTCGGCGGCGAGCCGAACACCCAGCTCACCCCGGTGAGCCTCGGCCTGCCGGGCTCCCTGCCGGTGGTCAACAAGACCGCCGTCGATTACGCGATCAAGCTGGGTCTCGCCCTGCACTGCGA
>ERZ857693.3701-NODE-3701-length-12169-cov-7.483490_pt1 | contig 12169 bp, 10 predicted proteins | sample MGYA00519765_ERZ857693 | MGnify/ENA primary metagenome ERZ857693 (study PRJEB31778, sample SAMEA3449354) | human gut metagenome | biome: human gut; feature: human-associated habitat; material: faeces | place: United Kingdom | collected 2010/2012 ... | reverse complement strand
GTGATTTGGAATGCATTTTGACTCGTAACTGTGAGGGTACTGAACAGTTACGAAACAGAATTATCTACAGACAGAAAAATGACCGGAATCTCTACCGGTCATTTCTCTGTCTTTTATCTTTATACGGATTCTATGTCAATGGTTGTACGCTGCATTTTGATTTGTGATCATTCAGCATCTGCACTGTCATCTGTTGTTTCTGCTGCTGCACTGTCGTCTTTGGATGCATCATCTTTCTTATCCTCTGTCTGTGCTGCTTCATCCTTTGCTTCCGGTGCATCTGCACTTATTACAACAACTGCTGCTGCATTTCCATCTTTATCCAGAGTAACCTTGATGGTATCACCAGCCTTCAGATCAGAGAATGCAATGGCTTCTGTCTTCATTTCCGGTGCTTTTGCGTCATCCTTATCTGCGCTGTCATCTGTTGCTTCGGCATTTTCGTCTGCTGCCTCTGCATCATCTGTTTTTTCAGTATCATCTGATTTCTCATCTGTACTGTCAGCATCCTTGGAATCATCGGCTTTCTGCGCCTCATCTGCTGCCGGTGCTTCTTCTGGTTTCTCAGGCTGTGCTTCTTTTTCGTAGGTAGTTGTGTCTGTTACTTTAATTGTCTGAGATTCTCCTGTCAGATCCAGCATGGAAGGCACTTCTCCTTTATCTTCAGAGGCTGCATCTGCTGATTCCGCATCGCTGGAATCATCGGCTTTCTCGTCTTTAGAGTCATCAGCCTTTTCGTCCTTGGAATCATCTGTTTTCTCATCTTTGGAGTCATCAGCCTTTTCGTCTTTGGCATCTTTTGCATCGTCCGGTTTCTCACCATCCGGAGCCTGGCCTTCTTTTAAGGTACCAACATTGATCGTAATGCTGTCCTCTCCTACTTCTGTAACTTCACCATAGACTTCCTGGGAAGCAGTCTCATCTGCTGCATCTGCAGATGCAGCTGCATTTTCATCCTCAGTTGCTGCCTCTGTTGTCTGTGCAGTATCTGTATCCTTATCTGCTGCATATGCCATATTCATTGAAGTCAGTGCCAGTGTCAGTCCTAATACCATAGCTGCATATTTACGTTTCATAAAAATCAAGTCCTCTCTTCTATTTCCATTTTGATTTTTCTTTCTGTTGCTTACAGCTAACAATATAGGTCGAAATTGTGACACTTATGTGATGGAAATAAGGAGTTTTTATGAACTCTGAAACTTCTTCAGTTTCGTCTCAGTGCCTCGATCGGACTGAGTTTTGCAGCTTTTTTTGCCGGATAGATGCCAAAAAAGACGCCTACCGCACAGGAAAACAATGTTGCCGCCATAACCACTGTCGGACTGATCCCCGGTGTGATCGCCATTCCCATACTGCTGCTCATGATCGTACAGATTCCATAAGCAGCCAGTATACCAAGCAGAATTCCGATCAGACCTCCGATCACCGTCAGGATCGCAGCTTCCGCAAGGAACTGCATCATAATAGAAGCTGTCTTTGCTCCGAGAGATTTACGGATACCAATCTCCCTGGTTCTCTCTGTGACAGAGACAAGCATGATATTCATAACGCCAATACCACCGACAAGCAGCGAAATGCCTGCGACAAAGGAAATAAAAGCAGTCACCATACCAAGCATTTCATTCATCGACTTCATGACATCCTGAAAGCTCTGAACCTGAAAATATTCTTCCCCGGCACACTGGTGGCGTTTTTCCAGAATATGGACGATCTGATCTGCGATCATCTGAGAATCCAGCGTCTTATCTGCCTGAGCAGTAATCGAATAAAACTCATCCGCACCTGTCACAAGATCATCCATAGCTGAGTAGGGGATATTCACCGTAACCGGCATTCCATCATAGGTATAGCTGACAAAGGTGCCGTTTTCTTTCTGCGTGGTAACTCCCATAATGCGAAACGATTTCGATGAATCATAGCAGGTGACATCAAGGCTCATTCCGACCACATCATCTGTACCAAACAGTCTTTTGGCATCGGAATCAGAGATCACACAGACATTTTTGCCTTCCTCTATCTCCTGTTCTCCAAAATAATTTCCATATTTCATTTCAGAGTTATTGACCATTTTGGCATCCGGTCCTTCACCGGTCAGACTAATCGTAAATGTTCCTTTCCCTGTTACAGTTTCACCGTCATAACTGTTGGAGACACTGATACCCTCTACCGCATCCAGCTGGCGTACCTCCTGTACATCGTCGGGAGTGATCCACTCTCCTTCTGTCATGGCATCATTGCTTATACTGATATAGATCTGTCCGCCGCCGATTCCGTCAATCTCACTGTTCATCTGATTCTTGGTTCCCTCACCGATGGAAACGATCGCGATAACAGAGGCAATACCGATAATGATACCAAGCATGGTAAGAAAAGAACGTCCCTTGTTTGCCCGGATATTCTGAACCGCCATTTTTATATATTCATACAGTCCGCTCATCAGACACCTTCTTCTGTAACTATATCTTCTGTATCTGCTGAAAGTCCTTCTTCTGTTCCTGCCGCATTACTCTCCACTGCCTGCACAGTCATTCCTTCCTGCAGGGAACCAATATCACGGATCACCTGCTCATCGGCCTCAATCCCCTCTGTTACTTCTACATAGTCATCAGAGCTTACACCTGTAGTAATATCTTTTCTGGTGATCACTCCGTCCTTGAGGACATAACAGAAAGAACCGTTTTTGCCAATATTTACCACTTCGGATGGCAGAACAACAACATTCTCGGCGTTCTGAGCCTGGATCGTTACTTTTGCATCCACTCCGAGAAAAATATTTTCGTCCGGATTTTTGATACGGACATCTGCTGCGATCAGAGAAGCACCCTTTTCATTCTGCGTTGCGGCATGACTGATCTTTATCACTTCGCCTTCGTATGTCTTTCCTGCAAGGGTGATCTGTGCACTCTGGCCTTCCTTCACCTTATCATAGTCATACTTGGAGATATTTACAGTCACATCCACTTTATCTGTATTCTGAAGAGTAAACAACTCTGTTCCCAGTGCTGTTGTCGCTCCTTCTACTACAGATACCTTAGTCACCACTCCGTTAAAATCTGCACAGATTCCCTTCTTTGCTGCCTCTACAAGTTCTTCTGCTGACATCTGATCCAATTCTGACAGATTGTTGGTGAGTTCCATTTTTTTCTTTTCTTCTTCTGTCACAGCTCCCGGATCTGTCTCCGCTGCTGCCTGCTCACTTGCCAGGCGGGACTGAAGTTCAGCCAGATCACTGCTTGCCTTTTCCAGGGCAGATTCCAGTGCGGAAGTATCTGCTGGCACTGCTACAGCTGTACTGTCCGAGGAATCAGACGAAAAATCTGCTCCTGCTGTCCCATCCGAAACAACCGCTGAACTTTCTCCTGTATAATCGGATAATACCGGTGCTGCCGGTTTCTGTGTCTTATAATCCTCATAGGCACTTTTTGCCTCCTGATAGCCAATCTGTGACTCACTTCGAAGCTGCTCCGAAACAGAAAGAGCTTCTGCGTTTTCATCGCTCTGATCTGCGGACCATGTCTGAAAAGCCATCTGATATTCACTTTCAGCCTGATTATATTCCAGAAGAGCCTGATTCATCTCATTGTTGAGTTCATTCAGCTTATTCTGATATTCCGGAAGTGTCCTGGTCTGATATGTACTGAGATCTGCATTGTACTCCTGCTGGAGTTTCTGCCTGGCCGCCTCCTGGGCAGCTTTTTCACGGGCAGCCTTATCTGCTGCTTCTGCAGCCGCCTGCACCTGAGCATTTGCTGTCACCTGCGATATCTGAGCCTTAAGACTTGCCACATAATCCTCCTGTGCCGCTACCTGCTGTTTAAGACTTGCCGCATTTCCCTGTGCATCCTTCTGCTTCTGAACTGCTTTGTCTGATTTATTGAGTGTGTTCTGCATATCCAGTTTTCCGGACTCTACATTCAGTTCCGCCTTTTTCTCTTCTCTCTCAAGGTCTTTCCTGTCAAAAGCCACCAGCTCTGTGCCGGCTTTGACTATATCGCCTTCCTTGAAATCAACTTTATCTACTCTGGCATTCACCGGCGAAAAATAAGTTTTGGATTCCTCGCTTACCACAGTTCCGCTTGCTTCCACAGTCTGCTGCACATCGCCGATCTCAGCCTTTACAACCTCAACCTGAGGAACCATCTCTTCACCGGAGGACATTTTGCCAAAGGCAGAGACGCCTCCAACAGCCACAACAATCAGCACACCTGCACCGATCAGCAGTTTTTTTCTGGATTTTTTCTTCTTCACGCTTCTACCTCCTGATCAAAATCCTCATTTATCGTATCAGACTCTATTTTTCCATCCATGATCCGGACTACACGCCGTGCCTGTGCAGCAATTCCGTTATCATGCGTGATCAGTATCACAGTCCTTCCTGATTTGTGCATCTTCTTGAGAATTGCAAGAATCTCTCTGCTGGATGCAGAGTCCAGATTTCCGGTCGGCTCATCTGCAAGGATCACCGGCGGCTGTGCAGCGATCGCTCTGGCAATCGCCACCCTCTGCTGCTGTCCGCCGGACATTTCACTCGGTTTATGATCCATACGTTTCTCAAGTCCAACCAGCTTCAGAGAATCGACCGCAAGCTGATGTCTTGTTTTCTTATCAACACCTCTGTAGATCAGCGGAAGTTCTACATTCTCTATCGCATTCAGGTTTGGAATCAGATTAAATCCCTGAAAAATAAAACCTATCTCTCGATTCCTCACTTCAGAAAGCTCATTGTCCGTCATTTCGGACACATCCGTCCCATTCAGATAATATCTGCCGGATGTCGGAACATCCAGACAGCCAAGCATGTTCATAAATGTAGATTTACCTGAACCAGACTGACCGATGATTGCCACCAACTCACCCTTTTTGATCTCCAGGCTCACATGATCCAGAGCTCGCACTTCGTTTTCTCCGGGATTATAAATTTTGCATAAGTCCTCTACTTTGATCAGAATATCATTATCCATAAAATCTCCTCTGTTGTGGCTCTCCTTGAGCCTGTTGTCGTGTACTGTTCCGTCTGTTTTCGATCCCCCGGTTTTCTGTTTAGTTACGCGTCAAGCAAAAATGCCTTGTATGCTTTCTTTGCTTCATAAATATCTGCTTTGCTTGTTACCTCCCACGGAGCATGCATGCTGAGCACAGATACACCGCTGTCGATCACGTTCATTCCGTAAAGAGCTGCGATGTATGCGATGGTTCCGCCGCCGCCGACATCAACCTTGCCAAGTTCCGCTGTCTGGAATGCAACCTGATTGTCATCAAAGATTTTGCGGACTTTTGCCACATATTCTGCATTTGCATCATTGGAACCGGATTTTCCTCTTGCTCCTGTAAATTTATTCAGTACGATACCTCTTCCGAGATATGCAGAATTCTTTTTCTCAAAGCATTCGCCGTAAGCCGGATCATATCCTGCACTAACATCAGAGGAAAGCATACTGCAGTTGCGAAGAGTTCTTCTGAGTACCAGATCTGAATAGCATCCCATACCCTCAAGAAGTTCTGCCACTGTATTCTCAAAGAATCTGGACTGCATTCCGGTCGCTCCGACACTTCCGATCTCTTCCTTATCTGTCAGCAGACAGCAGCTTGTGCGTTTCGGTGCTTCCATTTCCATCATTGCCACAAAGGAGGTATAAGCGCAGACACGGTCATCCTGTCCGTAAGCGGCTACCATGCTTCTGTCAAGTCCGCAGTCACGTGCCTTTCCTGCCGGAACAATCTCCAGTTCTGCTGAAAGGAAATCCTCTTCCTCTACATCGTATTTCTCTTTGAGGATGCGAAGAACGTTGGATTTCACCGCTTCTTTCTGCTTCTCATCTGTACTCTCATTGAGCGGTCTGCTTCCGATCAGAATGTCAAGGTTTTCTCCCTCGATAACCTCAGCAGCTTTTTTCTGCAGCTGTTTGCCTGCAAGATGGATCAGAAGGTCTGTGATGTATACAATCGGATCATTTTCATCTTCACCGATAACCACATCAACTACGCTTCCGTCTTTTTTGACAATCACACCATGGATTGCAAGTGGAATTGCCACCCACTGGTATTTCTTGACACCTCCGTAGTAGTGCGTATCAAGATATGCCAGATCTGTATCTTCATATAAAGGATTCTGCTTCACATCAAGACGTGGAGAATCAATATGCGCACCAAGAATGTTCATACCTTTCTCCAGCGGCTCCTGGCCTACATGGAACAGGGTCATGATCTTCTTCATACCAACTGCATATACTTTGTCACCTGGCTGGATCTTCTCTCCTGCTGCCAGCTTTGTCTCAAGATTTACATAACCATTGGCTTCTGCCTCTCTGACAAGCTCTGTGACACATTCACGTTCCGTCTTGCCTGCATCCAGGAATGCACGGTAATCCTTCGCGAGTTTCTCCATTGCTGTTTCATCTGCTTCCCCGTAGGAAAGCCATGCGTTCTTTCTTTCCATTATATATAACCACCTTTCGATTAATTGTTTACTGTATCTAAGGATACAGATATCTTCCCCATTATAGAACAAACTTCTGTATATTTCTACAATCCTCGCGATTCTTAATCAAAAAATAAGATATCACCGTAACGGTTCACAGCAACATATCATCTGTGAACCGTTACAAGTACCTCATTTATTCCTTATTTTTTACAGTTTTTTCTTGAAAAATTCCTGTGTGTCATTACAATAAGATTATTGTAACTGTTCAGTACCCTCACAGTTATAAATTATTATCTTATCTATGGAGGTCATCTATGCAGCAATCCACCGATCTGCAGAATCTTTTACATTCTGTCCACAAAAAAAGCTACCCTGCCTACAAAGCTCTGAAAGGCAGCTATCAGTTCAATAATTATATTCTCTCCATTGACCATGTACAGGGAGACCCTTTTGCCTCTCCCTCTCACATCAGTATCCGGATTCCGCACAAAACAGCCGGTTTTCCGAAAGAATATTATAAAGATTCCGTCACCAGCATGACCCTTTCCGACTATCTCACCAGACAGTTTGAAAAACAGATCGTCCACTATACCTTCCGTGCAAAAGGCTCTGGCAAAAGTGGCCTGATCTCCATCAGTCACTGCGGACAGGAAGTTCTCAAACGTACCGCCTGTGAGATCACAGAAAAAGAAATCATCGCCCGTTTCTTTATCGGATTTCCGGCAAATGGAAGAACGATCAACGCCACTGAACTGGAAAAGATTCTCTTTGATTTTCTTCCGATCTGTGTACAGAAGGCCTTTCTCTACAAAAATACAAACCATAAAGAATTGGAAGATGCTATTTTTCTTGCTGAGGATCAGAGCTGTATCCGAAACCAGCTCTCTGTCAGAAATCTTGTCGCCTTTGTCGCTGACGGCTCCATTCTTCCGAGAGAAAGCGGGATTTCTTCCCGGCCAATGAAAGATTCCGTCCCTTTTATCTCCCCGGAATCTCTGCGTGTCACCATGACTCTTCCGCATAAGGGAGAAATCTCCGGCATGGGAATCCCGCGCGGCATTACCCTGATCGTGGGCGGCGGCTACCATGGCAAATCTACGCTTCTGAATGCTCTGGAACTCGGTGTATACAACCATATTTCCGGTGACGGCCGCGAATATGTCATCACAGACGATACCGCGCTGAAACTTCGCTCCGAAGACGGACGTTTTATTAAGGATGTAGATATTTCTCTGTTCATCAATGATCTTCCGAATAAGAAAGACACTCGTTGTTTTTCTACAGAAGACGCCAGTGGAAGCACCTCCCAGGCGGCTGGCATCGTAGAAGGAATGGAGGCTGGAAGCAGAGTTTTCCTGCTGGACGAAGATACGTCTGCCACAAATTTCATGGTGCGTGATACTTTCATGCAGGAAGTGATATCCAGAGAAAAAGAACCAATTACCCCATTTCTTGAACGTGCCGAAGATCTTTATAAAAAGGCCGGGATATCCACAATCCTCGTAGCCGGAAGTTCCGGAGCATTTTTCCACATTGCAGACACGATTATCCAGATGGATTCCTATCATCCTGTGGATATCTCCGAAAAAGTCAAGGCATTATGTGGAAAGTATCCTCTGAATCCTGTCAAAGCATCAGCCTTTGCCTTTCCGGCAAGTCATCGCATCATGAAAAAGCAGGCTCCTTCCATCCGCTCGCACGGAAGAAACGCCGGCCGCCCGGAACAGCTCAAAATAAAAGTACATGGAAAAGATGGATTCCTGATTGGAAAACAGGATGTAGATCTCCGCTACGTGGAGCAGCTGATTGATCCGGAGCAGACAGCAGCACTTGGACTGCTTCTCAAATATGCCATCGAAAAGCTTGCCGATGACCGCCGCACTGTCGCAGACATCATTGAAATTCTTTCCGGACAGCTTGAGCAGAACGGACTCTCCTTCCTGTCCGGAGGCTCTTATATTTCCTGTGGCTATGCCATGCCAAGACTCCAGGAAATCTATTCCTGTTTTAATCGTTATCGGAGGTAATAAACAGAAAACTGCCGCCATCCCGGTGAATCTTACCAGGTGGCGGCAGTTTAAAGTTCTGTTTTATTTTTAGGGAAAGGAAAGAGTTCCGGCAACTCTCCCGGCATTGAAGTGTTGCCGAAGGTCTTAAAAGGCTTTTCCTTTAAGACAATTACATCTTACAATATAAATGTGAGGAGTTTTTGTCTTTTTTCTAATAAAATTATAAAATTTATAAAATAATTATATCTTTCAAGCTTTTCTTTTGTCTAATTTTCTGGAAAGCATCATTCCAATTCCCTGAAGGATCTGTACCAGCACGACAAGGATCACGATCGTAACCAGCATGATGTCTGTCTGATAGCGGTAATATCCATAACGAATCGCGATATCACCAAGACCGCCTCCGCCAACGGTACCTGCCATGGCAGAGTATCCAAGGATGGTTCCTACTGCGATGGTCACTCCTACAAGAAGAGAAGTTCTTGCCTCTGCGAGAAGAACCTTCCAGATAATGGTTCCTGTTCCTGCTCCCATACTGACAGCAGCTTCGATCACACCTGGCTCTACCTCCTTAAGAGAAGACTCTACCATACGTGCAATAAACGGAGCGGCCGCGATCACAAGCGGAACAATTGTCGCACTGGAACCATAGCTCTGTCCTACGATCAGCTTGGTGAGTGGAATCACCAGGATCAGAAGAATCAGAAACGGTATACTTCGAAGAATATTCACAATAACATCCAGAATTTTATAGAGAGGGGCATTTGGACGGATTCCCTCTTTGTCTGTAACTGCCAGAAGAATTCCAAGCGGAAGACCCAGGACATATCCGAAGAATGTAGATACCAGAGTCATATACAATGTATCTCTTGTACCTTCCAGCAGCATCATAATTGTCTGATCATCCCACATCTTCCTTCAACTCCTCTACTCCCATATTGATTTCTTTCAGGTACTGGATCATCTTATCTGCCACTTCCTCAAGTTCCGGAAGCTGCAGGATCATTTCGCCCTGTGCCTGTCCATTGATGTTCTTTGTATCTGCATACAAAATATTGACAGGCGTTCTGTATGTCAGAACCAGATTCGCAATTACCGGTTCAAAAGAGGATTTCTCCCGGAAGGTCACACGAACCAGGCGTTTGCCTTTCATTTCCTTAATCTGGGTTCTTCCACTGAATACCAGTTTTCTGGCTTCGTCTGTCTTTGGATTTCGGAACAGTTCTTCCACCGTTCCCGTTTCTACCAGAGAACCTCTCTCCAGAACTGCTACCTTGTCGCAGATTTCCTGCACAACGCTCATCTCATGTGTGATAACAACAACTGTGATTCCATAGTCTCTGTTGATCTCTTTGATTAATTCCAGGATTGCCTTGGTTGTCTGAGGATCCAGTGCACTGGTCGCCTCATCACAGAGAAGGATCTGCGGATCACTTGCCAGTACTCTGGCGATCGCCACCCTCTGCTTCTGGCCTCCAGAAAGCTGGGACGGATAAGAAAGAGCCTTCTCCTCAAGTCCTACAATCCTAAGATATTCCAGAGCCTTTTTGCGGGCTTCCGCTTTCCCGATCCCGGCAATCTCCATCGGAAAACAGACATTATCCAGTGCTGTTCTCTGCATAAGAAGATTAAAATGCTGGAAAATCATTCCTATCTTCTGACGCTCTTTACGGAGCTCTTTTTCTGAGAGCTCCGTAAGATTTTTGCCGTTAACTTTTACTGTTCCTGATGTTGGTCTTTCCAAAAGGTTCAGACATCGCACCAATGTACTTTTGCCTGCACCGGAGAGACCGATGATTCCAAAGATCTCTCCTTTTTCGATAGAAAAACTGATGTTTTTGGCTGCCTCTACAGTTCCGCCCTTGGTTTCAAAGCGCTTGCAGAGGTTTTCAACCTGTATCATCGGTTCCATTTCATTTCTCCCCCTGTCCCTTAAAAATACCTGAATTCCTGTTATTCTGCGTCAGCCTCTGCTGCTTCTGTTGTCTCAGCATCTGTGTCAGCTGCTTCGTCTGCAGCCTTTTCTGTGTCATCTGTGGAATCCTCGAACGGAACAACTGCACCGTCGTATTTCTCGTTGATAAAGTCTTTGATCTCATCAGATTTCAGAGTGTCTACCAGGGCTTTGATTGCTTCGCTGTCTTCATTTCCTTCTTTGACTGCAATGACATTTACATAAGTTTTTGCTGCCTCGGAATCAGAAGTTTCGTGTGCGATGGAGTCATTGGATACGGAATATCCTGCCTGCAGTGCATAGTTACCGTTTAATACTACGAATGCAACTTCATCTTTGACACGGGAAACCTGTGCTGCTTCCAGCTCCTCGATCTTGATGTTCTTCGGGTTTTCTTCGATATCCTTGACAGTTGCCTCAAGTCCTGCTCCGTCTTTCAGAGTGATCACACCGTTGTCCTGGAGAAGCAGAAGTGCTCTTGCTTCGTTTGTAGTATCGTTCGGAACTGCGATCGTATCGCCATCTTCCAGATCATCAAGAGTTTCTTTTTTGCCAGGATAGATTCCAAATGGCTCATAGTGGATTCCGCCTGCATTTACGAGGTGTGTTCCCTGCTCTTCGTTGAAGTTGTCAAGATACGGAATATGCTGGAAATAGTTCGCATCAAAATCTCCGCTCTCTACTACAAGGTTTGGCTGTACATAGTCATCAAATACGGTAACTTCCAGATCCCATCCTTCTTTTTCGAGGATTGGTTTTGCTTCTTCAAGGATCTCTGCATGTGGTGTTGCGGATGCTGCGACTTTGATGGTTCCTTTTTCTGCGTCAGCGCTTACAAGTACGCCGTTTGCTGTGATTGTTCCGATTGCGAGTGCTGCTGCAAGTGATACTGTGACAAATTTTCTGTTTTTCATAATTATTTCCCTCTCTTATTCTCATCCATTATTTTTTATTTGATTTGTTCTATTACTTTTTTCCATATTCAGTTGTAAGTTCAGGATTTCCTGTTATCCTGACGTTATCTGCCTGATTTTGAACAAAGAAAAAACAGGAACTCCTTCGGAATTTCCTGTTCATGTAATCTACATTGTATCTGGTTGATACATCTATATTCACATTCTTGACATCTCACCTCAGACCACTCTGCCATGATCCTCTGATGTCACAGGAAGTTTCCGATACATTGAAGCACAGTTTAACATAGACATGCACATGTACATACCCATTCGCATTTCCTTATCCATCATACACATGACATTTCTCTGTACTGATTTCTCTGTAAACATGATTCTTCCTCCTTAATGTGTTCTCTCGGTTTTTATTTCCTATCTTTCCGATAGGTTTAATATACTACTCTTCTTTCTGTCTGTCAACACATTTTTTCATTTTTTTATTTACACTCTGTTTTCCTTGCTTGACACTGTTTTTCTATGATGATACCATGATACTGGTTACTTGGGGCTTCCCCCCCTGTAAACAGATTTTGCAGCTAACTATATAAACCATATATAATATAAAACAAATTTATACAACAGGAGAAAATATATGCAGAAAAAAGCAATGATCGCCATGAGCGGCGGAGTGGATTCCAGCGTGGCGGCCTGTCTGATGAAGCAGCAGGGTTACACCTGTATGGGCGTGACAATGAAGCTTTACGATAATGAAGAGATCGGAGTCAGTTCGGAGAAAACCTGCTGTACCCTGAAGGATGTGGAGGATGCCCGGTTTGTCGCCCAGGCCCTGGACATGCCCTACTATGTACTGAACTTTAAAGATAAATTTGAG
>ERZ857693.3696-NODE-3696-length-12189-cov-9.428053_pt1 | contig 12189 bp, 12 predicted proteins | sample MGYA00519765_ERZ857693 | MGnify/ENA primary metagenome ERZ857693 (study PRJEB31778, sample SAMEA3449354) | human gut metagenome | biome: human gut; feature: human-associated habitat; material: faeces | place: United Kingdom | collected 2010/2012 ... | reverse complement strand
TACGCAAGACGCTCGCATCTTCACCAATGCGCGAAAGGGCGGCTGTCATTTCAGGAATTCCCTGGTCACGAAGCATAACAAGCACATCGCTGCCCCGCATGGGACGATTGGTGCGAGAACGAAGGCGCGCCATGACGCGAAGCGCCGCCACGCCGTAATCGCAGAAATAACGCTCCTGCAGCGATCCCGCCGGCGCATGCACGATGAAGCGCGAAATCCACGTTCTATCGCCGACGCGGCTTATGGGGCTGCGACCATCCGAAAGGGGGCGATTCGACAGAATAAGGCCCGCAAGCTCTTTGTAGCTGATGCTAGCGTGCTTTTTCATCACGTCAAACAGGGCGCCGCAGGGCGTAGGGTTGTTATTCACTCTGGCCGCCTCCTTTCCTTGGGTCTTCTAAAACCGACTCTTTCTGATTGGCCGATTCTTCCTGATCAGCCGAAACTTCCTGCTCGGCCGAAGCGCCTTCGCGCGCCCTATCGCCTTGGGGTTCTTCCAGCGCCACTGCCGCAGCGCCAAACACGCCTCGAGGCGCCGCACCCGCTGGCAAGGCTCCCCGCATTTTCTTACGAGCGGGACCATATACCACCGCCAACGCGAAATCGGCCACAAACGGACACCATGCCGCAGCAGCGGCCGCAAAAAGGGCCGCCGCCAAACTCGCATGCGCGCTCGACGGAGCCACCGTCGCATTCGACAAAACGAAGCCCTCAGCCACGCTCGCCGCCGCAACACCGAAACTCGCCCGAATGAAGCCAGCTCGCGAATGTAGGCTCGGACCACGAAAAATAGCTCCGAGCACAACGGGCGCAGCCAATGCGAGGACAACCATCCAAGGTTCAAGCGCCCCCTGCCATTGCATGCCGGGCAAAAGGAGGCTCGCCTCCATGCCGTCCGCCGAATACGCCGCCGACACGGCTACAACCACGAGCACTGCCGCCGAAGCCGCCCACGCGGCGATACGCACCGCCAATCGCGCGGCAAACATATCGCGCATCGATCCTGCGCCCGAACCATCGAACGTGCATGGAATCAGCGGTTCGCCCTGAAACGAAAGCACAACGTTTTCCAAATAGTGACCGCAAAATGCCGAAAACGCATTGAAAGCCTCATGCGCCGTGGGACGCTTTCGCTGATCGGCGGAAAGACAAGCCAAAAGCACGGAAGCGAGCTGGTCATCGACAAACGCGAGCACATCGCGCACTTCGTCGACACTCGGGGCTTGCGCTGCATTCGAGCATGCGCGACGAAGAGCCTTGTCCACCTCCGGCTCGCAGAGAACCACGGCGGCGATATCGGCCGCCGCAGCATGTGCGAACACGGGGCGGGCGGGAGCGACCTCGGTTTTTACGCGATACGGAGAAAACGCGCGTTTCGTTGCTTCGGCATTTTTTCCCGAACCTTTTTCGCCTCTCGAATCGGTCGCATCGCCCGATCCGGCCGCAGACTGCGCGGCTTCCGCCTCCAGGTCAAACGGAGCACGCCCGCAGGCGAGCCGGTATATCACGCTCGCTGTCGCATACACATCGATTTTGGGCGATTTGCGCAGCGCATCGATTCCCGCGATATCCTCCGTAAGCATCTCGGGCGGCGCAAAATCGGCCGTCGCCTTGCGAGTAAGAGAACTGACTCTCGTAAACGACGAGCCCTGCATCTCCTCCGGCGTCGACGACCCGAAATCGATAAGGCATACGTCGAAAAAGCCTTCCTCAACCTGTTCGGCAAGAGAAAGGCGAGACGTGCGAACCATCACATTGGCGAGCGAGATGTCGCGATGGACAAAGCCACCTTCAAGGAAATCAAGGTGTGCGAGCAGATCAAACACGTCGCGGCCGATTTGAGCAGCCACAAGTGTAGGCATGCGGCCAGCCCCGTCAACCGCAAGGGCGTCGCATACATGCACGAGCGTTTCGCCGCACACCCATTCCATAACGATGGCAGGCGTGCCCGCGACCTCGCCCATCCCATACAAATGAGGAAATCCCTTGAGGCCCGAAACTGCCTTGTGGCACTCGAATTCCTGACGAAACGCGGTTTTCAAACCTGCTTCATACCGTTCGTATTCAGCATCGCTCGCACGCTCATCGCGCTCGGGTATAACGAGCGTTTTCAGCGCAAACTGCTCGCCAAGCACATTGGTTGCGCGCACGACCGACCCAATGCCGCCGCGACGGCGCGTAGATTCGTCGACGAAGAGCGTGCCGAAACGGCGCTTGTACGAATCGAGCGCTTCGCCCTGCATGCCGGCAGCTGGTTCGAAATGCGCAACGCTCACTACCCGAGCGCCGCTGAAAGGGTCACCGCCCCCATCGATCGCAGAATGCCCCAATGGCCGCGAGTCGCGCGGCCCCGAAAGCCAACCACTCATGCCAAGCTCCTCGCCCTATCTTCATGTGCGCGGTAACTCGCATAGGTCGCAGAGGTATCCACGGCGCTCGCCGAGCCCGACTGCTTTGCGATTCCCCACTGATTCACGAGCGCGGCCGACATGGTGCCCAAATCGTTCACCATGTACTGAATCTCGCTCCAAAAATTGCGATAGCGAGAACGCTCGGCCACGGGAATCTTGCTGTCGAGTTCTACCTTCATGGAGTCAATTGAGTTGTCGTAAATAAGCATGTCGGAATACCATTGCGCGGCATCGCCGAAATCGCCCAAGTCGGCATCGTATTGCAAATGCCCCGAAGACTCACGCAGGCTGCCAGAAAGCTGCACGCATTGATTGAACCGATCAACGAGAAACGCGTGAAACTCATTTTCTTCGGCGGCCGTAAGACCCGACGCCGTCGCAGCGCCGCCCGAACCGCTAGCAGCGCCGCCCGAATCTTCTGAGCCAGCAGGGCTTCCGCCCGACGGGCCCGATTGGTCAGAGCCGCCCGACGCCCCACCCGAAGAGGGATTGTCCGATGAAGGGTTTTGCGTTTTGACGGATTCGGTCTTCGAGACGGTCGCCTCGGTCGATTGAATCGCGGAAGCGAAAAAACTCGAGAACGTAAGCGCAGAAGAGGCCGAAACGTCGGAAGAGGACTCATTCCCGTCAATGGAAGAAACCTCGCTCGAGCCACCACCGACGAGCGCGCGAATAATGCCCTCAGGCGATGCGGCGTTGCTCTTCTCGGCATAAAAAGACGCATACGAGCTCGGCGTGGAAAAGCCAGGGAAGAGTGCCGCATACAACAGCGAACTTGAAAGCAAAAGCGCAAAAGAAAATGTCACAAGCGACGCGGCGGCCGGCGCAAGCTTCACCCGCTTGCGGGGGTTCGATACCTCAATCTCACCGCCCAGCCTCTTCAAAACCCGCCAACCTTTCCCTTCGCGACGCATTTGCTTTGCCAATGACCGCTTATAGTACCGCAAAGCTCCACAGTCTTCGGGCGCACGCTCGTTAACGGCCCCCCTCAATCCGCCGGCGACCGACCGCCAAAGCGCACGAACGCGACCGCGCACAGGCTCGCCAAGCCATCCGCCAAGCCCCGGTGAAAACGCAAACGCACCCGCGCAAAACGGCCCGCATGCGTCCAAAAACACGCCAATCGTCACAAGCGCGTAATTCCCCTGCACGCACGTCCCGTCCCGCGAGGTTGTTTGGTTCTCTGCAATATGAACAAGTCTCGCCCAACTTCTGCGCGCAATCGTTTAGAATCGCAGAAGCGCCAAGGCGCAATTACTCATCTAAAACTTAGGAAGATCGTCATGAGCATAGAGTCGCTGTACCACTTTTTCTTCGAGTCATTCGCTGGCGTGGGCATTCTGGTGCTTGCAGGCCTCGTGATTTCGGTTTTGGTGTGCGTGATTATGGAGTGGCGCACCCGCCAAGCGTTCAAAGATCGCGGCGAGGTCGAAGACGATGACGACGATTTCACCTTCTTCGATGACGATGACGAGTAGCCTCTGAACCAACTGGGCACCTCAGGCCCCAACCGTCGAAAGAAATGCCGGCCTCGTGTCGGCATTTTTATTTGGAAGATATCGCCCGCGAAAACGAGCGCCTCCAAAAAGCAGCCCCATGGCACCGAAACCAAAAATCTCGCTTTTTCGAAAAAAGTGCTTGCATCCATGAATCGCTTCGGATATAGTACTAACTCGCTTCGCAAGAAGCCACGCGGGTGTGGCGGAATTGGCAGACGCGTACGGTTCAGGTCCGTATGGGGGCAACCCCATGAAGGTTCAAGTCCTTTCGCCCGCACCATTGATTGAAAGAGCTCCCAGCAATGGGAGCTTTTTTGTTATGGGCCGTTTTGGCAGATTTGACATATCGATTTCGCGCGGTAGATGTCCCTGTGGTCAAAAAGTGGCAAATATGAGTACTGACATGAAAATAGAGACATTTCATGAAGCTATTTTTGCTCATTTTGCGCAACAGATGTACGCTAATTTGGCTCAACCTTGAGACAAAATGAAGTAATTTCGATAGACCTCGGGTTCAACGAGGCGATTTTGACCCAAATACGCTGTTACTAAACTGGTAACAGTACTCATATTTGGCCTTTTTTGACCACGGGTCCTCTTGTTGGTGTCACACAGCTGCTTCGTGCGGGTATCCTAATGCCAACGTGTGCCTATCAGAGGAGAGACCATGCTGTTGTCCGGTATCATCGCTGCCCTTACCAGCCTTTTGATTCCCATCATCATTCTGTTGCTGCTGCTTCCCAACGCCTGCTACGTCGTTGAACAGCAGCATGCCGTGATCATCGAGCGTCTGGGCAAGTTTAACCGCATCGTCAACGCGGGCTTCCACATGAAGGTGCCCGTGATCGACCGCAAGGCCGCCACGGTGAGTCTGCGAACCATGAAAAACGGTTTTGGCATCGACGTTAAGACCCAGGACAACGTGACCATCGGCCTTGAGGTCTCTGCTCAGTACCACGTGAGCTATGACATGGGCGCCGGCCCGGCAGATTCGGGCATCTACAAGAGCTACTATATGCTGCAGGAGCCCGTCGACCAGATGCGTGACTTCATCACCGACGCCCTGCGCTCTTCGATTCCCGTCTACACACTCGATGAGGTCTTTGCCAAGAAGGACGACATCGCCAAGGATGTCAACGCTACCGTTTCCGAGCAGATGGCCGCCTACGGCTTCACCCTCGTGTCGACGCTCATCACCAAAATCGCACTGCCGACCGAGGTTGAGAACTCCATGAACGACATCAACGCCGCCCAGCGCAAGCGCGCTGCGGCACAGGAGCTCGCTGAGGCAGACCGCATCAAGCGCGTCACCGAGGCGACCGCCGAGGCTGAGGCTATGGAAAAGGCGGGCGAGGGCATCGCCAACCAGCGCAAGGCCATCGCGCTGGGTATCAAAGATTCGCTCGAGATCATCCAGGAGACGGGTGTCGGCAATGACGAGGCCAACCAACTGTTCATGTTTACGCAGTGGTCCGAGATGATGACGGAGTTCGCTCGCACGGGTAAAACCTCGACGGTCGTGCTGCCGAGCGACTTTTCGCAGTCGGCCTCGATGTTCGAGCAGATGCTGGCCGCCGGCAAAGTTCAAAACGATTCGAAGGAGTAGACGCGCGTGAAATACACCGTCGTTTGCGTCGGTAAGCTCAAGGAGCGCTTTTGGAAGGACGCGTGCGCTGAGTACGCCAAGCGCCTAGGTGCCTATGCCAAGGTTGATATCCGCGAGGTGGCCGATATCGACCCGGCTAAGGCGGGCGGCGTGGATGCCGCGCGCGACAAGGAGGGGGCGGCGATTCTTGCTGCCTTGCCGTCTCGAGCGCATGTGATCCTGCTGGCCATTGAGGGCAAAGAGCGCTCGAGCGAGGAGTTTTCGGCGCGGCTCGATGATCTTATGCTGCGTGGTAACAGCGACATCGCCTTTGTGATTGGCGGATCGGACGGCGTGAGCGATGACGTGCGCGCCCGCGCCGACGAGATGCTCAGCTTTGGACGCATTACCTTGCCGCATAACCTGGCGCGCGTGGTGCTGCTGGAGCAAATCTACCGCGCCTGCAAGATCAGTCGTGGCGAGCCGTATCACAAATAGGTCGGCAATACGAAACAATGGCGTGGGACAATACCTTTCGTTTTGAGGAATGTGTCTGGAAGGACTATGAGATATGAAGATTGGATTTGTCGGTTTTGGCAATATGGCGAGCGCTATGGCCGATGGCTGGATCGCTGCCGGTGTAGCTGTGAGCGACATGTGCGCCTGCGCGGGTCGCTACGACGCACTGGTTGAGCGCTGCGAGGCGCGCGGCATGGTCGCCTGTCACGATGCCGCCGAGGTTGTCGCCGCATCCGATATCGTGGTCGCTGCGGTCAAACCGTACATGATCGAGAAGGTATTCGCCCCGCTCAAGGACATTCTTGCCGACAAGGTCGTTCTGTCGGTTGCCTGGACTTGGGACAGTGCCAAGTGGGAGCAGGTCCTGCCGGGCGTCGCGCACATCTCGACGGTGCCCAACACACCGGTTTCGGTGGGCGAGGGCGTCATCGCCTGCGAGAAGGCTTCCACGCTTAGTGATGAGCAGAGCGCAGTGGTGCTTGATCTGCTTGGCAAGCTCGGTGCGGTGGTCGAGCTCGATACGAGCCTGCTGTTTGCGGGCGGCACGGTGGGTGGTTGCGCTCCGGCATTTGTCGCCATGGCAATCGAGGCCCTGGGCGATGCAGCGGTCAAGCACGGTATCCCGCGTGCCGATGCCTATCGCATTGTGAGCCAGATGGTGCTGGGTACGGCAAAGCTGCAGCTTGCAACTGGCCAGCATCCTGCGGCGATGAAGGATGCCGTATGCTCGCCCGGTGGTGCCACCATCAAGGGCGTCGTTGCGCTCGAGGACGCCGGCATGCGCAGTGCCCTGGTCAAGGCAATCGACGCAACTCTCCAGTAAAACCTGCCATTTAGGGACAGGTTTATTTTGGCAGGTTTTTCCTGCGGTTTTGTCGTATGTGCGAAAAGCGCCCCGCAACTGGCTCAATTCCAGTTGCGGGGCGCTTGCGTTTGCCCAGATAAAACCGACCAAAATAAACCTGTCCCTTTTTGGCAGGTTAGTCCCAGAAGCTGTCTTCCTCATCCTCGGACTTGGGTCCGCGGTCGACGTACATCTTATGGGTACGCTTCTCCATTACAAAGGCAAGAATCGCAAATAACAGGATGCCGCCGGCGAAAAGGATGGCAAAACCGGTGCGGGTGCCAAACAAAAAGGAAAAAACTGCGTCCATTGGGTGCCTTCTTGCGTAGTTGAGTTGGGTCGTAAACGCTCATAAGTATATACTTGCCCATACATGTACAAGGTTGCAACCTAAATGGAATGTATATCGCCGGAGGATCTAATGCTTGATATCAAGTTTGTTCGCGAGAACCCCGATGCCATCGATGTCGCCATGGCTAACCGCCAGACGTCTTGGGATCGCGAGAAGTTCTTTGAGCTCGACGACGAGCGCCGTGCCGTCATCACCGAGGTCGAGGAGCTCCAGGCTACGCGCAATGCCGAGTCCAAGAAGATCGGCGCCCTGATGAAGGAGGGCAAGAAGGACGAGGCCGAGGCCGCCAAGGAGGCCGTGCGCGCCGTCAACGAGAAGATTGACGGTCTGGCCGAGCGCCGCACCGCTCTCGAGCAGGAGCAGTACGGCTTCATGGCTCACCTGCCCAACATTCCGTGCGATGCCACCCCGTACGGTAAGGACGAGGACGAGAACATCGAGCGTCGCCGCTGGGGCACCCCGCGCGAGTTCGACTTCGACTTTAAGCCGCACTGGGATCTGGGCACCGATCTGGACATCCTCGACTTCGAGCGTGGCAACAAGCTCTCCGGCAGCCGCTTTACCGTTCTCGGTGGCGCCGGCGCCCGCCTGGAGCGCGCCCTCATCAACTTCTTCCTCGATACGCACACCAGCCGTGGTTTTAAGGAGTGGTGGCCGCCCATCGTCGTCAAGCGTCAGACCATGTTTGGCACGGGTCAGCTGCCCAAGTTCGAGGACGACGCCTATCACGTCTCGGGTGACAACTTCCTGATCCCCACCGCCGAGGTCGTGCTCACCAACCTGCACGCCGGCGAGGTCCTCGATGCCGACACCCTGCCGCGCCGCTACACCGCCTTCACCCCCTGCTTCCGTGAGGAGGCCGGTTCCGCCGGCCGCGACACCCGCGGCATCATCCGTCAGCACGAGTTCGACAAGGTCGAGATGGTCAAGTTCGCTAAACCGGAGGAGTCCGACGAGGAGCTCGAGAGCATGACCGCCGAGGCCGAGTACCTGCTGCAGCAGCTGGGCCTTCCGTATCGCGTGATTAGCCTGTGCACCGGCGACTTGGGCTTCTCTGCCCGTCAGACCTACGACGTCGAGGTCTGGCTGCCGAGCTACAACGCCTACAAGGAGATCAGCTCCTGCTCCAACTGCGGTGACTTCCAGGCTCGCCGCGCCAACATCAAGTATCGCGACCCCGAGAACTTCAAGGGTTCGCGCTACCTGCACACTCTCAACGGTTCCGGCCTGCCGGCCGGCCGCACCATGGCCGCCATTCTGGAGAACTACCAGAACGCCGACGGCACCATCACGATTCCTGAGGTTCTGCGTCCTTACATGGGCGGTCTCGAGAAGATCGAGCCGGTCGCGTAACTTGGCTGCATAGGGGATATGCAAGGGCGCTCCTTCGGGGGCGCCCTATTTCGTGCGCAGGTCCATACCATGCTGTGCGGACAGCTCAATAGAAAACACACGAACAACTGTTCTGTATACAGCTATCTACCTGCTATGCTTTTGCTAAATAAGAGCGAGAGAAAGGGGACGCGATGGAGCTGTTTGATGATCGGGTGGTTTTGTTTGAGAGCGACGAGGGCGGGGAGTACCTGCTTGTAACGTGTGAGCCGTCTGGCATGGGCGGCCTGGTGGTTCGACAGACGAGCGAGGGACCGTTGACGCAATGGTGCTACGAGGAGTCGCCGCATGTGGTCGAGACGTTTGTGGCGCACGAGGGGCTTGTGGCGCTGGAGCACTTCTATGGAGCTGGGACTTCCAACCAGGTCGCGCGCATGCTGAGCATCTCGTTTGCCGATTATGATTGTGCCCAGCGGGTGAGATCGCTCCTGAGGGAACTTGATGCTAAGTTTGACGTGATCGAAAAGCCAATCGATCGTACGGGGAACGGCGGTATATGCGGAGCAGCATGACAAAACTGCGTTCCACAAAAAAGTTTGAGATTGTGCTTGACTCCAATAAGCTAAAGTGGTTTTATATGTCTTGCGCTGCGGCGTTACCTCAGCTGGATAGAGGGTCTGACTACGAATCAGAACGTCATAGGTTCGAATCCTATACGCCGCACCAATTGAAATTGAAAGCCTCCGGCGACGGGGGCTTTTCTTTTATGCCGCCACCGCATGGATTCGAACCTCGGTCGAGGCGCGGGCGTCAAGAAAACGCGGAGCGTTTTTAGCCCGCGGGCGAGCGCGCCGGCAAGCGGGCGAAGCCGGTGCGGATCCGCGCAGCGGATGCGCGGAATCCTATACGCCGCACCATTTGAGATTGAAGCTCCCGGCAACGGGGGCTTTTCTTTTACGTAAGCACCGCATGGATTCGAACCTCGGTCGAGGCGCGGGCGTAAAGCGGACTATTTCCTGTCGACTCGTGTAAGATTTCGAGTAGGTGTCGCGGCCCATCCGTGACCACTCCTTCTTCAAGCGACCGATCAGGGTGATACTTCGTGGCAGAGCGTCCGACATACAAGCTCAGGTTTCTCGATCCCAAGAAGCGCTTTCCGGCGATGCCCGAGCAGCCTGCGGGGCGCTCATATGGCGTGGTCTGGAAACTCTTTGGCGAGGACCCGCATGAATCATGCTATATCGTCGAATTTGTCGGCAAAAGCCATGTGTCGCTTTTGGGCTACGTGAGCGTTTCGGGTGAGGCCTATAAGGTGGACCGTCCCGTTAACGAAGTATCGCTGCCCGACGATCCCGACATGCAGCTGATTCTTGACGAGTCCGATTCCAACATCGGTGAGATTGCAGTCAGGGGTACCGATGGGACGATGCGCTCCCGGGCGCGAGTCATCGGCTCTCCCGAAGGCCCCATGCGCGAGCAGTCCGATCACGAGACATGGAATTCGGCCCGCTCCCTTCCTTACGGCGAGTTCATGGCGTCGATGTTCCTGCGCTACGTGATATTTGCCAACTCCGAAAGCGCTATTGCGAACACGGCGGGCGTCGACGGTCTCGATGCGGACATGCAAAACGTTGTCGACAAGATCAAGCTCGTAAAGTTGCCCGAGCCGGTCGAGGTGTTTTTGGGCTTTAACACGTCACCGCTCCCCGATGCTATCGAGACGTTGCTTTACCGCGTTGACCATGCCGAGAATCCGAGCGGTATCGAGCGCTATGCCGCCACCCTTATGAGCGAAATTGACTTGCCCCGTCTGCGCACCATTGCCGCCAAGTCCGAAATGAGCCTGGCGCGCATCGACCGGTCAAAGCTGTTTTATCTCAATTTTGATCGTAGCTTGCTGGACCAGGACGAGATTGACACGCTGCTCGCCATCGAGTGCCGTCTCAACCGCCTCTCCGGCATCCTTGAGCGCATCGGGGCTGGATTGGCCCCCGCGGCATCCTCGCCGAGTCTTGAGGGCTGTGCACTCTTTGATTCGTGGCATATCGCTAAGACGACCAACGATGTTCCCCGACTGCTCGATACGGCCTCGAGCGATAACCCGTGGGCAAAGCCGGGAACGGTTTCGTGCCAACCGGGCGGCGAGTGGGACGTGCGCACCCGTTTTGCGCGAATCGTTGAGGTGCTCAACGTGGTCACGCGGCTCGACTATACCTATCGAGTAAACGTTGCCGAGGGGATTATGCTCGTTCGGTTTGGGCAGTCTGTCGTTGATGCCATGCCGCAACGTGAATACGACGCTCAGGATGACGCCTGGCGCGAGCTGGACGAGGACACGCGCGCGGTCTGGGCCGCGGAGCACGATGCGCGCGTGGCACTTACGCTTGCGGCAGCGTGTTTTGCCGCGGGCACCTGCATCACGCGCTGCTATGTGCAGATTGCTGCTCCCGACAGTGAGCAGGGCGAGCGCGTTGTCGCAACGTATTTCTTTGGGCGCGCGGCCTATCTGGCCGATTGCGTGCCTGTTGCCAAGGATCTTGAGAGCATGGATATGGACGATATGTCGTGCAAGCGTGTGCTTGAGGCGTATGAGTCAACCGCTCCGGAGACGATTGAGCCTGCGGAGGTTCATGCTCGTCCGCGTGATGACCATCGCACGCTTCCGCCGGCGCTGCGCGATTTGCTGCTTGCCGATACGGCTGACGAGTTGGAGGTCATGGAAGAGGACGACGACCCATACGTGGCCCGTGTTGTTGAATTGCGCGAGCAGGCAAAAGTCGACCGTACAGGTGCTTTTGAAGGCTTTTCCCGTCTTGTTGAGGAGTTGGAGGCTAAGTGCGCCGTTGCCGAGCTTTTGGCGACAGGTCCGGTTCAAACGCAGTTTTGCGATAACCAGCTGGTGCGCATGGTGCTACCGGTGTTGGAAGAAGACCGCTCTGTGCGAATCCTTCGTGCGCCCGATGCGCTGTACTTTGCCCAGCACGAGATCTGCAGCTTTTACGTCGAGCAAGAGGACTTTGAACGAGCGCTGCCCGAGGTGCGCCATCTTTACGATCTGGCGCGCTCGTCCATGCAATCGCACTTTGCGCTCATCAACGTTCTTGCGCGTCTGGAGCGCTTTGACGAGATTATCGAGGTGGCGCGCCACGGCCTACGTATTGCCAGCGATCGTTCTGCAATCGGCTACCTGTTCTATCGCTTGGCGTTTGCCTATTGGAATTGCGATCAGCTCGACCTAGCGCTGGCTTGTTACCGTCTGGTGCCGCGCGGTGAGGAATCGGGCAGTAGTGCGCTGGAAGAAATGCAGGGCCTTATGAATGAGATGGGCGTCAGCGAGCCTCCGACGTTCGAGGAGGCGGTCGAGACCATCCGCAAGGCTGGACTCGAGCTGCCGCCAGTGTCCGCCGTGACGAATCAGCTGGCAGATGCCGCTGTACAACTGGTCGACAACGGCTTCTTTTTCCTGGCACGCGGTTGCATCTTCCAAATGTGGCGCACCATGGGCAACGACGAGCTCGGCTCCCTCAACCGCTCGCTGGGGTAGGCGAAGCCTCCAAGGAGGAAAGGATGCTAGGCAATTAGAAAATTTCCTCTTGCCCATCCTTGGCTGTTTGGTTACTATAGAACGGCTGTTACGGAGAGCTGAC
>ERZ857693.3681-NODE-3681-length-12234-cov-3.383529_pt1 | contig 12234 bp, 7 predicted proteins | sample MGYA00519765_ERZ857693 | MGnify/ENA primary metagenome ERZ857693 (study PRJEB31778, sample SAMEA3449354) | human gut metagenome | biome: human gut; feature: human-associated habitat; material: faeces | place: United Kingdom | collected 2010/2012 ... | reverse complement strand
AGCAGGAGATACAGAAGCTCACGGCTAAGAGCAAGGCATTCTTTGTGGATTGGGCGCAGAAAGGCTCTGCTACTGGATATGAAATTCAGTACGCCACCAACTCAAAGTTCACAAGTGCAAAGAAAGTTACCATAAAAAACAACAAGACCGACAAGACCACTGTTTCAAAGCTTTCGGGCAAAAAGAAATACTACGTTCGTGTTCGTTCGTACACAACGGTAAAGGGTACTAAGTATTATGGCGCTTGGTCAGCTTCAAAGAGTGTGACTACTAAGAAGTAATTTTATATGAGAACAGCGTATCGCAGGGGGCTGCGGTACGCTGTTTTATTTTTACTTTGATATTGCAGTTCGAGGCCTCAAAAATTATTCTTTTCCTAGTCTTTCAGAAACTTCAAGCACCAATCGTTGGTCTTTTTCCGAAAGTTTCGACACGCTCTCAACTATTTTCTGTGTCAGGGCAGGGTTTTTGATGTCGTCATCACGCTTATATTGGTATTGTTTCTTGGAATATACCGCTAAAAAGGGCTATAATGTAAAAGTAAACTAATTATAAACGGACATACCTTTGTCTGGCAATTATGCTATACTGAAAACAAGATAAAACGATGTAATATTAGGATTTTGGACACCTACAAAATGCAGCTCATGGAAAATACTCATATGACACACAAAGAAAGTAACTTTAGATATGGAGGACACCAAAATGTAAACTCATTCGACTCTGCACCTAATTCCGCCTTACTTTGGGTAGGACGGATTTTTTGTTCCAGGTGAGATAGAATTGCGTTATGATAAATTTTGAAATCACTCACCGTGATGGGCATTTTATGTACTCATGCCCCTTGTGCATATGTGCTAAGCCCGCAAGATCGCAATTGTATGTAATGTCAAAAAGGTGCAGATAGTCTTGACAAAAGACCGGACGTCTGTTAAACTTATCCTAAGCAAAGACTGGGGACGACACCCATAGAAAATAACAGCGTCGGAGCTAAACGCAAGCCTGTATAATGCAGGCACTAATTTAATATTGCTGTGCAAGGGGGAGATACCCATAGAAAAAAACGTTATTGTTACAGACATAAACGGAAAACGAATCGGAGCTACTTATCCCAAAAGGGCTAAGGGGCTTGTTAAGAACGGTCGGGCAGAGTATGCAAGCGACTGTGAAAAATGTACTATAAGAATATTGGATACTCATAAGCCGACCGTTGATAATACGGAGGTAAATAATATGAGTAAAGTAATTGATTTTGACCCTAGAGATTTTAAGGCTGATAAGTCCTGCGAAAACAATGTTATAGCTAAATATTTTGTGACCGATAAGGACGGCGAAAACGTTATTGCCTATTCTATTGGAAACTGGAATTGGGATTGGACGCAGATATGCTGTGACAAAAAGCTTGAGAAAAATACCGACTATGTTTTCAGATTTGTGATAGTCGGAGGCTATTGCAATACGTGCGATGAAACTTCTCGTTTTGAGATCGTGCCTATGCCAGACGGCAGCTTAACCGATGAAGCTTACGAAGACAGATACACCTATGATCTGGCTCAGAACAGATATAAGCCTGTTTTATGCAAAAAGACCGACGAGGGTATGCTGAGGCTTTTTGAGATACCTTTCAGCACCTTTGATTGCGAAGATTTCAGGTTTGTATTCGTTGCTATGCACGCTGTTGCAACGCTTTATGCACCAAAAGAGTTTTCAGCTTATGCAGACCTTGAGGATACGAATTTTGACCAGCTTCGTGATGAGATCAACAGCAAAAACAGCGAGGATAATTCTGCAAATGTGGTGATGGATTTCACAGGCGCTCATGTCACACGCTCGACTGTCACCGATCTGCTGACAATGGCTCGTTTTGGCAAAAGCGAGAATGTTTGTATTGATTTTACAGGAGCTGTCATAGAGGACGATAAGCCGGACGATATTCAGGCTGATGCAGATGATACCGGGTCTGACGATATTGCTGTTGAGCTTATGGACGTTGCAGACAACTGAGCTTCGCAGGAAGATATACTTTACTAAGATATTATGATTTAATAAGTTGAACGAAACAGGGAAACCCATTGATCGGGTTTCTCTGTTTTTTTCGCACAGAAAACCACCCACAGCTAAATCAGCCGTGGGTGGCAATATCATTTTAAATTAACACTATTCTTTATTTTCCCAGCGCTATCTTGCCCATTGCGTCTGCCTGCATGATAGCGTCATAAAGCTCGATAGGCTGTACGTCGCCTGCAAGATTGTGGATAGTTTCGCCTGGGATACAAGCGTTCTTTGCGATAGTTTCTACCTGCTCAGGTGTAGTTACACCGATCTCCTCGAGTGTGACAGGAAGTCCCACTTCAAGGCAGAAGTTCTGTACCTCTTCAAACTCTTCCTTTGGCGCACCCTCAAGTACAAGCTGAACCAGTGTACCAAGGGCTACACAACAGCCGTGGTCTGCGTGCTTGATTCCCAATGATGTTACGCCATTGTAGAACGAGTGTGCAGCCGCACAGTTTACGTTGTCTGCACCAACACCTGAAAGATATACGTTAGCCTCGCAGATAGCTTCAAGGGCAGGTGTAACTGCGTGTACCTTGCAAGCCTCAACTGCCTGCTTGCCGTATGTTTTCAGCGTGTCATAGCAAAGTCTTGCAAGTGCCTGTCCTGCTCTTGTTATGCCTGTGCCTTCAAGGCTTGCAGACTCTGTTCTTATGGAAGCTCTGCCCTCAAAATATGTACCAAGTGCATCGCCCATGCCTGCAATAAGGAACTTTACAGGTGCGTTTGCGATAACTGTTGTGTCTACCATTACTGCGTCTGGATTGGTAGGATAGAAAAGATATTTGTCAAAGCTGTGGTCATCATTGTATATTACTGACAGACCTGTACATGGCGCATCTGTTGCCGCAACTGTAGGCACGATAACAATGTGCTTGCCTGTGTAGTATGCTGTAGCTTTTGCAGTATCAACTGCGCTTCCGCCGCCAACTGCAACTACTGTGTCGATGTTGTCAGCCTTTACTATCTCTTCCATTTTGGCTATCTCGCCCTTGCTTGATATACCACCAAATACTTCATAGCGTCTGTAATCGTCAAGCTCGCCAAAGCTTTTTTCTATCTTGTCATGACAGGCTTTGTAGCCACTGTTTGAACATACAAACAGCCACCTTTTGCCCATATAGCCCATTTCTTCATGAAACTTAAGTGTAGCATCTCTGCCCTGAACATATTTGAGCGGCTCACGCATTGCTCTGAGTCTTCCCATCATAATGAATTACCTCCGATTTGTTTGATTTATTAACTTTATACGGAATTCTCTCCGTATTTTTAACTAGATTATAGCATATTGCACAAGAGATACAAGAAGCATTTTATTAATGATATGTGAATTATCTATTACGGCAAGTTTTGAAAAATAGTTGCTTAATATACATAAATATAGTATAATGAGTATTAAGACAGTATGCGTCATAAGGTTGTGTATTTTTTATAGGCTGTGGGGTGCGTTTTTGTGCAGATATACAAAAGTGTGATGTTATGATAACCATATCGGGATAACTGCAACTAAGTATATGAAAGGGCAAAAACGAGAGAGCATGAAACGGAGATAAAAATGAAAAATGCAAAGCTTGGAGATGTCATCGCCTTTGTCCTAAGGTCCATGAACGAGGAAACTCGTCAGACAGACGAGGAGGCAGAGGCGCAGATGAAAAGGTTGATACGCATACTTGTCTTGGAGGGATATGTGAATGAACAAGAATGAATTGAGAGCCGTTGTAGAAAAGGCTCAGAATGGCGAAAAGACAGCTTTTGAGAAGCTGTACAAAGAGTTCCACGAGAAGCTTTATTTCTTCGTGCTGAAAAACGTTGGGGATAAGCATACCGCAGAGGATATCACCGAGGACAGCTTTTTGGCTTCAATGGAGGGGATAGGGTCGCTGAAAGAGCCTGAGCATTATGAAACGTGGCTTCACTCTATCGCTTTCAACAAGTGCAGAATGTATTTCAGACAAAAGGGCAGAGAGGATAACATAAGCCTTGATGACGAAAACCTCAGCGAGGATATCCATGCTGACGATACTGTTATGCTCCCTGAGGATTATGCCGACAGCAAGGAGCTTAAACGCTGTCTGAAAAAGGTCATAGAGGGGCTGAAGCCTGAGCAGAGGTCGGCGGTGATACTTTATTATTATGACGGCATGCCGCTGAAAAAAGTGTCCGAGATTTTGGAGATAAGCGAGAATGCCGCCAAGCAGAAGCTTTTTAAGGCGAGGGCAAAGATAAAGAAAGAGATAGAGCGTATCTTTGAGGGCGGCGCATTTGCGGCTGTGCTTATGAGCGCAATGATGAGAGCGGCTCTGCCGAAAAAGTATGCAATGACAGCGGCTTCACCTGTTACAGCGTTGAAAACCTCTTCCGCTGCTATAAAGATAGTGGGAACTGCGGCGGCTGTGGTGGTGGCAGTGAGCATACCATTGGCTCTCCGTGGAGTGAACAACAACGGCTTCGGCGTTCACGATGACAGCAGTGTTTCAGACAGCTTAAATGATGATAGCCTTGACCTTTCTGACAGCAGTATGGCAGACGCTTCATCAGAGAAGATACCTGAAATCAGTTCGTCAAAAGCTGAAACAGACAGCATATCTGAGCCGTCAAGCGAGCCTGAAAAGGTAACAGACACCGCCGTGACAACTGCACCTGCACCTGTGCAAACCGATACTCCTGTTACAGATACGCAAGGCGAAAATACAAGCGCTGTCCTCCCAAGTGCAGACAACCCAGGCGAGGAGCTGTTTTCAAATACAGTGGGGGATATGCTCAAAATGGCAGACAACAACTATGAGTTTGTTTATCCAACATTCGTTCAAAACGGCTATGATTCTATGTATCAGTGCTCGGCTTTTCCGCAGTATCACTTCGGCAGGGCGGCTTTGAATACCGAAACAGGCAAGGGCTATGTTGACGAAAGCCTGCCTGTCACAAGGGTGGAGCTTTACAATGGTGCATACATCACAAAGAATATCTATGTGGGCATGACATACAACGAGCTTTGCAACGCTCTGGGTGAAAAGCCACTTATGTATCTTTCAAATACAGACAGAAACCGAATCGTATCAGCGACAATAAACGGCAGAACATGGTGGTTCGGCTTTGACCTCACTGACGAACAGCTTGATGAAACATATAAAAGAATGCAGGCTCAGACGGACAGCGAGACTTTTGAACTCAACCCATATCAATACGGCGTTGACATCTCTGACATTGACCCTGTTACAAGCGTGGCAGTGTGTGATATAAGCGACAATTAAGAACAGCAAAACGGATATACTATATATAACAGAAAAGGCGGAGGCTCTTTGGGAGCTTTCCGCCTTTTTCATATGTTCAGCATTACGGAAGCGTAAAACATTCCGTCGCCGTATTCAAATTTAGCTACGCCGTTGTATTTGGCGGCAATGTTCTTGACAGACTCTGTGCCGATCCCTTTGCCTTTGCGTTTTGAGGAAAGGAAACCGCCTTCTGGGTCGGTGAGGATAGTTCCGGTGAAGGTGTTGTCCACCGCCAGGCAGAGGGAATAGCTGTCAGCCTTTGCTCTGATTATTATTTTTTTATTCTTTGCACTGTCAGACACGCAACCGTGAATGGCGTTTTCGATAAGATTTCCGAAAAGCACAGAGAGGTCGGTTATGTCTATTTTTATATCATCTGGGATGTCAGCGCTCACCTTGTATTCAATGCCGCTGCTTTCCGCTATTTGAGCAAAATATGCAAGAAGTGCGCTTACAGATGTGTTTTTGCAGTAAATACGTTCTGATATATCGGGCATAGAATCCCTGAAAGAATTGAGATATTCCGAAAGCTTATCATATTCGCCCTTTTTCAGAAGCTCCTGCATAAGAGCGATATGATGTCTGACATCATGCTTATAGCGTCTTGTTTCTTTTATCTTATCCTGCAAATAGTCATATTGCAGGTTCTGCATTTCAAGCAGGTGGTTATTTTCCTGAAGCCGCAGATTTTTCTGCTGTTCGATGACCAGCCGTGCCACGATGTAATACACCAGAAACGCCCCTGCGTTTATAAAGAAAAGAGCTATGGTGTTCTTTGGCTCCAGAGCAAGCTCTAAGCTGCTTTTCGTAGAGTTGCCGTAGAGAGTATAGTACCATATTATATAGAACGTAAATGGGATAAGCCAAAGATAGCGCCACTCCAGACCTGACGGCTCTTTTTCCACCGCAGGTGTGTAGACCTTTTTCATGTAGATAAAAAGCGGCCCCCATACCACGGCTTCTGTCATAAGCATACAAAGGGAAAACGACCAGCGGTATGATTCATAGGCAAGTGACGGGAACAGAATGCCCTCCAGACATTTTGAGGTAATGACGATAAAGCTTGCGTTATTTGAAAGCAGAAGCAGTGTGAAGCCTGTTTTGCCGACCTTGACCTTCACAGCGAAAAAGTAAAAAGCCGCATAGAGCAGGGTGCTGACTGCACTTAGCAGACCTGCATTTGTGCTGAAAAATGCCGCCTGCCAGCCTAAAAAGATCTGCACCAGTGAAAGAGCCACAACAAGTCCCACGGTAGCTGTTTTGGAAAAGCGAAGCCTATGCCGGAAGGGATAAAGGGCAAGCACCATAAGTGGCAGAAAATTCAGAAGGGAATATATGCCCACTTCCACAAGGCGGTATAAAGGAGGCATTACTGCTCACCGCCTTTTCGCAGATCACTGAAGCGAAACTGAGCGAAGGCGTCTAATGTTTCTCTGGATTTTCGGCGACTTATGGGGATATGTGTGCCGTCGCTCATTATGAAAAGGTCGCTTTTTTGCTGGGCTATCTCATAGAAATTCACGATGACGCCTTTGGTGGAGGTGTAAAAGTATGAATGACTGCAAAAAATGCTCTCGATCTCAGCGAAAGAATTTCTTGAAACTATGCTTTCACCGTCTGTGCAATGGATTGTCACGATATGTGACGCACAGTCTATGTAGATAACATTTCTGAGTATCACGTTCTGACCGTCGGGAAGCTTAACGGAACGCATACGATCAATTTCATCAGAACCGATACGGTCAAGCATGGCTTTTACTTTGTCAGCCTGAAAGGGCTTGCAAAGATAGTAGCAGGCATTGAGGTCGTAGCTTTCGCTTGCAAACTCGTTGCTTGAGGTGCCGAATGCGATATGCACGTTTTTGTCTGTTTCACGAAGCTTTTCTGCGACCTCTATCCCTGTCATTTTCCCCATGAATATATCAAGCACCACCAGATCATAAGCTCCCATCTGCCAACATGATAAAAAGCTTTCTCCGCTTGAAAACGTATCTATCTGACAGCTGTGAGCGGTTTGTTCGGAAATATATTCATGAAGAAGTGCAAGGTCGTTTTTATTATCGTCTACCAATGCCACTCTCATACTGTAAAAATCCTTTCTTATACATGATTTCTTAATATATAATAACACACATCAAAGCAAAATTCAAGCTTTATTCATTAATTTTGTTACCGCTTGTGCAGATTTTTGACGGCTTGTGTCAAACTTGTTGACAAGTGTGTGGGTTGTGTTAAAATAATTGTGAAAAATCTATGCTCTGAGTAAAAAAAGAAATATCAACCCCGAAAAATATAATGGAGGAATTAGAATGAAAAAGAAGATTTTAAGCCTTTTGGTGACGATGGGTCTTGCGGCAAGCTTAGTGCCTGTTTCTGTTTTTGCTGACGGTACAGAGGTCTGGGACGGCTCTGTAGCGGAGTCTTTTGCAGGAGGAAAAGGCACAAAAGATGACCCTTATCAAATAGCTACTGGCTCACAGCTTGCGTATTTTGCGAAAAGAGTGAACGCAGAGGAATATGGTGAAAAATATGCAGACACATACTTTGAGCTTACAGAGGATATCGACCTCGGTGGAAAAGAGTGGACTCCAATAGGAGAAACTGTGGCGGATCTTATTATGGGTGGTCATGAATATTTTGTTTTCTCTGGCAACTTTGACGGAAATGGTTATACTATCAAAAATCTTACCATTGGAACAGAAACATCGCCATACAGTGGCGATGTATGCGGCTTGTTCGGTGCGACCAGCGGCACTATCGAGGACGTAGTTCTTGAAAATGTTTCTATAAACTATGTTGGCGGAAATCACAGCAGTGGATATGGCTTCCGCATGGGAGGTGCGCTTGTAGGTTATTCTATGGGCGATATAGTAAATTGTACGGTTACTGGTCTTGACATGAAAGCAGGCTCTGACGGCAGCTATGTTGCTCTTAACAGCATAGGCGGATTAGTAGGCGTTCAGGACGGAGGTACAACAGTGAGCCACAGCCGTGTTTCCGGAAAGATAGAGGAATCAACAAAAAAGGGCAATGTTGGTGGCTTTGTTGGTACGCTCGCAAAAGGCTCATCTGCTAAATATTGCGGTGCAGACGTTTCTGTTGAGGTAACAGGAAACGGTCGTGGCATCGCAGTAGGCGGCTTCGTTGGAATAGGTAATGGAGTGACAACTGATGAAACTTTGATAGAAAATTGCTATGCCACAGGCAATATAACAGGTGCAGAATATGCAGGCGGATTTGTTGGAAACATCTCAGGTCTTAACATCAGCAACTGCTATGCAAAGGGCAATGTAAGCAACAGTTTTGTTGGTGCGTCATTCATGGGTACTGACGCTGCAAGCAATAACTATTATGGCACTGTAAAGAATTGCTATGCAACAGGTCTTGTATCTGATATTTCTTCTTTCGCTTATGCTTTTGCAATGCAAGATACGATGAAGAGAAGTACGATTCAAAATTGCTACTACAACATACAAAATACAGCAAAAAATACGGAATCAGCAGCTTCTCTTACTATTGACGATATGAAAACAGACAGCTTTTTAAATATGCTCAACGGCTCATCAAACGTATGGACTAAGCGTGATAACGATACTCCTGCCTGCGGTGCTGAGCCTGCTGACTACAGCAATGTTTATGAAGTGCTGGGTAATATTCCTGCCGACCTTTCTATCTACACAGATGAAAGCGTTGCAAACTTGTACAGTGCAGTTGAGGCTTTAAGAGGGTATAGAGATCTTGCACAGCAGTCAGATGTTGACAAAATGACGAAAGACATAAACGATGCCGTTGAAGCACTTGTTTACAAGTCAGCAGACTATACAGAGCTTGACAAGGCAGAGAAAGCCGCAAAGGCTCTCAACAAGGACGATTATGAGGACTTCTCAGAAGTCGAAAAGGCTCTTGCCGCTATCGACAGAACAAAGAACATCACAGAGCAGGCTGACGTGGACGCTATGGTAAAGGCTATAAATGACGCCGTGGCAAACCTTGTAAAGAAAGCACCTGCTTCTTCACAGCCTGACAGCGTAAGCAGTTCTGATGCTTCGTCAGATACGAGCAGTTCCGCTTCCGACAGCTCATCTTCTGACAGCAAGGCAACTGACAGCAAGTCAGACAGCAGCTCAAAGGCAGCTTCAAACGCTTCAAACACAAACCCATCGACCGGCGTTGCAGGCGGAGCATTCGCTCTTGCACTTCTGAGCGGTGCGGCTGTGGTCATGGCTAAGAAGAAAAAGTAATATATCCATTAAATAGATATATAAAGCAATTAAGTGGGACTTTTATACATTATTTGTTTAAATGAATACCGCTTGTGCTGATTTTTGACCGTTTGTGTCAAAATAGTTGAAAAATTATTACCGCTCTGCTATCATAATTATAAGCAGGGCGGTTTTATATTGCAATGCAAATATGATATGAAGTCTTATATTTCGGGAGGATAAAATATGAAAAAGACAAGAATTTTTAGCACAATGCTCGCAACGGTCATATGTATGGCATCTTTGCCTGCAATAAATGTTTTTGCGGCAAATCAGCAGAGAACTACAACTCTTGACCTTACAGTGGCAGGATTTCAGAACGATCAGAAAAATGAAGACGAGGGCTGGAGCTGGGACGCTGATACTCTGACGCTTACTCTTGACAATGTAGATTTTTCTACAGGAAATAAGTCGAGTATAAAAGTTGACGGCTTAAAGTCTACAACGATACTTTTCAAGGGTGAGAACAAGCTTGAATCATCAACAACTATTATTGGCAGGAATGATAAAGCCTCAAAAGATGCTGGTTTGACTTTAAAAGGCGAAGCTAAAGAAAGTAAGCTTAGCCTTGTTGAAACAGGCAATCTTCCTTCAACGGATCAGCCAAATATCACCTTTGAGTCAGGTACAGTTGATATTCAGGGCGGTGCAGCCATTACTTTGTATACCATAAAAGTAATGGAAGCGGCTGTGAATATTGATACAACTATGGCTGACCCTGAAGATGGTTGGAACGATGGTCTGTATGCTAACGGTTCTATCGAGATATACGGTGGAGAGGTCAATGTTAATGCCGGAAGAATAGGTCTGTTTGTTGTTGGCATAGGCGCTCCTGAGCCTAAGACAGGCTTGGTCATAGAGGACGGAAAGTTAGATATCAATGGTAAACTTGCAGATATCTATGTTGGTTCAGGCAATACTAAGAATGCGGTAATTTCCGGCGGAGATATCACACTCGGTGGTAACATCGGAATTTTCCTTTGCGATTGCGAAAAGTGCGAGATAAAGGGCGGTACATTCCATACTGATGGATGTGAAAAACCATTCGCAGTTCATAGAGACAGTTCGGCTGTATTTGAGTATGCAAAGGCAGATTATACAGAGCTTGACAAGGCAGAAGAAGCTGCAAAGGCTCTTAATAAGGACAACTATGTGGACTTTACAGCCGTAGAAAAGGCACTTGAAGCTATCGACAGAACTAAAAACCTTACACAGCAGTCAGATGTTGACAAAATGACGAAAGACATAAACGATGCCGTTGCAGCACTTGTTTACAAGTCAGCAGACTATACAGAGCTTGACAAGGCAGAGAAAGCCGCAAAGGCTCTCAACAAGGACGATTATGAGGACTTCTCAGAAGTCGAAAAGGCTCTTGCCGCTATCGACAGAACAAAGAACATCACAGAGCAGGCTGACGTGGACGCTATGGTAAAGGCTATAAATGACGCCGTGGCAAACCTTGTAAAGAAAGCACCTGCTTCTTCACAGCCTGACAGCGTAAGCAGTTCTGATGCTTCGTCAGATACGAGCAGTTCCGCTTCCGACAGCTCATCTTCTGACAGCAAGGCAACTGACAGCAAGTCAGACAGCAGCTCAAAGGCAGCTTCAAACGCTTCAAACACAAACCCATCGACCGGCGTTGCAGGCGGAGCATTCGCTCTTGCACTTCTGAGCGGTGCGGCTGTGGTCATGGCTAAGAAGAAAAAGTAAATAAGATCTCCCCTATTGTTGATATTTCGGAGAAGGGCAGTTCCTTGTGGACTGCCTTTTTTCTGTTTGCAGGAAAGCGGAATTTGCCTGCATAATTTGGGGCGTTTTTTTGCAAAGAAGCATAAAAATGCAATTATTTTATATTGATACTGCAAAATCGTCTGCGCAAGCTTAGACTAACTATTGATAATAGTCAATATCTTTTATTATCTATTTTATGCCATGAAATTACATTTATTCATAAAAAATCGTTATAGTTTTAAACGAAATGTAAAAAATCAGCTCACAAAATCTGCGTTTACCCTTGCAATTCAGAAAAATATGTGGTATAATTATATTGCTGTAATAGGAGCACAGCATGAAATGCTGGCAGTGTGTTTTCAATTGTCAGATGAATTTCTGTATAGCTTATGCTTTATAATAAGGAAAGAAAATGAATGTGCCGGCGTGTGCTGTTTCATTATAGCGCCTATTAACGATATTTTTTTTGAAAAGGAGTTATTGCAACATGTCAAAGATCGATTTGAGCAAGTACGGTATCACCGGAACTACAGAAGTTGTTTACAACCCTTCTTACGAGCAGCTGTTCGAGGAAGAAACAAAGCCAACACTCGAAGGCTATGAAAAGGGTCAGGAGAGTGAGCTTGGCGCAGTAAACGTTATGACAGGCGTTTATACAGGCCGTTCACCTAAAGATAAGTTCATCGTTATGGACGAAAATTCTAAGGACACTGTTTGGTGGACTTCTGACGAGTACAAGAACGACAACCACCCAGCTTCACAGGAGGCTTGGAAGTCTGTTAAGGAACTCGCTATCAAGGAACTTTCAAATAAGAGACTTTTCGTAGTTGACGCATTCTGCGGCGCTAACAAGGATACAAGAATGGCTATCCGTTTCATCGTTGAGGTTGCTTGGCAGGCTCATTTTGTAACAAACA
>ERZ857693.3680-NODE-3680-length-12239-cov-3.165545_pt1 | contig 12239 bp, 10 predicted proteins | sample MGYA00519765_ERZ857693 | MGnify/ENA primary metagenome ERZ857693 (study PRJEB31778, sample SAMEA3449354) | human gut metagenome | biome: human gut; feature: human-associated habitat; material: faeces | place: United Kingdom | collected 2010/2012 ... | reverse complement strand
GGAGGCGCAGGCGCAAAAGCTGTTCGGCTCTGCGGCGACGTTTATGAGCGCCGGGGGCTGCACGCTCTGCATTCAGGCCATGCTCAGAGCCGCCGCGCCGAGAGGCGGAAAGGTCGTCTGCGGGCGCGTTGTTCACCGCAGCGCGATAAACGCCATGTCCCTGCTCGGCATAGAGCCCGTCTGGGTTCTGCCGGACGGCAGCGCGGGAGAGCTGTTCTCGGGGCGCATAACGGCTGAGAATGTCCGCCGCGCGCTCGAAAAAACGCCCGGCGCAAAAGCTGTGTATCTGACCTCACCCGACTACTTCGGAGTGCTCTCCGATATCGGCGCGATAGCGGACACAGCGCGCGAGTTCGGCGTGCCGCTGCTTGTCGACTGCGCCCACGGAGCGCATCTTAAATTTTTGGAAAAGGATATCTCTCCGCTCGCCCTCGGCGCTTCGATGAGCGCGGAGAGCGCGCATAAAACCCTGCCCGTCCTAACGGGCGGCGCGTGGCTTCAGATAGGCGACGAAAGCTTTGTGCCGGAGATACGCCGCGCAATGGCTCTTTTCGGCTCAACGAGCCCGTCCTATCCGATAATGATATCCTTAGACCTTGCGCGTGATTGGCTGGAGAATAACGCGGGCGAATTTGTCCGCCTGAGCCGCCGCGTGCAAAGGACTGCGGAGCTCTGCCGCTCGTTGGGATTAACTCTGCCCGAGGGAGACTGCGACCCGACGCGCATAGCCTTTGATGTTCGGCGTTTCGGCTTTGACGGCGAGGATGTCGGCGAGCTGCTGCGCGGGCACGGAATCGAGCCCGAATATGCGGGGCTCGGAAAGATAATTCTCATCCCCTCCGTCATGAACACGGACGGGGACTTCGACAGGCTCGACGAAGCACTGAAATCGATATTTTCAAAAGCCGCGCCGAGCGGCAAAAAGCCTGCGGGGGTCAACGCATTTTTGCCGCAGACCGCCATGACACCGCGCGAAGCGCTGCTCGCGGAATGCGAATATATTGATATCGATTTCGCCCTCGGACGGACGGCTGCCGAGGCGTATTGCCCGTGCCCGCCCGCCATTCCCGCCGCTATGCCGGGTGAGATACTCGGCGAAAGGGAAATCGAGGCGCTTCGCAGATACGGTATTTTCAATATAAAAGTTGTAAAATAGCCGAAGATGTTTTATAATATTATTGAGTAAGATATGCAAGTAAAACAGAAAGGAGCCTTTCCGATGAAACTCATCATTGCGATAATCAGCAACGACGACTCGTACGATGTATTAAGCGAGCTGACAAAGGCCGGCTTTGACGCAACAAAGCTGTCGACAACGGGCGGCTTTTTAAGCGCGGGCAACGTCACCCTGCTCATAGGCGTTGAGGACAGCCGCGTTGACGACGTCATGGAGATACTCAGGGAAAACTGCTCCAGACGCACTCAGCTCATGAGCGCCGCCCCCGCCTACAATGCGGAGAGCTTCGTCACCCTGCCCGTTCAGGTGGCGATCGGCGGAGCGACCGTGTTCGTTGTGAACATGGCGGATTTTTATAAGCTGTAACGCCGGAGAATATATGGGATTTGAATCTTTGCAAATATCGGAGCCGCTGAAAAAGGCTCTGAGTTCCTCAGTGAACTCAGGGCGTTTTCCCCATGCCGCGATACTCGAGGATGAGGACGGCGAACGCCTTATGCAGACCGCAAAGACCCTCGCCGCCGCGCTGGTGTGCTCGGGGGAGGGCAAGCCCTGCGGCAGATGCATAAACTGTCTCAAGGCACTCTCCGATTCGCATCCCGATATAAAAATATTCGAGCCCGACCCCAAAACGGATAATTTCAAGATTGAAACCGTCCGTGAGCTGCGCTCGGATGCCTACATAGTCGCAAACGAGGCGGACAGAAAGGTGTATATCCTGAAGGACGCGCAGAATATGCTCGTCCCCGCGCAGAATGCACTGCTCAAGGTGCTCGAGGAGCCGCCGGAGGGAGTGTGCTTTCTGCTGCTGACGGATGACAGAAACGTGTTTTTGCAGACCGTCCTCTCCCGCTGTGCCGTGTTTTCGCAGGGCGGCAGGCGAGTGGACAGCGGCGTTTTGGACGCCGCGAGGGCTGTGGCGGCGGCCGTGCCGGAGGCTAACGAATATTCCCTGCTCGCGGCGACGGCGGCATTTGAAAAGGATAAGACGCTGTTCAGAGCCGCCTTGCAGGTTCTGCCGGAATTTTTCCGCGCTGCGGTGCTGATAAAATCCGGAGCCGAAGCGCCCGAGGAGTATAGAGACACGGCACAAAAGCTCGCCGTTAATATAACCACGGCGAATCTCATGCGCATGATAACCTGTATAGACGGACTCGCGGCAGCATTTGAAAGAAACGAAAATTACACTCTGCTCATTACCCGTATGTGCGCCGAGTTGCGCCGTGCGTCGGGCAGATGAAAGGATGGAATATATGGCTCAGGTCATAGGAGTTAAATTCAGAGAGGTCGGAAAGGTCTATTATTTCGACCCTCTCGACAATAAATTCGAAAAGGGCGATTATGTTATCGTCGAGACTGTTCGCGGAATGGAGTGCGGCGAAGTGGCGCTCGAAAACAGCGAGGTCAGCGACGAGGAGATAGTTAAGCCCCTGAAGTCCGTGGTGCGCCGCGCGACGGACGAGGATCTCAAGACAGTCGAGGAGAACCGCAAAAAGGAGCAGGAGGCTTTTGATATCTGCCTTCAGAAGATAGCCGACCACGGGCTTGACATGATGAAGCTCGTCAATGTCGAATACGCCTTTGACGGCAAGAAGATACTCTTCTATTATACCTCCGACGTCAGAGTCGATTTCCGCGAGCTTGTCAAGGACCTTGCCCGCGTGTTCCGCACGAGAATAGAGCTCAGGCAGATAGGCGTGCGCGACGGCTCGAAGATGCTCGGCGGTCTGGGCATGTGCGGCAGACCGTTCTGCTGCAGCACGTTTATAGGCGACTTCCAGCCGGTGTCGATAAAGATGGCAAAGGAGCAGGGTCTCTCGCTCAACCCCGTCAAGATAAGCGGCACCTGCGGCAGGCTCATGTGCTGCCTGAAATACGAGCAGGACAACTACGAGTATCTCCTGAAGATAACCCCGAAGCAGGGCGCTCTCGTCGAGACTCCCGAGGGAAGGGGAACGGTAGTCGAGGTGAACCTCCTCTCCGGCCAGCTCAAGGTCAGGCTCGACCGCTGCCCCGATGCCGCGCCGCATGCGTTCGGCCGCCGCGAGGTAAAGACCATAAAGGACGGCAAAATCAAGGTTGAACGCTCCGAGCTTGAGGCGCTCAAGGGAATAGAATAAATACGGGCATAATTTACTCTTGATTTTTCAATATAATGTGTTACAATGATTATACAGCATATGCGGAGATTCTCCGCCGATTGCTGACAGATAAATTGATTAAGGAGGATTGACTAATGGCTTATCATATCAGCGACGATTGCATTTCCTGCGGCGCTTGCGAGGCTGAGTGCCCCGTAGGAGCTATTTCCGAGGGCGACGGCAAGTATGAGATCAACGCGGATCTCTGCACCGAGTGCGGTTCCTGCGCAGATGCTTGCCCTGTTGGAGCTCCCCAGCAGTAATCAATCTTTATACATCGGAAAAGTCTGTACAGCTTATGCTGTGCGGACTTTTTACTTTTATATATAAAAAATCATCCTCCGTATGGTGCCATACGGAGGACGTTTTATGCTTTTGAATCAGCTGATCAGCCGAGCTTCGGCTTGAGAACGGTCTCATAGAAATTGTCGACTGCCGCGTAGAAATCCTCGACGCCGCCGTCGTTCTTGATGACATAGTTCGCCATCTTCTCGCTCTCGCTGGTGTGGAAGATCTCCTCCTCGTGGAGATCGTTCTCGCGGAGCTTCTCAACGCTCTTGCCGTCGCGCTCAGAGCCGCGGGCTATCATTCTCTGATAACGAACCTCATCGTCGCTGATAACAACGTCAACAAGGATGAAATCCTCGCCGAAAGCCTTGCGGAAAATCTCTATATCCGAGGGCGGACGAATGCCGGAAACAAGGTAGTTCGGAGCGTCCGACTCCTTTATCTTCTTGACTATCATCTCGGGGAAGAAGGTCTGGCCGAACTCGCCCATGTACTTCTTGCTGGTGGCGTGAAGATTGTCGCGGGTCAGCTCAAGGCCGTCCTTGGTTGCGAGCTCGCGGACAACGTCGCCGATGGAAATCATCGGGAAGCCGTACTTCTGAGCAACATAATCAAGGAAGAAATCCTTGCCTGTGCCGTTCTTACCGACAGCTGCTAAAATCATAATTTATACCTCCAATTTGCTTTCGCAAATATTATATATTATGCCGCAGGCTTTGTCAATTCCCGATTCGGTCGGCGCCGTGAACCCGCACGCATATCGCGGTCATATCGTCGGATTTTTTTCCTTTGCGGCGGCTCAGTGCGGCGGCGGTCAGCTCCTCGGCGAGCCCCTGAGCGTCTCCGCGCCAGGAGCGAAGGAGCTTCAATATCCACTCGCTGCCGTCCGCAGCCACGCCGTCCGATATCATAACCACCGTGTCGCCCTCGCGCAGCTCGGTGCCCGCCGTTGAAAAACCTATGCGGCTGAGTATTCCCGCCGGGAGCGACGGCAGCTCGAGTATCGCCGTGCGCCCCGCACGCTTTATGAAGCACGGTGCGGCGCCGGCCTTGAAGAAGCTTATCTCGCCCGAGTAGGGGTCGAGCGACGCTATGTCGAGCGTTGCAAGGCTCTCGTCCTCGCTCTTTGCTATGAGCGCGGTGTTGACGGTTCTGAGCGCCGCCTCGCAGGAGAGCCCCGAGCAGATGAGCGAAGCGAAAAGGTCTGTCGCCATAGCGGAATCGACGGCGGCGCGTCTGCCCGTCCCCATGCCGTCGCTCAAAATTATCACATTCCGACCGTCCTCGAGCCCCACGCAGTCGCAGCAGTCGCCGCAGTCCCCGTCGTCCGAGGCGGGGCGCTGATCGGAGCCTATTTCAAAGCAGAAGCGCGGCTTTTCGCCGAAGGTCAGCTCTACTCCGCCCTCTGTGTCGCGTATGGCGGGGAGAGCCAAAGCCGCTCCGAGCTCTTGAGAGAGCGTGTCGGCGGCTTTTCGCAGGACGGAGTTTTCCGGCAGCTTCGCAGCTTTCGCCGTGAGCTTAATATGCCCCTCGCAGTCTCTTTTGCAGCAGGCGGAGATAATATTCAATCCGAGTTCGCCGAGCACGTCAACGGCGCAGGAGGTCTGCGCGGGGAGGAACATTTCGCTCCTTGCCGTCTGCGCGGCGATTTCGCCTATGATATCGGCCATCGCGCCGAAGCTGTCCGCAACGGCACGGCGGAGCTGGTTTGTCTTTTGCGCCGCGCAAGCCGATGCGACGCTGCCCGCAAAAATTCGGTTGAAGCTTTCGGCTACAGCGTAAGACTTCGGACATTCGACGCAGAACTCCGCGCCCAATTCCTCCGAGGTTATATGATTTTCCTCGCGCAGTATTTTTATCGCGTCCGAAAAAGCTCGCTCTCGGAGCTTTTCTCTCTTTCCGGCGCACTTCCCGCACCCGGCGCAGACGCTCTGCTTGACCCTCGCGGTCATTATCTCCGCCCCGTCTGGGCGCACGGAGTCTATTCTCTTGCCAGCCCGTTCGATGCATCGCCCTACGCCCTCGAGCGCACTCTCCGCGTCATTGAGGCGGCGGCACAGCTCCCCTCGCTCGCCGTCGGGCGCATATTCCTGCGCGGGACTCAGCTTTTCCCGCAGCTTTTCGAGCCTTGCACGCGGTATGAGCACGAAAATCAGAGCCGCCGCCGCGCTCTCGGCAATAGCCGCCACTGCCTGCGGGCTCGGGGAGATGACCGCGCTTATTCCGCAGATGCAGATAAATGCCGCCGAAATACCGAACTGACCGAATTTCGAGAACAGCCCGGCACAGAGTCCCGCAGCCGCGTATACGGCGCCCAGAGCGGGCTCGCCGCAAGCCGCCGCGAGCGCCGCACCCGAGCAGATTCCGCCTATTGCGCCGCCCGATTCACGCAGGGCGAAGCACAGCAGCATGACGGCGAGAGCCGCCGCAGTCCCGGCGGGACGGAAGTTCAGTATATTGAGCCGGGCGAAGGCGGTCAGCGCCGCGCAGCAGGAGACGGCGATGCAGATTATATCGTGCCTGCCGAGAGCGTTTGATTTATTTTTGCGCTCCGTAAGACGGAGGGAACGCGAGAAAAAATATGTCATCCCGCCCGCGAGAATGCAGTCGGAGAGAAAGCTCACAACGCCGTTTAGCGTGAAGCCCTCGACGAGCAGCACGGCCATGCCCGTAGACGCACAGCACAGCGCGGCGGAGACGGGAGCCGTGCGCCGCACGCAGTCCTCGCCGCGCAGACGGTTGACGGAAAAATTTATCAGCGCTGTTCCCGCGACGCACGCCATGTATCTTATTCCCTCCGTGCCCGAAAAGGACAGCAGATAGCCCGAGAGCGAGCCGACCGCCGCCGCAAGGGCGTAGGGCTGAACCGCCGCCGCGGAAAACGCGAGCGCGAGAGGGGACAGCCTGCCGAAAATTTTTGCGTGCGCGAGCAGCAGCCCGGCGGCGCACGAAAAAACGCATTTAAACGCGAGGATGAGCTTCCCGCGCTTTTCTTCATCTATGAATCTGAGCTTGTCCGAATTTACCCTTGATTTCTCCATTTTTTTCACTTCTCTTTTAGATATTGCGCCGCGACGAAAACCTGTGCGGGCTGTTTTGACACAATTATTATTTTATATTTTTACATATAAAAAATCTGTCAAAAATACCGCGGCAAAAAACACAAGCTTTTGCCGCAGTATAGCGAGAAGTGTCAATATTGAATTTTAACGGTAGAACAAGTTCGCAATAAAGCTCACGGCATGGACGATGCCGAACAGCAGGCTGCGAAGAACGAAGAACGTGCGCCCGAGAAAAGTGAACGAAGTTCGCTCCGAATATTCGGTGGCGGCGTTCGGTGTCTCGGTCATTATTGCGGAGTTTGTCATGTATATGTTCCTGCAAACGTCCTCGGGGAGAAAGTCCATGGCGATTATTCCGTATGTCTTGCCGTCCTTGAAGTCGTACTTTTTGAGTCTGTGATTGATTATCCGCGAGTTCATCAGCGGCAGACCCAGTCCGACGCAGCTTGACAGGCATATGTTGAAGTTCTCGGGGTCTAACTCGGATTCGAGGAATGTTGTGACTGCCTGCCATTTTTTGCTGCCGCCGAGCTTATACGAATCCTGAACATAGAGGTGCGAATAGGTTTTGCCTGTCGAGGCTTTTTTCATGCTGCCCGATATGAAGTTTATGACCTCTTTTACGGGGACGTGCGGATATGCGCCGAAATCGAGGCCGCTGTTCTGATCGTCGAACTTCGAGCGGTCGGCTTTGACAACGCGCAGGAGAACTATCTTGCCGCGCACCTCGCCGAGGGTCGGGATACGGTTTTCGAGAAACCATATATCCTCTTGACCCTTTATGCACTGCTCGTAGAAGGCGTCGAAGAACACCGTGCCCGTCTTGCCGTTACCCTCCTTGAGCTGGAAAAGCACGGTCTCGCCGGGATTCTTCTTCAAAAAGTCGGCGCACATCTCAACGGCGTCCGCCGCTGTGAGCTTCTCGGCTTTTACGCCGTAAGCCTTTCGGCAGGAGGCCGCCGAGTGAACGGCAACCAGCCTTTTATCCTTTTGAAGCTCGAAGCGCATATCAAAGTAGCGTGCGCCGCGGTAGAGCTGCTCCGAGACGGAACCGTCCTGTGTCTTGAATATCGGACTGATGTCAACATACTTCGTTGAGCTGTCATGCGTGCCGGGCATATTTACGGCTGTTATCGGCACATCCGGCTTTATCGCGCTCATCCAGTTCGACCCGTCGATTTCACTCTCCGATTCTTCGGCAAAGGCGCAGGTGCTTATGCCGCCGAGCACAAATGAAGCGAGCGCGAGCGAAACGAATCTGAGAAGCTTCTTTTTCATGTTATTCTTCCTCCTTGAGATATATCTTGACGCTCGAATAAGTTTTTGCGGTGGAGCGGGTCAGATTGAGTCCGGCGTTCATGAGATTGGAGCCGGAGTAAACTCTCCCGTCAAAGTCGCAGCTGTAGCGCTTTTCGGGGTCGAGACCCTTGAACTTGAGAATGAAGAACGGCACTTCGGGCGCGCGCATGGTTACAACCGTCGCAAGAGCCTCGCTCTTGTCCTGCGCGACAAAGCTCCACGCGCAGCGATATCCGTCATCGTAGGGGCTTTTGAGCCGATAGAGGTCGCCCGAGTGAATGAGGTCATAGTATTTGTGGTATTCGTCAACCTGCTTTTTTACCTGCCCGCGCTCCTCTGCGCTCAGCTCATTCGGGTCAAGCTCGTAGCCGAACGTGCCCCAGAGCGCGACGTCGCCCTTTACTTTGTAATCCGTCCTGTCGCAGGCGGAGACGTGAGCGCCCATAGTCGAGGCGGGGTAGCACATCGAGGTGCCGAACTGAATCGTCAGCCGCTCTATTGGGTCGGTGTTGTCGCTCGCCCAGATCTGCTGAGAGAATGCGAGCATGGCGGGGTCGAAGCGCCCGCCGCCGCCCGAGCAGTTTTCAAAGAGCATATCGGGGAACGCGTCGCGTATCCTGCCCATGAGCTCGTATGTGCCGAGAATGAAGCGGTGGAAGAACTCGCCCTGCCTGTCCGCGGGGAGCAGAGCGGAGCCCGCGTCGGAAATATTGCGGTTAAAGTCCCATTTGATATAGTCTATTTTATATTTCGAGAGCACGGAGTACATCTGGTCGAAAATGTTGTCGCGCACATCTTTTCGGGACATATCGAGAACATACTGATGCCTGCCTATGCAGGGCTTGCGATTCGGAACATGGACGCACCAGTCGGGGTGGGCGCGGAACAGCTCCGAGTCGGGGGAGATCATCTCCGGCTCGTACCATATTCCGAATTTCAGCCCGAGAGCGGTTACTCTGTCTATAAGCTCGCCCAAGCCGCCCTTGAGCTTGCTCTCGTTTACGAACCAGTCGCCCAGGGAGCTGCGATCGTCGTTGCGCTCGCCGAACCAGCCGTCGTCCATGACGAGCATATCCATACCGAGCTCCTTTGCACGCTCGGCGAAGGAGACGAGCTTTTCCGTATCAAAATCAAAATATGCCGCCTCCCAGCTGTTTATCAGCAGGGGACGCTTTGCGGTTTTCCATTTGCCGCAGACGAGATTGTTGTTATAGAGCTTGTGATATGTGCGGCTCATCTCGCCTATGCCCGCGTTCGAATAGACGATAACCGCCTCGGGAGTCATAAAGCTCTCGCCGGGCTCAAGGCGCCAGGAGAAGTCATTGGGGTTTATGCCCATGACTATGCGCGAGGTGCCCGAGAAGTCGCATTCGGCGCAGAACTCGAAGTTACCGCTGTAAACGAGATTGAAGCCGTAGACCTCGCCGCTGTCCTCGTCGGCATTTTCGGAGACGAGAGCCGCAAACGGGTTTTGACAGTGACTCGAAACTCCGCGCTTGCTCGCAATTCCCTGAAGTCCGTGGGCGAGCGGGCGGCGCTCCTCGGAGCGCTCCTTGGCGTGTCTGCCGTAGAGAGTTATGAGGTCGTAATCCATGCTCGGCAGGTCGACGCACAGGCTCATCGCACGCTCGATATCCGCAGGCTTCTGCGACGCGTTCTCGATTTTTGCGCTGCGTATGATTGCATCGAGCGCGTTGAATACGGTATATATGAGCGTGACGCGGATATCGGTCGCTCTGTCCGCCATATAGATTTCGAGCGTGTCCGCCTCGCTGTCGCTGTTGAGGTAAACAGACGGCAGGGGCTCGGCGGACGGCTTGCCCGCGTATATCCTGTGCCCCTCGTAGCGCATATCGGTGACGGTGTTGCCGTCCGCATTTTTTATTGATAACGCGCTAACCCTGAAATCTCCGCAGCCGTTGCAGCCGTATTCCATGGGCGCGCAGTCGGGTGAAAAATCGTGCGAGTCGGTATAGTGCTCATTGGTCAGCGGGCTGAACGACGCGCAGCGCGGACGAAACGAACGAGCCTCAAGCCCCTCGGTGTCGGCTATCTTGCTGCCGTAATATAAATTGACGAGCTGGTCGGAGTCGACGACTCCGATAACATAGCTCGAATTGGGAGTGTCAAGCTTGAATATCCTGTTCTTGCTGTCAAAATTTATCATTGTATATTATCCTCCGTTGCAGTTTTATTTTTCGGCAAAGCGTTCGGGAGCTTCGTGTTATGCCTCTACCTCTCCGAGAGAGGGCAGGCCTCCGCGTCTTAAAAAATCCTCAAACAGCTGTTTCTTGTATTCTTCGGGGTAGTCGTAGCCCCAGAGCATTTTTATCGCGGCGAAGTTTTCAAAGGTTTCGTCGGGATAAACTTTCGCGCTGCCGACTGAGTAGGGCAGGGGGAATTCAACCGTGCCGTCGGAGGCTATGAAATATTCCTCGGCTATAGAGCAGGCGACTCTGTTCGCCTCCTGCTTCGGATATTCCTCGTCGAATTTTATTTTTGTTATCGGGAACATTACCGTCTTTGCGTCAGCTCTGCGGTAGAACTCGGGCGAAGCACCGCTGTGCCCGTGATGGGACTGCTGCATGATGTCGCAGCCGAGCGTTTTTTCTGTGTAACGCGCCGTCATTATGTCGCTCTCGACATCTGCGGCGTCGCCGGGGAATATTATCCTCGTCCCGTCTGCCTCAAGCGCGAGCACGCACGAGGTGTTGTTGAAGTTTTCGAGACTTTGAGGCCAAACGTCCTCCTGAGTGCAGAGCACGTCAAAGCTAAGATTGCGCACGAAGAACCGCTGCCCCGTGTGGAGCTTCACGGCGGGAATGTTGCAGGAGCGGGCGCAGTCCTCAAACCGCCTTATATATTTCTTGTTGGACTCGCCCCAGCTCATGCTGTCGCGGTGGTCTATGGGCGCGTCGTTGTAATAGAGCCTTTCGATTTCGACCGCCGAGCCGTATTCGCGGATAAAATCGACAAATTGGCTCACATGGTCGTCGTGCGCGTGGCTGAAAAACCAGCCCGCAATAACCGTCCGCTCACCGTCGGGCGTGCGCTCGCGCAGAAAGCGGTATATCCTCTTGTGGTCATTGGGCTGAAGAAAGTGCCCGCTGTCTATAATAAAAAAGCTGTTGTCCGCGCAGCGCAGGATATAGCACATCCCGCAGTCAATATACGAGTGGTCGTTTTCAAACTGCCAAAGAGCGCTGCCGCACCTTCTCTCATATTTCGGTTCCTCGCACTCGAACCGAGCCGAGAACGGGTCGCATATGACGCGCAGGCTTTTTTCCGACGGGCAGAAATATATGTGGATGAGCATATCCCCGTGATATGATGCGTGCCTGTTTTCTTCGAGGTCGTTGCGCTGAAAAATCGTATAGCCGAGCTTTTCGCACTCGCCGCAGATTTTTAAAAAATCCGATTCCGCCGCGCCTTTTATAAGCCGCATATACGCGCCGTCGCCGCAGTCGTAAACGGAACTTTCGCCGCATATTGCATTTTCGCAGAGCCTGCCGAGCAGTTCTTTTGCGTTCATATATTCCCTCCGTTGTCGGTATGCGATAATCATATCACAAATTGCTACATTAGGGAAGTTGTTTATTGATCAAATTGGTGAAAATAACAAGAAAAAAGACGGCAAATATAAAAAATGCAAGAGCGAATACCAAGCAGAAAAGGAAAGAGGATGAATTTCCCGAGCGAAGAAAAGAAAAACAACCCGAAGCAAGAAAAGCCATGCCCGCAAAGAGAGACGAAGCATCATTACAAACGCTGAGATATCAAAGGCTTTTAGTTTCCTCTGACGAGATTTCTTGTTGTTGTACTTTTCGGACTTGCTTTTTTTGAACATATAATTTCGCCTCTCAACTGTGACATTTAGTGAATGTCAATATTTATCTAATCATAACATATAATAGCCTTATTGACAAGCACTGAATGTCTCGGAGGCTTTTTTATGTTTATCAACAAAGCAAAAGACGGGCTTAACAATGTCTGCGGAAAAAATATAGCCGTTCTGCGCAAAAATATGGAGCTTTCGCAGCGACAGCTCGCCGATGCATTTCAGCTCGCGGGGCTCGATATAGACAAAAACGCCGTTCAGCGCATCGAGTGCGGTAAACGCTTTGTGACGGACATCGAGGTTATCGTGATAGCCGACACCCTCGGAGTGAGCCTTGAGGCCTTGCTCAGACAGGATATCGGAAAATAAAATTCACACAAAAAGCGTTGACAAGGCATTTGATTTGTGTTAGAATAACTTACGCTTTATGGAGA
>ERZ857693.3665-NODE-3665-length-12295-cov-2.588317_pt1 | contig 12295 bp, 11 predicted proteins | sample MGYA00519765_ERZ857693 | MGnify/ENA primary metagenome ERZ857693 (study PRJEB31778, sample SAMEA3449354) | human gut metagenome | biome: human gut; feature: human-associated habitat; material: faeces | place: United Kingdom | collected 2010/2012 ... | reverse complement strand
TTACGGCGAATGTTTCCCACGAGCTCAAAACCCCGCTTCAGGGGATCATCGGCAGCGCGGAACTGCTGGAAAACGGTATGGTGAAGCAGGAGGACGTCCCCCGCTTCGTCGGCCATATCCGGAAAGAAGCGCAGCGCCTTGTCACGCTGATCGGCGACATCATCCGCCTGTCCCAGCTCGACGAGGGCGACGAAATGCCGCGCGAGACGGTCGACCTGCTCACGCTTTCGCAGGAGGCGGCAGACGATCTCAAGACCGCGGCGGCGGAGAAGCACATCGCGATTGCCGTCGAGGGCGGGAGCGAGACCATCGGAGGCGTACGGCGGCTTTTGTACGAGGTCATCTATAACCTCTGCGACAACGCCATCAAGTACAACGTCGAGGGTGGCAGCGTGACCATGAGCGTCGGCGAGCGGGACGGCAAGGCGTTCGTCTCCGTGGCCGATACGGGCATCGGCATCGCGCCGGAGCACCAGAGCCGCATCTTCGAGCGCTTCTACCGCGTGGACAAGAGCCACTCGAAGGCAAGCGGCGGCACGGGCCTCGGCCTTTCCATCGTCAAGCACGCCGTGCAGTACCATCACGGTACAGTCGAGCTTCATAGCGAAGAGGGCAAGGGCACGACGATCTGCATCCTGCTGCCGAAGGAGTAAGTGAATAGTAAGAGAGCCGCAGGCACAGCCTGCGGCTCTCGGTTTAGTTGACGATTCTTAATAATTCTCCGCGTGGACTTCGAAGTAGCTCTGGGGGTGGTTGCAGGTGGGGCAGACGTCGGGGGCCTTGGTGCCGACGACGATGTGGCCGCAGTTGCGGCACTCCCAGACCTTGACCTCGCTCTTTTCAAAGACCTTGGCGGTCTTGACATTGCGCAGCAGCGCGCGGTAGCGCTCTTCGTGATGGCGCTCGATCTCGCCGACGAGGCGGAACTTCTGCGCCAGCTCGGGAAAGCCCTCTTCCTCTGCGGTCTTGGCGAAAGAATCGTACATGTCGGTCCACTCGTAGTTTTCGCCCTCAGCGGCGGAGAGCAGATTGTCGGCGGTGGAGCCGATGCCCTGGAGCTCTTTGAACCACATCTTGGCGTGCTCCTTTTCGTTGTCCGCGGTCTTCTGGAAGAGCGCGGCGATCTGCTCATAGCCCTCTTTCTTGGCCGTGGAGGCGAAGAAGGTGTACTTGTTGCGCGCCTCGGATTCGCCCGAGAAGGCGGTGCGCAGGTTCTGCTCGGTTTTGGTGCCGGAATACTTGTTGGTCTTCATGGTGAAATTCTCCTTTTTCTCTCAAAATTTAATGCGCTTCCTGCGCTTTGCGGCAGGCGGGGCAGAGATAGTGAATGCGAAGGTCGTAGGACTGGATGCGCGCGCCGAGCGCGGCTTCGATGTCGTGCGTCAGGTCGGTGAACTTGAAGTCTGCGAGCGCGCCGCAGCGGGTGCAGATCAGGTGATCGTGGCGCGTGGTGTTCTCGTAGCGGTCGGGCGCGCCGGGCTGCGACAGGCGGATGAGTTTGCCGTCCGCTACAAGCGCGTTGAGGTTGTTATACACCGTAGCTTGCGCGATTTTGGAATTTTTCTGCTTCATTTGCAGAAAAATTTGCTCGGCGGTCGGGTGCTCGGTGGAGCACAGGACGAGATCGAAAATCTGCTGGGCGTACTTGGTCATGTGTTTCTCCTAAATAAGAATTAGAATAATTCTTATTATAGCGATAAAAATAGAGTTGCCAAGCAAAAAATCAAAAATAGTTTGCGTCATGCGCGCACGCGCTGCGGCATACCCTTTATGGAAAAGGGGGAATGAGATGGACCAGACGATAGCATTCCTGGGCGGCGACGCACGCATGCGCCTGCTTGCTCAGATGATGGCGGCGGAGGGGTACGACGTCTGCTCGTGGGAGCTGACCGGTGCGCCAAAGCCGCTGGCGCTGTGCGACGCGCTGAAAGCGGACATTATCGTCCTGCCGCTGCCGGCGGAGAAAAACGGCTATTTGAGTGGCACGGAGCTCACGATGGAGAGCCTGCTGCGCTCGCTGCGGCGCGAGCACCGCATTTTCGCGGGCAATGTGGGAAACGACGCGTCAACGCTCGCGCAGTCGTTGGGGCTTACGATCACGGACTACTTTGCCTCGGAAGAGCTGAGCGTGCGCAACGCGATCCCGACGGCGGAGGGGGCTATCGAGGCGGCGATGAAGCACACGAGTGTCACGCTGCACGGCACGCCATGCCTCGTGCTCGGCTTTGGCCGCATCGGAAAGGTGCTCGCGCACGATCTGAGCGCGCTGGGAGCGAAGGTCAGCGTCAGCGCGCGCAAGCGGTCGGACCTTGCGTGGATCGACGCGTTCGGCTACGCGCCGCTGCACACGAACCGCCTCTCCGGCACGCTGGGGGAATTCCGCGTGGTGTTCAACACCGTGCCGCATCAGGTATTGGACGAAGCTCTCCTTGCCGAACTGCCGCCGGACTGCCTGCTCATCGAGCTTGCGAGCGCGAGCGGCTTTGACATGGACGCGGTCGAAACGCTGCGCCTTTCGTATCTCAAGGCAGGGGGACTGCCCGGGCGCGTCGCGCCAGAGACGGCGGCGCGCGCCATCAAAAAGACATTATGTCGACTCATCAAGGAGGAAGCATGAAGATCGGATTTGCCTTTTGCGGCTCGTTCTGCAACCATCCCGAGCTGCTGAAACTCTACGAGGACATCGCGCGCGAGCACGAGATTGTGCCAATCTTGTCGGAAAATGCGGCGAAGTATTCCACGCGCTTCGGCACGGCGGAGGACTTCGTTACCCGCGTGGAGGTGCTGGCGGGGCGGAAGGCCGTGCGCAATATCGTCGAAGCCGAGCCCCTCGGCCCGCAGGGGGCGATGGAAGTGCTCGTCATCGCGCCCTGCACGGGAAACACGCTTGCCAAGCTCGCCCACGGCATCACGGACGGCGCGGTGACGATGGCGGCAAAGGGGCACCTGCGCAACGGTAAGCCCGTTGTGCTTGCCATTGCGACGAATGACGGCTTATCCGCGAGCGCGCCGAACATCGCGGTGCTGCTGAACCGCAAGAACTACTATTTTGTCCCCTTCGGGCAGGACAACGCCGAGGCGAAGCCCACGTCGCTGATCGCGGACTTCCGCAAAATTATCCCGACGGCCGAGGCGGCGCTGGAGGGAAGACAAATTCAGCCGATTTTGCTGTGAAACGAAAAAAGGCAGGAATTTCCTGCCTTTTTTGCGATGTAACAATAAACTTGCGCGCGATTTTTGTCAATGCTCGCTGAACTTGCTTGAAAAATCCTCCTCGCTTCTTTATACTTTGCCATAGAGAGAAGAGAGGAGGGAGCGCGAATGGACGAAGACCTGCGCGAGACAACAGAGCTTCCGGAGAGCGGAGGGACTGCGCCGAACGAAGAGAATGAGCCCGAGACGAAGAGCATCCGCTTTGCACCCAGCGCCTACGACCCGCGCGGCATCGAGCAGTGGCTTTCCGAGCGCGCGGCGGAGGGGAAGCTCCTGCTCCGCTACGACGATTTTGTGATCGGCGAGCCGCGCGACTGCCGCTATCACCTGGAACCCGCCGCGGACGATGACGACCCCGACGAGCTGTTGCGCGAAAAGCGTGCCCGCCTGGGCTGGGAGTACGTCTGCCGGACGAAGGACGGCATCTTCTATATCTGGCGCGGTGAAAAAACCGCGCATGTCCCAACGCCGAAGGACTGTACGGACTCCTATGGCTACCGCAGACTGTGCAAAAAGCTGCGCCGCAGCTATTTTCTGCCGCTGGTCTATCTGCTGATGGACGCGGGGCTCATTTTTCTTGTGTTTTACGCGTGGAGTATCCCGCTGCTGTCGCTGCTCACGATGCCGAAGAATGATGTGATTCAAGGTGTTTCGCTACTCCTTGGCAGCATCATCGGTATGTTCAGCGGCGCGCAGGAGAGGAAAGAGATGCGCACGCTCAAGCGCGCGATGGAGGACTGCGAATATGTGGAGCAGATGCCGCGCAACCGCTGGGCGGGGGTAGACCGCGCGCTCTCGCTTATTGTCGTTGTGCTGATGGTCGCGGTGCTCTTCGGAAAAGGGGGATACAGCAAGTACGGCGATGACTATGATGAGCCGACGCTGCCCTATCTTCGCGCCGAAGAGCTCGGCGGCAATCCGTTCGACTGGTGCGATCAGCGAGATCTTTCCACCCCGCTCGGCGGGTATGTGTACTCCGTCGGCGAAACACCGTATGCGGGAATGATCGACGGCTGGGAGCAGCTGAGCACAGAAGTGGACTTCTACGCCCCGCGCATTTCAACGCTGGCAACGCCCTTGACACATGAGCTGCGGGACTATTTTATGGGCAGCGGCGCGCAGACGCTTTCCATCGACGGCTTTGACGAAGCGTACTACGCAGAATTTATCAAACCAAATACCCGGCTTCCCAATGAACCGGACGAAGTCAGCCAGTTCCTTATTCTGCGCCGCGGGGGAGAGGTACTCTACTTCCGCACCGAAGCGTCCGACGATCTGCGCGAGCATCTGGACGAATTTGCAGATATCTTTGATCAGTACAGCGAATTAGCATAAAAAGAAGTGCGTTCCTAACGGGAACGCACTTCTTTTTTTGCTATCTTGTCACTGCTGCAGCTTTTTGAGCTCGTCGAGCTGGCCCTCCAGTGTGGTGAACGCCTCGGGCAGCTGCGCGACGGCAGCGTCCGCGCGCTTGAGCTCGTTCGACACGCTCTCGCAAGTCGCGCCGAGCGTCGAGAGCACCTGCTCGCAGTGCCCTCTGCATGCCGCGATCATTGCCTGCAAACGCTCCCGCGTGGCGGCGTCGAGCGCGTCGGCGCGCTCACGGGCGGAGAGCTCAATGTCGGCGATGTGCGCCTTGACGCGGCCGTATTCCTCGACCTGCGGGCGGAGCTCGTCAAGCTCGCTTAAAAGGCGCTTGCGCTCCTGCTCGGCGGCGGAAAGGCGTTCGGCGTGCTGCGCTTCCAACTCGGCGATGCGCTGCTCGGCAGCCTCCTCTTTGGCTTTCAGCTGGCGGTCGCAGTCGGCCTTGGCGCTCGCGAGCTTCTGCGCGCCCTCTTCGATCTGCGCGCGCAGCTCGGAGATCGTCTCCTGCGCGGCGGTCAGACCCTTTTTGAGCGCGTCCTGCGCGCTGGACGCGGTCGAATAGGACTCGGCGAGCTTGCCGCGCTCACGCTCGGCGGCGGCGAGCTTGTCGCGCAGCTCTGCATTCTCGCGGCAGAGGCCGTCGCTCTCCTGCTCGAGCGCTTCGATCTGCTGCTTGCTCTCGAGCGAGGTTTTTTCGATATAACGGATGACGTCATCGCGGTTGAAGCCGCCGAAGACGGAGCTCTTGAAGGTATTTTCCATGATTTTCCCACCTTTTCCTTTGTCAAAGTTATGGTAACACAAACCCGCCGCGATGACAAGGAAAAAAGCGCGACCTCTTAAGGCCGCGCTTTTACGGTTTTATCGGAGAGGGAAGGAAAAGCTCTTGCCCTTCTTGGTGAAAGTAAAGCTCTCCTGCTCATCGCCGCCGGCTTTGGTGCAGCGCACGCGCTCGGCGCTCACGCTGCCGCTGATGTCGCCGCAGGTGACGCTGTCGCTTGCGCGGACGTTGCCCTTGACCTCGCCGCAGCGGACGCTGTCGTTTGCGGACACGTCGCCGCCGACATTGCCGCAGGTGACGCTGTCGCTCGCGCGGACATTGCCCTGCACGTCGCCGGTGCAGTGCACACTGTCGCCCGCCTGCACATTGCCGCCGACATTGCCGCAGGTCACGTCATCGCCCGCAGACACATCGCCGCCGACGTCGGTGCAGGTCACGCCGTCACCGGCTCTGACGCTGCCGGAGATCGTCGAATCGGTGCAGACGACGGAAAAATCGCTGTAAATATCCTGCGCCGTGCCGGAAAAGTGCAACTCGACGGTCTTGCGGATCTCGTCGTTTTTGTCGTGGCGGAACAGGCTCCCCTGTTTCGGTTGGAGCAGCCGGTGCCCCTGGAAGAGCACGGCGTGGATGGCGTCGTCATCCTCCCACGGCAGCTCTGCCGCGATGGGCAAAATCTGGCTGTCCGCTTCTGCTTTTTGGGCGGTTTTTGCCATGCTTTCGCGTCCAAAGAGCTCGTCGAGGCTGAGCTCCAGCGTGTCGGCCAGCAGCGGCAAAAGCTGCAGGTCGGGGCAGCAGACATCGCCCTCCCACTTTGACACGGCCTGATTGCTCACACCGAGCTTGTTTGCCAGCGCCTCCTGTGTCAGTCCTTTTTCTTTACGGCGGCGCAGAATGCGCGCGCCCATTGTCGATTCTTCCAAGTTGTCTATCCTCCTGCACTGCATTATAATAGTAAAGTGAGCGTTGGAAACGCGATGAGCGGGTGTCCCGCGTCGAACGGGAAGTCAGGCGCCGACGTTTCCCTCATATTCAGGCAGCACATCGCGTGCAAACGCCTGATCGCCGATCGTAACATGTTGGTCCTTCCTTGCCCCGTGCTGCAGCCGCGGCTTTGAATCACCGGTTATGGACTCAGTATAGGGGGCATGGGGAGGATTGACAATGGCGCGGTGGTTGAATCGGGGAAAATCATTTCCAACCGTCGGTTGGAAAATGAAATTTTCCCTGATTTTTCAAGAAAAACTCAGTGCCGGATGACGGTGATCTCGCCCATATCCTTGGTGTAGTCGACCACATGCTGGAGGAAAAGCTGCGTGATCGTGGAGGGGAGAAAGCCCTTTTTCACGGCGATGCCGATCTCGCGCGACTGCTTGACGTTGAGCGGCAGCGTGGCGACGCGGTAGCGTCCGGGCTTGATGAGCAGGCTGTGCACGATGCTGATGCCAAGTCCCGCCTCGACCATGGACAAGAGCGCGAAGTCGCTCGTCGTGTCATAGGTGACCTCGGGATGGATGTTGTAATGGTCGAGCAGACGGTTGAATTCGTAGTCTTCGATCTCCATCAGGCGCACGAAGTTCTCGTGCGGCAGCTGCTCGAGCGGGAAGACGGACGCGTCCGCCATCGGGTGATCCTTTGGGAGAATGGCGACCATCGTGTCGTGCAGGATGGTCGTCGTCTCAAAGTCGTTGGAGGCGGGGATGGCAAGAAAGCCGCAGTCGATCGCGCCGCGGCGCAGCCATTCGGAAATTTCATAATACTCGCCAGTCATCAGCTGGATCTGAATGTTGGGGTACGTCTGGTGGAAGTCCTTCAGAATTTCCGGCAGCAGGCTGATGGCAAGGCTTGTAAAGCACCCGAGGCGCAGCGTGCCGGACTGCACGCCATGCAGCTCGGACACGGCAAAGTTGAGGTCCTCATAGTCCTTGACGATCTCGCGGATCGTGGGCAGGAGCACCATGCCGTCGGAGGAGATCTCGATGCCGGAGTGGTTGCGCGTTAAGAGCTTGACCTGCCAGTCCTGCTCAAGATCGGAGATCATCTTGCTCACGGCGGACTGCGTATAGCCCAATTCGTTCGCCGCCTGGGTGATGCTGCCGGTCTCCACAGTGCGGAGATAGGCAATATATTTACGAATACTCATTATAAATGCCCTCAATAATCAACAATACCTCAAAGATTCCATTTTGGAATGCGCATATAAAAATATATTCGCTTTTCAAAACTGCTTTTGGATTATACAATATCAACAAAGAAAATTCAATGCCTACACACGGGATTTTCCAAGCAGTACAAAATTGTCAGACAAAATGTCGAATCAACAAGGAGGAAAACAGACATGATCCATTATTCCTGCATCGGTGCTACCGGTTATGTTTGCGGCGAAGTGCTCCGCATGATGGTCAACCACCACGAGGGAGAGCTTGTCAACGTGCTCGATACCTACGGTGTCGGCGATGCCATCTCTACGCATCATCCCGCTCTGCGCGGCTTCTATGATCAGGTCATCATGGACCTCACGGAGGAGAACGTCCGCGAGACCGCGAAGAAGAGCGATGTTATCATGATCCAGGTCCCCTCTGGCGACGTGGCCAAGTGGGCGGAGATCGTGCTCGCTGAGGACTGCGCCATCATCGATATCGGCGCTGACATCCGCTTCCGCGATGTCGACGTCTGGGAGAAGTGGTACGGCCAGAAGCACCCCGACGCCAAGATGACCCACGACGCTGTTTACTGCATCCCTGAGGTCATGCGCGACCTTGCCAAGGGCAAGAAGCTCATCGCCAACCCCGGCTGCTATCCCACTGCTTCCACCCTCGGCCTCCAGCCCATGCTCAAGGCCGGTCACATCGTTGACAATACCATCGTCATCGATGCCAAGAGCGGCTACACCGGCGCAGGCCGCCGTCCCGCCCTCAACAAGCTCCTCACTGAGGCGGAGAACAACTTCTGCGCTTACGCCCTCGGCGGCGGCCACCGCCACACGCCCGAGATCGAGCAGAACATTGCCTACATCACCGGCAAGGATCTGATGAAGCCCGAGACCTGGCAGTACATCAACTTCCAGCCGCACCTCCTGCCCCAGGTCCGTGGTATCGAGGTCACCATCTACGCTACCTGCGACAGAGACTTTACCAACGAGGAAGTTTACGAGCTCTACAAGGACTTCTACAAGGATGAGCCCTTCGTCAAGGTCTTCCCGGCGAGCCTGCCCGTTCAGACCAAGTGGGTCTACGGCACGAACTTCTGCGAGATGACCCCGACCTTCGACGCGCGTACTCACCGCCTGATCGTCTCCTCCGTGATCGACAACATCGGCAAGGGCGCAGCCGGCCAGGCCATCCAGAACATGAACCTCATCATGGGCCTGCCCGAGACCACCGGCCTCATGATGCCCCCGATGTATCCGTAATTTTCGGTTCGACGAGTTTCGACCCGATTTAGGCAAGAATGCTGTTAAACTAACGTTAAGAGAGGAGATCCCCCCACATGTCCAATCTGAAAAAGATCGAGGGCGGCGTTACCACGCCGCAGGGCTTCACCGCCGGCGCGGTCTACACCGCCATCAAAAAGCGCGAGAACAAGAAGCCCGACGTCGCTGTTCTCTACTCCGACCTGCCCTGCTCCTGCGCGGCCTGCTTCACCACGAACAAGTTCTGCGCAGCTCCGGTCATCCTTGACCGCGAGATCCTGAAAAAGGGCAAGGCCCGCGCCGTCGTCATCAACTCCGGCAACGCCAACGCCGCCACCGGCAAGCAGGGCATCGAAGACGCCCGCACCGTTGAGCGCGAGGCGGAAAAGCTGCTCGGCCTCGGCGAGGACGAAGTGTTCGTCTGCTCCACCGGCGTCATCGGCCAGAGACTTCCGGTCGACAAGGTGCTTCAGGGCATCCGCGAGATCATTCCCGCAAAGCTTGCCAAGGAGAACGGCTCCGAGGCTGCCTACGCCATCATGACCACCGATACCGTCCGCAAGGAGTGCGCCTATGAGCTGCAGCTCTCCACCGGCACCGTGAAGATCGGCGCGATGGCCAAGGGCTCTGGCATGATCCACCCCAATATGGCGACCATGCTCGTCTTCATCACGACCGACTGCGCTATTTCTCCCGCCATGCTCCAAAAGGCGCTTTCAACGGATATCGCCAACACCTTCAACATGGTCTCCGTTGACGGCGACACGTCTACGAACGACATGGTGACGGTCCTGGCCAACGGCCTTGCGGGCAATGCGGAGATCACCGAAGAGGGCGCGGATTTCACCGCGTTCATGCAGGCGCTCAATACCGTGACCGTCTATCTCTGCCGCTGCATCGCGGGCGACGGCGAGGGCGCGACAAAGCTGCTCGAATGCAAGGTCTCCGGCGCGGAAACGCTGGACATTGCCAAAACCGTCGCCAAGAGTGTCATCTGCTCGTCCCTGACCAAGGCCGCCATGTTCGGAGCCGACGCAAACTGGGGCCGCGTCCTGTGCGCCATCGGCTATTCCGGCGCACCGGTCGACGTGAACAAAATCGACGTGCAGTTTGCGTCCAAGGCTGGAACCATTCTGGTCTGCGAAAACGGCGCGGGCGTTGACTTCTCCGAGGAGCAGGCCAAGAAAATTCTGCTTGAGCACGAGATCGAAATTCTGATCGACCTCAAATCCGGCAGCGCAGCCTCCACAGCCTGGGGCTGCGACCTGACCTATGACTATGTAAAGATCAACGGCGATTACCGGACGTAACAGGGGGGAGCGGCATGGATATCACAAATGCACAGCGGGCCAGGGTTCTGGTTCACGCGCTGCCGTATATTCAGGATTACAGCGGCAAGATCGTCGTCGTCAAATACGGCGGCAACGCCATGATCTCCGAGCACCTGAAGGATTCCGTCATCCGCGATATCTGCCTGCTGCAGCTGATCGGCGTGAAGGTCGTGCTGGTGCATGGCGGCGGGCCGGAGATCACCGAGGTGCTCGGCAAAATGGGCAAGAAAAGCACGTTCGTCGACGGCGTGCGCGTGACGGACGAGGAAGCCGTCGGCGTGGCGCTCATGGTGCTGGCGGGCAAGATCAACAAGACGCTCGTGAATCTGATTGAGCTTAAGGGCGGCAGCGCCATCGGCCTGTCTGGCCTCGACGGGCATATGCTCGAGGCGAAGATCAAAAAGCCGGAGCTTGGCTACGTCGGCGAGATCACGAACGTGAACGTCAAGCCCATTCTGGACGTGCTCGACAAGGGCTATATCCCGGTCGTGTCCACGGTCGGCTATGACGATGCGGGCAATATCTACAACATCAACGCCGATACCGCCGCCGCACGCATTGCGGGCGGACTTGGCGCGGAGAGTCTCATCGCCATGACGGATATCGCCGGGATCCTCAAGGACAAGGACGATCCGTCGACGCTCCTCTCGTCCATCAGGGTCGATGAACTGCCGGAGCTTGTTTCCAGCGGCGTCATTCAGGGCGGCATGATCCCGAAGGCGGAATGCTGCCGCAGCGCCATCGAATGGGGCGTGAACCGCGTGTTCATCATCGACGGCCGCGTTCCGCACGCCATTCTGATCGAAATGCTGACAAATGAAGGCATCGGCACAATGTTCACCAGATAGGAGGAACGAACATGGATACACAAAAGCTTGACCAGACCTATATTGCGAACACCTACGCGCGCTTCCCCGTGACAATTGTAAAGGGCAAGGGTTCGCTCGTCTGGGACGATACGGGCAAGGAATATATCGACCTGTCGACCGGAATTGCCGTTGATATCTTCGGCGTGGCAGACGAGGAATGGATGGCCGCCGTCACCAAGCAGCTCGGCACGCTCCAGCATATTTCGAATCTCTATTATACGGAGCCATGCGTAAAGCTTGCGCAGATGCTCTGCGAAAAGACCGGCATGAAGAAGGTCTTCTTCGGCAATTCCGGCGCGGAGGCGAACGAGTGCGCCATCAAGGCCGCCCGGAAGTGGTCGGAGGAGAAAAAGGGCAAGGACTATTCCACCATCATCACCCTGAAAAACAGCTTCCATGGCCGCACGATCACCACCCTGGCCGCGACCGGTCAGGACGTGTTCCACCACGATTTTACCCCCCTGACCGAGGGCTTTGTCTATGCCGAGCCGAACGATCTGGCCAATCTCGAGCAATTGATCAAGGACAACAAGTGCGCCGCCGTTATGATGGAGGTCGTGCAGGGCGAGGGCGGCGTCATGCCGCTGGACGAGGCGTATGTCAAGGGCGCGGCGAAGCTGTGCGAACAATATGATCTGCTTCTCATCTGCGACGAGGTGCAGGTCGGCAATGGCCGCAGCGGAAAGCTGTACGGATACATGCACTATGGCATCCAGCCGGATATCGTTTCCACGGCCAAGGGCCTTGCGGGCGGCCTGCCGCTCGGCGCGACGCTGCTGGGCGAAAAGGTGCAGGATGTGCTTTCCGCCGGAACGCACGGCTCGACCTTCGGCGGCAACCCCGTCTGCTGCGCAGGCGCAATCAACGTCCTGAGCCGTCTGGACGAGAAGATGCTTGAAGGCGTAGAAGAACGCTCTGCGTATATCAAACAGGAATTGGCCGGCGCGAAGGGCGTGCTCGGTGTGTCTGGCCTCGGCCTGATGCTCGGCATCCAGACGGAGAAAAACGCGTCCGACATCATCGCCGCCTGCCGCGAAAAGGGCGTGCTGGTCATCAAGGCCAAGGACAAGCTCCGCCTCCTGCCCGCCCTCAATATCCCGATGGAGCAGCTGCAAAAAGCAGTCGCCGTCATCAAGGAATGCTGCGCGGAATAAGGCTTCTCTGAAAAGGGAGCTGGCGCGAAGCGCCTGAGGGGCAGCAGCAGGAAGCTGTGAGAAGCGAAAGTCTTCCGGCAAATTCGTATGCACTTCCATACTTCAGCGTAGGGGTCGATGCCCATCTTCGGCGCTAAGAGCCGCGCAAAGCGCGGTTGCGCCTCGAAACT
>ERZ857693.3664-NODE-3664-length-12298-cov-4.018296_pt1 | contig 12298 bp, 9 predicted proteins | sample MGYA00519765_ERZ857693 | MGnify/ENA primary metagenome ERZ857693 (study PRJEB31778, sample SAMEA3449354) | human gut metagenome | biome: human gut; feature: human-associated habitat; material: faeces | place: United Kingdom | collected 2010/2012 ... | reverse complement strand
CCGGTGGCGATGTCGGCTTCAAGGGCTCCCGTAAGTCCACGCCGTACGCCGCTGGTATGGCTGCCGAGTCCGCCGCCCGCAAGGCGATGGAACACGGCGTCAAGAAGGTCGACGTGTTCGTCAAGGGCCCGGGTTCCGGTCGTGAAACCGCCATCCGTTCCCTGCAGTCTGCGGGCCTCGAGGTTGGTTCCATCACCGACGTCACCCCGCAAGCCCACAACGGCGTTCGTCCTCCGAAGCGTCGTCGCGTCTGAGCACTCAGCAATACCAAATCCATCCAAAACCGCCTGACCGGTGAGTGCACCACCGAGTTCAAGCTGAAAGGATAACCACAGTGCTTATTGCACAGCGTCCGACTCTTACCGAGGAATCTCTGAATCCGCAGCGCTCCCGCTTCACCATCGAGCCGCTCGAGCCTGGCTTCGGCTACACGCTCGGCAACTCGCTGCGTCGCACGCTGCTGAGCTCCATCCCGGGTGCTGCCGTGACCTCCGTGCGTATTTCCGGTGCCCTGCATGAGTTCACCACTCTGCCAGGTGTCCAGGAAGACGTCACCGAGATCCTGCTGAACATCAAGGGCATCGTGCTCACCAGCGAATACGACGAGCCTGTGGTCATGTATCTGCGCAAGAGCGGCAAGGGCGAAGCCGTGGCTGGGGACATCACCCCGCCGGCCGGCGTCACCATTGCCAACCCGGAGCAGCACATCGCTACCCTCGCCGACGATGGCGAACTCGAGATCGAGTTCACTGTCGAGCGTGGCCGTGGCTATGTTCCTGCCCAGATGAACAAGCAGGACAACGATGAGATCGGCCGTATTCCGGTTGATTCCATCTACTCCCCGGTACTCAAGGTGAGCTACAAGGTCGAGGCCACCCGTGTGGAACAGCGCACGGACTTCGACAAGCTCATCCTGGACGTGGAGACCAAGCCCGCCATCTCCCCGCGTGACGCGGTGGCTTCCGCCGGTTCCACCTTGGTGGAGCTCTTCGGCCTGTGCCGTGAGCTCAACGCCCAGGCTGAAGGCGTCGAGGTCGGTCCGGCCCCGGTGGCCGAGGAGACCAACCCCGAGATGGCCGTTCCGATTGAGGACCTCAACCTGACGCAGCGTTCTTACAACTGCCTCAAGCGCGAGGGCATCCACACCATCGGTGAGCTTGTCTCCCACACCGAGCAGGACCTGCTCGACATCCGCAATTTCGGTATGAAGTCAATCGATGAGGTCAAGGAGAAGCTGCAGACCTTGGGCCTGAGCCTCAAGTCCTCGCCGATGGCCTTCGATACCAATAATCTCGAAGGTGGCACGTTCTTCTCGCCGGAAGACGAGTGATCTGCCTCTTTGACCAATCGTTCGTTCACTAGGCAAGCAGATGTTCGGGCATATGCCCACCTGCTTGCCTGAAGAACGGACATATAAGGAGTAAACCCAATGCCTACACCTAAGAAGGGCCCGCGTCTGGCTTCCAGCCCCGCACACGAGCGCCTCATGCTGGCAAACATGGCGACCAGCCTGTTCCAGAACGGCCGCATCACCACCACGCTGCCGAAGGCCAAGCGCCTTCGTCCGCTGGCAGAGCGCCTGATCACCTTCGCCAAGCGTGGTGATCTGCACTCCCGCCGTCGCGTGATGCGCGTCATCCGCAACAAGTCCGTGGTGCACATCCTGTTCACCCAGATTGCCGAGCAGATGGAGCAGCGTGAAGGTGGCTACACCCGTATCGTCAAGATCGCTCCGCGCGTTGGCGATGCCGCTCCGGCCGCTGTGATCGAGCTCGTCACCGAGCCGGTTGCCAAGAAGGCTGTTGTGAAGGAAGCTGAAGCCGCCGCCAAGGTTGCCGAAGAAGAAGCTCCGGCCGTTGAGGCTGAGGCCACTGAGGCTGCTGAGGCTGTTGAGGCTCCGGTCGAGGAGACCGCCGCCGCTGAGGCTGAGGCTCCCGCTGAGGAAGCCGCTGACGCCGAGAAGGCCGAGTGAGCTGAATAGCGTTTCGCTAAGCTAGCTGAAAGGGCTGGAATCCGTTTGGGTTCCAGCCCTTTTGCGTTGTTTTCATAGAATCTACAACGTACGTACGGCCCGAATGGCCTCGGCTCTTGCGGCCAGCTGATCATCGGCGGGATATGCGATATGCTCCAAAGTCAGGCCCTGCGGCGCAATCGGGCCGCTTGAGCCTTCACGTACTGGCTCGGCCATTTTGCCGGCAAACCACTCCAGTGATTTGCGTCCCGAACCAACTTTGATGCATGAGCCGACCAGGGAGCGCACCATATTGCGGGCAAAGGCGTCCGCCACAATCGTGAACACTACCAGGCCGGACTCCAGCGACGGAGTCCGATATGCTTCATGCGATGCCATCTCATCCGGTACTAGGGGAGTGATCGGCACCCGCCGCCAATAGGCGGTCTTGACTTCACGGATCGTAGTGCCTCCCGGATTCGGAGTGGCGAAGGAACCAAAATCGTGCAGGCCGATGGTCAATGAGGCTGCGCGGTTCATAAGCTCCAGATCCAGCGCTTCATCCACGGTAAGTACGCATCCACGCAGGCGCGGGTCGACCTCAGACGAACGATCGGCGACCCGATACACATAAGTGCGCTCCAATGCGGAGAACCTGGCATCGAAGCCGACCGGAGCTACGGCAATGCCATGAATGACGATGTCCGGAGGCAGCACAGCCTTGAGTCTGCGAGTCAGCGCCTCGGTGACCGGAATGGTCATGTGACCTACGCAGCGATTCAGTACCTCATCGGATACATCCAGATGCGCCACTTGGTGGGAGGCATGTACACCGGTGTCGGTGCGTCCAGCCACCGTCAAGCGTAACGGTTCGGCCGCGTCATCGGCCGGCACCCGCAGCACCTTGTGCAGCGCATCTTCAATGGTGCCTTGCACCGTACGAAGATTGGGCTGTTTGGCCCAGCCATAGAATCCGCCGCCGTCGTAGGCCAAGTCAATGCGCAGTCGTGTCATAGCCATTCATTGTAACGAGTGTGGTCGGCGAGATGAGTGCGGTCGGCAAGATGCGTGTGGTCGGCGAGACGAGTGCGGTCGGCAAGATGCGTGCGGTCGGCAAGATGCGTGTGGTCGGCGAGACGAGTGCGGTCGTCAAGATGCACGCGGCCGGCGAAGTGACCTGCCTGTAACATTCTCGCGCGTTTGTTGAAACGGGCCCGCCTTAGGTTGAAACCATCAAACCCGGTTACGGCTTGCGGCGTCAGCGTGCGCTCAAAACGCCTAACCGCTTGAAGCCACAGAAGCCGCCACAGCAAGGAGCAGGCACGATGATCGAATCCGCAGCACGCAGACTGGCCCATGAACTGGTAAACCGCCGCGAAGCGATCAATCGAGAGCTGTCCCGCAACGGTGTGCGTTTCGGCATCTACAAGAACGGCGAATACTATGACCGGCTGTTCCCGTACGACCCTGTGCCGCGCATTATCGAATCCGACGAATACGACGAATTGGAGAAGGGCCTGAAGCAGCGCGTCAACGCCCTGAACGCCTATCTGAAGGACATCTACTCCGACAAGGCCATCATCCATGACGGCGTGGTGCCGGAGGAATACGTATGCACCTCGGCCGGCTACTTCCCGCAGGTCAACGGCGTGACCCCTCCCGGCGGCATTTTTGCTCACATCGCCGGCGAGGACCTGGTCCAAGGCGAGGACGGACGATGGTGGGTGCTGGAAGACAACCTGCGTATTCCCTCGGGTGCCAGCTACCCGCTGTTCGTGCGCGACATCGAGCGCCGCATCTCCCCGCGCCTGTTCCGCGACGTTCGTATTCGCGATAATCGCGAATACCCGCGCCTGTTGCGCAAAGCCATGGACTTTGTCTCCACCGAGGGCATCGCCGTGGTACTGACTCCCGGCCGCTACAATTCCGCGTTCTTCGAGCACGCCTATCTGGCGGAGAAAACCGGTGCGGCGTTGGCCTTCCCCGAGGACCTCGAAGTGGTGGACAACAAGGTCTACTTCCTCGACTACGCCGGCAAACGCCACCGTGTGGGCGTGGTCTACCGCCGCCTGTCCGACGAATTCCTCGACCCGTTCGCCTTCAATCCTGATTCGGTGATCGGTGTGCCCGGTATCCTGTCCGCCTACCGCGCGGGCAACGTGGCCATCGTCAACGCGCCGGGCAACGGCGCGGCCGATGACAAGGCCATCTACTACTTCGTGCCGCAGATGATCAAGTACTATCTCGGCGAGGAACCGATTCTCAACAACGCGCCCACGTACATGCCGATGTTCGAGGCCGACCGCAAGGAAGTCCTGAATCGGATGGGCGAGCTGGTCATCAAGGATGTGGCCGAAGCCGGCGGTTACGGCGTGGTGTTTGGTTCGTCGCTGGATGCCGCCGCACGTGAGGAGCTCGCCAACCGGATCAAGGAGGAGCCGCGTCGATTCATTGCCCAAGAGGTGATTCAGTTCCGTGATATCGATGTGGTGGACCCGAAGACCGGCGAGATGTCGCCGCGCAAGTGCGATTTGCGTGCCTTCGTGGTCACCGGCAAGAATACGCACGTGTGGTATTCGGGCTTGACTCGATACTCGTCGGTGCCTGGCCAGATGATTGTCAACTCGTCGCAGGGTGGCGGATTCAAGGATACGTGGGTGTTGGCACCCGAATCCGGCGTGGAGCATGAATACGGTGCCGAAACGCAGGTGGTGAACCTGCTGAACCAGTCCCGCCGCCACTCGTTGTCCCTGGTCACCGCTTCCAAGGCAGACAACCTGTATTGGCTGGGCCGGTACACCGAGCGCGCCTTCACCACGCTGAACCAGTTCTTCCCGTTCTACGATCGTGTGATGGACACTGATGTGGACGCCTTCCGTCCGTTCGCTCACGCACTCGACCTGCCCGAAGATTTCGAGGACTTCGACGGGTTCGTGAACAGCTTCCTGTATGACGGGTCCAATCCTGATTCGGTGCGGTCGGCCGTAACCTCCGCATTCAACAACGCCGTGATTCTGCGCCCGGAATTGAGCTCGCGTCTGCTGCAGTACGTGGAGTTGGCGATGACCAATATCACCGATGCCGCCAAATACGCGGCCGATGCCGAGGACATCTACAAGCAGCGCGATATTACCGATGACATGCTCGCCTTCTGGGGCGGCATCGAGAATTCGCCGGTCGACCCCACGCTGAAGGCGTTCATCTTCATCGGCAAATATCTGGAACGCATCGACCTGTACACGCGCTTCGGCCTGACGATGGAGGAGCTGGAAGCGCCGCTCAAGAAGCTCGCCGCCTATTCGATGACCTTGGACGGCATGCCGCTGCCCAGCTGCTTCGCCGACGGACTGAGCTGGCTGGTCGGTCAGCTGCCGTCTCGCGGATATCAGGAAGTCGCCGACCTGCTGAAGAAGTACCTTGACGACTACTCCGGCCGTGTCAGCGCGCTGGCCATCAAAGACATGGGCTCACTGAGCTCCATGAACATGGACGCCAAGCGTCCCTGATCCCGACCTGACACCCTGACGGGTTCAAATGCTATGGTGGTATGGCGAAAAAACCGTGCGCCCGAGTGCCGGCCTGTGCATATCAGCAGATTGCCGGAATATATGCGTGGGCTGTGAGCGCACGGACCATACCTCAGCCATGGCTGTAGTGTCGTTATCCCGAGAATATGCCGGTTGCCGGCTCGTGTGCAAGTGCAGGAGACGTTGTGAAAAAACTCGTGTTCGACTATGAGATGAGGCTGTCCTTCAGCGCACCGGTCACCGATCACAGGTTCCAGCTTCGCTGTATTCCCTCCACTGGCCCTCGCCAACAGGTGATTGACGTGGAAGTGAAGATTCAGCCCGAAACCGAACTCGAAACCACCATCGACTCCTTTGACTCCGTGGTGATGACCGGATTCATCCCTGAGCCGCACGACATATTCAGCTACTCGGTGACCGGTATCGCCTTCGTGGACAATGCGCATATCCATAAGGAAGCCTATAAACCGCTGTACCGATTCAATTCAGCGCTCACCATTCCCGGCCCGAACGTGGAGGCGATGATTGCCGTATGCCGCGAACGCTTGGCGGCGCTGCCTTCCGACGCCACTCCGGTGCAGCAGGCCGCCGAAGTGATGGATGAGGTCTACAAGGCGTTTGTGTATACGCCCGGTTCCACCACGATTCGCACCACCGCCGAACAGGCCTTGGCTCAGCGCAAGGGCGTATGCCAGGATTATGCGCACGTGATGCTGTCCGTGTGCCGGCATGTGGGATTGACCGCGCGCTACATTGCCGGTTTGCTTGGGGGAGAGGGCGCGACCCATGCTTGGGTCGAGGTGTATCAGGATGGCCGATGGGTCGGACTGGATCCCACGCATAACCGATTGGTAGACGACAGCTACATCACCATCGCCCACGGCCGCGATTACCGCGACTGCATGCTCGACATCGGCATCTTCTCTGGATACAACGTCCAGCAGTCCCAATGGGTCAACGCCTCCGTCCACGAACAGGTGGCATAAACAAAATTCCAAGCCCCCTCTGATGAGCTGAGCCGTGAAGAAAACGCCGGAGGCGTTTTTAGGCGAAGGCGAACGACAGTGAGCAAATAAAATGGCAGCTGGAAAGCTGTCCTTAATTGCGTTCGAGCTGTCAGCCGTAAGGCTGACCGAGGGAGAGACCACTCAATGCAGAGTGGCCCCGCCGCCGCTTCTACCACCACCAATATTCGGATTTTCGTCGTTGCAACATTCGGATTTTGGTAGTTGACCAATTCGGACTGTTAATCGGCTCATCGTCTGACCCATCGCAATCTCACACAAAATCGCATTATCCCACGCCGAATCGAGCTCAGCGAAACTCCGATTTGCCAGGTCGGCAGAATGTGGCATAATGAACAAGTTGCCATTTTGGCAGCATGGATAAGTGTCCGAGCGGTCTAAGGAGCACGCCTCGAAAGCGTGTGAGGTGAAAGCCTCCGCGAGTTCGAATCTCGCCTTATCCGCCTTTAGGGTTCCGGGTTTGTCCCGGAACCCTTTTTGTTTTTGATACGAACGTCCGTATTCGCTCCTGTGCTGTATCGTATACGGCGTGTCGGGTGGAAAATAGCGAAAAGGATAACGTTGTACTCAGCGGGACTTGCGTACTAAGTACAACCATCGTATTATCGATATCAACAGAAGTACAAGGTTGTATTAAATATCCAGAACGCACATTCACCGCTGATTGGCGATGCCGCAAAACAGGTGAACCAAGAAGATGGGCCGATTGCTTTTGGTATTTAGCACAACGTTGTCTTGCGGTATTGAAGACAACGATTAAAGGAGAGCACATGTCCGAGCATTCGCACGACAATAAACCGGGGGAGCTGGAGGAATCTCGACTCGTCGTCGATAATGACTTTGAAGTAGCTCCGGTCAACGACAGACTGTTCGGGTCGTTCGTGGAGCATCTGGGTCGCTGCGTATACGACGGCATCTATGAGCCGGGCCACCCCGAAGCCGATGAAGACGGTTTCCGCAAGGACGTCATCGAACTGGTCAAGGAACTCGGCGCTACCACGATTCGCTATCCTGGCGGCAATTTCGTTTCCGGCTATCGCTGGGAGGATGGCGTTGGTCCTCGTGATGAGCGGCCGCGTCGCCTGGACTTGGCATGGCATTCCACCGAGACCAATCAGTTTGGTCTGCACGAAATGGCGAAATGGCTGGAAAAAACCGGCGGCAACGAGCTGATGGAAGCCGTAAATCTGGGTGCCCGTGGTCTTGAAGAGGCCCTCGACCTGTTGGAATACGCGAATATTCCCGGCGGCACCAAGCTCTCCGAGGAGCGTCGCGCCAATGGTGCCGATCAGCCGTTCGGCATCAAGATGTGGTGCTTGGGCAATGAGATGGATGGCCCGTGGCAGACCGGTCACAAGTCCGCCGAGGATTACGGCACCTTGGCGGCCTCGGTGGCGGCAGGTATGCGCGCCATCGATCCGAACGTTGAACTGGTGGTCTGTGGTTCATCCAGCCACGTGATGGACACCTTCGGCAAGTGGGAAGAAACCGTACTTGAGAAGACGTTTGACAACGTCAACTTCGTCTCCTGCCATGCGTACTACCATCCGGAACTTCAGCCTGATGGCACCCGTGACATGAAGAGCTTCCTTGCCTCGGGCGTCGATATGGACGGTTTCATCAACGATGTCGCCGCCGCCATCGATGCAACCAAGGCCCGGCTGAAGAGCAAGCACGACGTGTTCATCTCGTTCGATGAATGGAATGTCTGGTATCTCAACGAAGAGCCGAGCAAGAATCCGGAAGGCATCGGCAATTGGCCGGTTGCCCCGCGCCTGCTCGAGGATGTGTACAGCGCCGCCGACGCCGTGGTGTTCGGTGATTTGATGATTACCCTGCTCAAGAACGCCGACCGCGTGCACGCCGCCAGCCTGGCCCAGTTGGTCAACGTAATTGCGCCGATTATGACCGAACCGGGCGGCCCGGCGTGGCGTCAGACCACGTTCTATCCGTTCTCGCTGACCGCAAAGCTCGCCAAGGGCGGCACGGTGCTTGAACCGAAACTGGCTTCCGGAACGTATGAAACCGACAAATACGGTGAAGTGCCGACGATCAATTCCGTAGCCGTGCGTGGTGAGGACGGTACGATCAGCGTGTTTGTGGTCAATCGCTCCATGGAAGCGGCCAATGACTTTGCCATCAAGCTGCCGGAAGGATTCGCACTTTCCGCGGTCGAGGCGCAAACCCTGCACGAGGATGATCTGCTGGCAAAAAACACGCTGGAAGACCAGAACCGAGTCGTTCTGCACCCCAACACCACCATCACGTCCGACGCCGATACCGGCACTGTGCGTGTGACCTTGCCGCCGGTCTCCTGGACCGCCGTGCACGTGAAGTGATTCGAGTGACGGTGGCGCATGACAGGGCGCAGTCTCTTATGGTTGCTGTGCCCTGTACAACCACCAAGCAATACCCAAACAATCATCAACATGCCCGGATTGCAGAAAGAGAGGTTCGGATTCGCCACTAATGTAATGTGGCATACCAGTCAAAGGAAGACAATGCCGTCATTCACATCGACTGGAACAATTCGATACCCAACAAAGGAATAAGGAGAAAAGACGGGTATGTAAAAAGCTAGGTTGAAAGCCGGCGGTCAGAAAGTCCCTTGTTCGGATGGCGTGCGTGCGTTTCTTCAACCAGAAAGTTTAACCTCTACGTTCGATCGTCCTGCAGTATTGTCAGAAGGATATTTGCCTAATGGTGCATGGGGTCCAACGGAGGAAAGCTCCTTGGCTGAATTCTGAGGTTGAGGGGTAGATGATTCCGATATGAGGAGGAGATGCTCGACCCGACTGTGACTTACCATAATAAGAACATAATGACGCTGTTGAAGGTGTGTCATGTAATAAGCAGAAATGGATTCGAACAATGGGAAACCGCGTAACTATCAAGGACGTGGCGCGTGAGGCGAACGTCTCCATCAAGACGGTTTCCAATGTGCTGAATGACACTGGCAGTATGAGACCGGATACACGTCGCCGTGTGGAAGAGGTGATGCGTAAGCTTGGATATACCGTCAATATTTCGGCGCGTGCAATGCGATCTGGCGGCACAAAGCTTATTGGACTCAACATCTTCGATTTCTCGCAGCCGTTCGTTCCTTTTTTCACTGACAAGGTCATTGAATACGCAAAAGAACGCCATTACGGTGTAGTCATCAACACATATGGTTCCGACGGTGAAGGGTTGGTTGCCAGCGTTGACGAGTCCTATCGTTTAGGGGCGGAAGGATGGATTCTGTTCGTAATGTCGCCGCTCGCGGATGAAGGGGCCGTTCTGGAGCAGCCATATCCGATTGTAACGACCGGAGACCATCTGGCCTACGGGAAAAGCGATTGGATCACCATGCCCAACATTGAATCCATCTCCACGGTTGTAGGAAGATTTTTGGATGAAGGTGCCCAAACGGTTGCTCTGATGGGTGTTCTTCCTGAACTGGTGGATGAGGCAGTGCTGCGTCGTCAGACGGAAGGGACCCAGGCGTTACGCGCCCAAGGATATGTGAAGGCATTTGAAGAGCGCGGATTATCGGTGAATTGGCGGTATGTGATTCCGGCAGAAAGCATGAATCAGCGTGAAGGTATGCGCGTGACAAAAGCTATGCTAGACAAGCTCCCATGCCCGGATGTTGTAGTGTGTCTCAATGATGCCATTGCTTTAGGCGCAATTCATGAATTGCAACGATGTGGTTTGCATGTACCTGACGATGTACAAGTGGTCGGCTTCGATAACGTGCCGGAAGCCGAGTACTCGGTGCCGGCGCTGACCACCATCGATCCTCATATCGATGATTATGCCAAGCATGCCGTTGACATGCTTATCGACCGCATCGAAGGATACTCAGGCCCGGCCCGTACGTACACCACCGATTTCACATTGGTGGAACGTGCCTCAACTCGACTTGCCCACTAGCATCCAACAAGTTCGCATCGGCTTCGTGAGGAGTGTGTGTCTACTCGAACAATGCGGCGTCAGTCGCTGGGTAGCCAAGTTGGAACGCGGTGTAGGCGTGCTTGGCGGCCAGTGCGGCGAGGATGAGCAGCGTATCGCTCTCGGTGGAAGATTTCGATTCGGTCACGGCCTTGATCTGCGCGCGGGCGCAGTCCATTTCGATGGCGGCGGCGGTCGGTACGGTTTGGCCGCTTGCCTTGTCGGCGATGGTGGTGGGGTTGGCCAGTAGTTGGTCGATGGCATAGACCTTTTGGCGGGGGTCGTTTTGGCCGGAAGAACTGGATTGTGCGCCGGAATCATCAAAATTGCCGTTCGCCAGCGCAACCAACTGCTGCCCGGCGGTCTTATGCATATCGCTCAACGCCAACGTAGCCCCAGCGGTCTGTCCTCGTGCGGCCAAGACCTCGATAGCGAATCCGGCGCGATCCTCGGCCACGGCCATCGCATCCAATACCGATCGATCAACGTTGGCGGACGTGACGCCATCAAGACGCGCCGGCGTCACCTCAGGCGCGGACTGCCCGAATTTATCGGCCAGAAAAGCCATCCATTGCTTGGTCTGCGCGTCACGTAACGTTCCCTCGGCAAAACGACCCGAACAATACCCGGCAACGTCAATCCAAGCCAGGGGAGCGGCCAGACCGGTGGCATACTGCTCTAATAACGGCGTGCCTTCAGCCGGATGGGTGGCGTAGTTCGCCAACGTCATCGCTTTCTCGCAAGGGGTCATTTGAGCTTCCGCCTCGGCCCGTCCGGCCAGTCGCGGCATCGAACACGCCGAAAGCGAACACAGCATCGCGCTCGCGCATAGTACGGATGCCAAGCGCCGGGTAAACCGTCCTGAAGAGAAGCGTGTCTGCATGGAAACCTACACTAATAGCTAACTGTGACCACTCATAGGCCATGCGCCACATAACTTCATAGGAGGTACGGATCGATGGAACTGGACCTGACAGGAATACACAAGCTCGCCGCCGAGCAAGGAATCGACCCCGGAACCCTGGATGATGCGCTGGCAGAGGCCCTGCGCCTCGCCTACCTCAAGACCCCGCACGCCGCCAGGCACGCGCGTGTGGAGCTTGACGAACGTTCCGGCAACTTCACCGTCTGGGCCGCCGACGAAATCCCGGTCGAGCCCACCGAGGACGACCCGCACCCCGCTCCCAAGCTGGGCGAGGAATACGACGACACCCCGCGTGACTTCGGCCGTCTCGCCGCCGCCACCGCACGCCAGGTCATCACCCAGCTGTTCCGCCGCGCCGAAGATGAGAAGGTATTCGGCGCGTTCTCCGGTCAGAAGGGCAAGCTCATCACCGGCATCATCCAACAGGATGCTTCCGACCCCTCCAACGTGCATGTCGCGATGGGCGATGTCGAAGCCATTCTGCCTCGCCGTGAGCAGGTGCCCGGCGAACGTTACCGCCACGGCGAACGCATCCGCGTGTACGTGGTGAACGTGGCCCGTGGCATCAAGGGCCCGGAAATCGTGGTGTCCCGCTCCCACCCGGAGCTGGTCCGCAAGCTGTTCGAGCGTGAAGTGCCGGAACTGGTCTCCGGTGCCGTGTCCATCATGGCCATCGCTCGTGAGGCCGGCGCCCGCACCAAGATCGCGGTCAAGGCCAACACCGATGGCGTGAACCCGAAGGGCGCGCTGATCGGCCCCGGCGGCGCTCGCGTGCGTGCCGTTATGGAGAACCTTGGCCCGGAGAAGATCGACATCGTCGACTACTCCGACGATCCGGCCAAGTTCGTGGCAGCCGCGCTGTCCCCGGCTGTGGCCACCGGCGTGCAGGTGATCAGCGAGAAGAACAAGACGGCCATCGCCTTCATCCACGATGACC
>ERZ857693.3662-NODE-3662-length-12301-cov-5.727993_pt1 | contig 12301 bp, 18 predicted proteins | sample MGYA00519765_ERZ857693 | MGnify/ENA primary metagenome ERZ857693 (study PRJEB31778, sample SAMEA3449354) | human gut metagenome | biome: human gut; feature: human-associated habitat; material: faeces | place: United Kingdom | collected 2010/2012 ... | reverse complement strand
TCACGGCCAACGGCTGGCGAACGGGTAAAAACCCGATAAAAGACTGGAAAGCCGCTGCGCGAAATTGGATGCGCCGCAAATCCGAATTCAGCAACACGACCCAAATTCAAACAAGCTATGAGACGAAACGAATCTATAAAGACCTATAACCGCCCGGCCCCTGTTGAAGGGCTGCCGGAATCGCCCGAGCTCGAAAAGGCTGTTTTGGGTGCCTTAATTCTCGAACCTGAACAACTGTCTGATGCTTCGGAGATCGTCGAAATTTCGGCATTCCATAATGCAAATAACGGCAAAATCTACGGCGTGATGCTCTCAATGCTGGAGCGTGGCGAAAAAATAGACCTTTGCACGCTCGCAGATCGTCCGGAACTCAAAGGCCGGGAGATGCTGCGATACCTCACGACTTTGACCAATGCAGTAGGTTCCGGCATTAACGTATTGGATCATGCCCGGAAACTCCGAGATACCGAGATACGTCGCCGTATGTGCCTTTTCGGTCACAAACTCGCAGCGCGTGCCGTATCGGACCCCGACGGGGTTATGGATTGGGCGGTGGCGGGAATTACAGCGATAGCCGACCGGGCAATACGGGCAGACGACATTGCCCCTCTGTCAGAGGTCGTGCGGGCCACCCTCGACGACCTGGAACGACGCCAACAGGCCCGACAGGTGGGCGAGTGCATCGGCATTCCTACGGGTTTACAACGGCTCGACGCGCTGACGGGCGGCTGGCGGGGTGGCCAGCTTGTAGTGTTGGCCGGCCGTCCTGGGACGGGTAAGAGCGCAACGATGTTGCATTTTGCCCGGACCGCCGCCATATCGGGTATTCCGGTGTGCGTGTTTTCCGCGGAAATGCCAAACACCCAGCTGGCCGGGCGAATGCTGGTAGGATGTTCGGGTATAGATTCGGGATCGTTCCGCACGGGCGATATAGACGCCGATGGGTGGCGCGAACTCGAACGAGCCGCCGCGGAACTTTCCGCGCTGCCAGTTTACCTTAACGACAGGGCTAATATCACGATGGGGACTATACGTTCGCAATGCAAGGCGATGCACCGCCGGGGACGGTGCGGGATGGTCATTATTGATTACCTGCAACTGCTCGACACGACGTCCCGTAACGTTCAAAGCACCCGCGAGCGGGAGATCGCCGCCGCCAGCCGTTCAGCAAAGTTGCTGGCAAAAGAACTTGACGTTCCGATCATCCTGTTGTCGCAGTTGTCGCGCAAAGTTGAGGAAAGAGCAGATAAATCGCCACTATTGTCGGACTTGCGCGAATCGGGAGCCATCGAGCAGGACGCCGATATGGTACTGTTCCTCGACCGTCCGGCAATGTACGGCGCGCAAACAATAGACACGAATCGCTACGGATTAATTTCATCCGACGGGGTGGGGATCATGCACGTCGCCAAGAACCGCGAGGGGGCAACGGGGCGGATATACTTTCGCCACAACAAAAGTCTGACCCGAATAACAGACTACGACAGTCCCGCGACGGATGTAATTGGGGAACCCGGGCCGTTTTAGCTGCTTTGCGATTTTAGCGCATGAAAATGCCCGGGTGGAAAGTACCCACGACGTAAAAGATAATCAAAAAAAACGGACAACCAAAATGAAAAAACGGATATTATATCAGCTACTGACGGATGAATTTACCAAGTTTGGCGATAAGTTTGAGAAAATCGCCCATAACGAGACTACCGGGATGTACTGTTACAAGCGCACCACCTCCGAAGGGCTGACTTACTACGAGGTGTTTAAGGCACCCAAAGCAAAAGACGAGAATGGGAATATTTATTACCACTATCCCAGTACTGCACAATTCGGTTTCGGCACAGCTCTTTGCTTTCGGGGTGATGAAAGGCACGCCGCCGACAAAATAGCCTTCTATATGGCAAACGGATTCGACGCGGGGAGGTTCCGTGTATGACAGCTGACAGGTACAAAACAACCCAAATTCAATCATTTTCAACCAATAAAATCAATCATGAAACAGATCAAGATCGACAACCAACACAGTATCGGGCTAATGCTCGATCGTGTAGCAACTACGTTTACCGACTGCCACGGTACACGCAAGGGCGAAGATGAAATTATTCTGTACGTCCCGGATGCAAGTATTTACGACACGGATTTTATACAGGGCGACTGCGCTATGCTGCATTTTAGTCCGACCCAAGCCAAAAGATTAGCACGTAAGTTATTGAGGCTGGCAGCCGGACCGCAAAGATAGAGTAGACGGGCGCAAAGCCCGCCTACTCTTGAAAGCAAGGGCCGTAAACTGTTCCCCCGCACTTTGGTTTTCAACACGCCAAAAGTACGAAAAAAACGGGGAAATGAGCCGGATAAATCCTAAAGAAAAACGCAGAGGTGGTCAGCGGGATGATAGCACGCTGACAGTAGGATTGAATCGAAAAAAACTTGCTGAATTGCTGGAGCGCACCCGTCGTAAATGCGAAGCATATGAACAGGCGCAAAAGAAACGACTATCTCTGTTGAGGTAGTCGTTTTGCATACGCAATATTATGCGGATCGAGCCGAGTATCCGAAGATTGCGGGGATGCCGTTATTTGCGCTTTGGGGGGTGCTGAAATTTCGACGATCTCCTAGCAGGTGAAGCATATACCCTCCAAAGAGCAAGCGTCGCCAAATCGGCTATTTCTTTGTTGTCGGCTTGAACCCTATCGGCTGGGAGGGCTTGCGGGCTTGTGGCACTTTGATCGACAATGCTGCGATAGCCTGGTAGATGTTATCGAGTTCCTTGCGCATATCCTCCGATAGGTCATTGACGGCTTCGGCGTTGTCTTCGTCAGCTTGTTCCAATAGCGCCAGTTTTGCCCTAATTTCGGCTAATTCTGCCGTTATCTGGGTTGTGGTGGTGATGTAGTTGCGCATTGCCACGAAAGCCCGCATAATGGCGATATTTGCATTAATGGCTATGTCACTATTCAATAATCCGGATAACATTGCGACACCTTGTTCGGTAAACGCATACGGCATTTTACGGATTCCGCCCCAACTTGATGTCACAAATTGTGATTTCAAGTTTGCAAACTCTTGATTTGTAAGTTGAAACATAAAATCGGGAGGAAATCGTTTGTTGTTACGTTTTACTGCCTGATTTAATGCGCTTGTTGTTACTTGGTAGAGTTCGGCCAAATCACGATCCAGCATTACCCGCTGGCCTCGTATTTCGTATATCTTGCTTTGGATGGGTTGCAGTTCCATAAGTCGGTATTGTTAAGATTTATCCCTCGTATCCTTCGTAATAGTACGACTGTTCGATTCCCTTGAAAATAACTTCCCGATCATCCGTGCGGTCGGTTAATGCCTGGCCGAGCAGGGCCCGTAATTCCAGATCATTGATCGGGCTGCGTTCCATAGCCTGCAAATACAAATCCTTATCCACCTTCCGCCAATCCACAACCTGCTGGAGGCGCTTTTTCAGCATCATGTCGAGCCAGATGCGAGTGGCCCGACCGTTGCCCTCCATGAACGGGTGTGCGATGTTCATTTCGACATATTTTGCGATGATCTCCTCGAAGGTCGTTTCCGGCATCTGCTCGATCACCGGGAGGATCGCACCCAGATAAAGGCAATTTGCAAAGCGAAAGCCACCCTTTGCGATGTTCAGCGTCCGAATCTTTCCGGCAAAGTCATACAACCCACCGAACAGATAGCGGTGAATCTCACAAAGCCCGGCCACGGTTCCGACCTCTATACGGTCGATGTCCCCCGATTCGAAAAGGGCGTGCGCTTGTTTGAGGCTTTGGGCGTCTATTTGATAGGTTTTAGAATTCATATAGGACGGTTTTTTATTTCGTTTTCCAGTTCTTTCAGTTGTTCCATATCCTCACGGTCTGCCTCAATAGCTTCTTTGCGTTTGCGGCGTGCATTGAATTCTTCGTAAACCTGATAAGCGAATTCGTCTTTGTGCTCTTTACGGACCATTCCAGCGTTAGATAACAAGCGTTGGTCGTTGGAAAGCAGAATTTTATCGACGTTTTCACGCCAAAAATTCATTGTGAGGTCTTTTCGGTTCTTGGCTCTGAATTCAGCCGTTTCTAAAAAGATAACGACCAGTCGATTCAAAGAATCCAATTCGTCGTGCGTCAAATAGTTTTTGGCGATAATCACATCTTGTTTGCGCACTACCGCCCCTTTCCAAGAAGTCAGCCCCATATTCGGAGCATCTGCATCGGCTCGCGTCGTTACAATCTCCGCGGAAGTCTGCCCTGTTACGGCATACAAAAGTTTGTTTTGTGTCTCTGCATAGAACATTTGTGTCGCTTTGTCTGTTTTATCATAATCACTACTTAAGGCAAACAGATCGCGCACCTTTTGATAAAATCGCTTTTCCGAGGCTCGAATATCGCGAATACGGGCGAGAAGTTCGTCGAAATGATCCGGGCGGCCGTCGGGATTTTTCAATCGCTCATCGTCAATTACGAACCCTTTACGCAGGTATTCGGCAAGATTGCGGTTTGCCCATTGGCGGAACTGCACGCCGCGGATAGATCGAACGCGAAACCCTACCGCTAAAATCATTTCCAATGAATAGAATTTTACTTGATACGGTTTGCCATTCGTTGCAACTGTTAAGAAATACTTAATAGTTGAATTGCTGTCTAATTCGCTCTCTTTTAGTATGTTGTTTATGTGTTGGCTAATGTTGGGGACCGAGGTGGCAAAAAGTTCGGCCAACTGCATTTGATTGAGCCAGACCGATCCGTCGCGGGCCAGTAATGAAACACTACTTTTTCCGTCGGCTGAATTGTATAGTATCAATTCTTGTTCCATGATGCAGATGTTTGAGGTTATTCCCCTTTTTCTACTTTGATAAGTTTGCCGCAATGCGGGCAGGTGATTGTGTTCGTCGGATTCGCAAGCAATTCCGATGGAGTACAACCAATGGCAGCCGCAATCTTTTCAAGTTTTTCAACGGTGGGATTCCCGTTGATTGATTGACTTAAAGCGGACGGGAGTATGCCCATACGTTTTGCCACTTGTTCAACGCTAAAACCGTGAGCCTTTATAGCCTCTTTAATTCTCAAATTAGCCATATCTAAATAGAGTTTTGCGAGTTGTTTATAATGCAAATATATATAAAATTAGGTTTATGCGAAATAATTTGCGATAAAATTAGGTTTGACGGATATTTTTTTAATGAAATATTTGGTTATTATGTTAGAAATATCTAATTTTGCATTGTGATAAATAAGATAAACCTAATTAATATAACCATGAAGGCAACCTACAACAAATCGAAGATCATGAAGAACGCCTGGTATCTGAAAAAGGCCAACGCCTCGATGTCGTTCTCGGCCTGCCTGCGCAAGGCTTGGCGTAACGAGAAGCTGGCGGTCATGACGGCGATAATCGAGAACCGCCCGATGGACGAGCCAAAGGTTGCGGAATGGCATCCGCTGGCGAATGTCCCGGCCGACTACTACGGCAACAGCAGAACGTATTACGGAGACTAACGATAACCGGGGGCGGACCCCCGCCCGATCCTTCAACCTCAACACCTATTACGGAAATTGAAAAATAGCGAGATTCTCGCAAAACCTCGATAAAACAATGAATGAACAACTCACCCGGTCCGACATTCGGACAATGGCCCGCAAGGCGGCCGATTACATTACCTTCAACTGCGACGGAGTAAGCGAAGGTTTCGAGATCATCCACAAAGGGTACACGGTATTCGTTGACTATTCGGCCCGGTTGTGCAATGACGAGATGAGCGAATTTACAGAAGTCCCCGCCGTATGGGACCAGGCGGGCCGGGAATGCCCGGATATCGCCGAAGCCTTGCAATTAATGTTGAACTAATCAAACAGAAACCATAATGGCACGAAATGATTTATCAACCATCATGCGCCGGGCGTGGCATATCGCCCGTGTTACGGGCAAAGCCTTCGCCGTATGTCTATCGAAGGCGTGGCAGCTTTATCGACTGACGAAGCGGCTGCGGGCCGGCGTCGTTCGGTTCGCCTATGAGAAAACCGATGGAACATTGCGTAAAGCTACGGGCACGTTACATGAGGTGGTCTCGATGGTAAAGGGAACAGGCCGCCCCGACGATGGCCGCACGGTCAGATATTACGATGTTGAGGCGAGCGGGTTCCGGTCGTTCCGGGCCGAAAGTTTGATTACCATATACGGGCTATGATCTACGAACTATCCTTTGAAGGGCACACGCTGGGATATTTTCCCACCGAGGCCGAAGCCGTCCGCAGGGCCGGGTATCTGCCCAAAGGGCACTATACGGTCCGTGAATGGGCCAAAGACGGCGAATTTATGATGTTCGATCCCTCTATCAATAATGAATATGAATACACAGCCAAATAAACCTTTCGATCTCAACAGCCTTTCGGACCTCTATGAAAAAGCCAGCGAAGCCCGATTTCAATTACTCAAAGAACGCCATGAATTAGTCATGGAAAATTTTGAATTGCGGATGCAACTGCGGGCACAGGTATCGCCGAGCAAGCCCGCCCATAAGCCGAAGGGATTGTTAATGAAACTTACACGATAAACAACTATTACGTTATGAATGTAGATCAGATTTTACGACGGGGCGATAAGATGATGGCGGAAACAGAAGCAGTAATACGTCGAGGGGAAGATATTGTCGCCAAATTGGAAAGCGGGGATCTAAAACCGGAGGACCCGCAGGTAAAAGAAATATTATCCCAGCTTAAAGAGCGTGTGAGGATCAACGCCGATTTTAATACCGAGCTACAACGGTTGGCCGGGGAGCACGAGAAAATAACAGCCGGGCATTGAGGCTCCATTATACCACTACTTTGCCCCAGCCGTCAATCCGGGCGGCTGGGTTTGCTGTTGCTGGCCCTGCTGGTCTTTTGCCAAAACACCCAAAGGTTGTCCCAAGGTAAAACAAGCGTAAAACAAGCGTAAAACGGAAATACGTCAAGGTTACACCAAGGGTAAAACGGGGTGGTTACGGGGAGGTATAAAACTACGTCAACGCAATTTTGCGCTGACGTTCAGAATCACAAAGTTACCCAGTCGAACAGAATCGACGGACGGAAATTTCCGTTGGTTGAGGGTTATCGGCCCGTTGGTCATTTTTAATTGATTGCGCTGTATTTATGTCGCTACGATGAATTTTGCGGCCTCCTTACGCGCGCGCGAGGTATCGGCGATCGGTAATTTTTTGGCGTATGTGCGCACGTGCGCGAGAAAAGCACGGCCTTTTGGACGACCTCAAACGAGTGTAAAATCGGAAAGTTGTGTGTAAATTGTGTGTAAATGAAAAACAAATCAGCTATCTACTTGTGTGTAAATAGCTGATTTTCAAGTGGGCCCAGAGGGGCATGATCCCACGACCTTCGGATTATGAGTCCGCTGCTCTGACCGACTGAGCTATGGGTCCGTCCGGCGGCTGTGTGCCCAAACCGCAGGCACAAATATAGCAAAACAAATCCGAATTCCCAATATGACGCGGAGATTTTTTAGGTCCGGGCAGGCCGCGGCGGGGGCTTACTGACGGTCGAAAATGTCGTTGAGGACCTTGGCCAGCCGGTAGCCGGCTTTGGCGAGCTGCTCTTCGGCCAGCGGTTTGTATTTCAGGATGAAGTCGTGTCCCAGTTTGTCGCCCGGCTTCACGTCGTAGATGCATTTCGAGTTTGCGGCCGACTCGCGGCCCCAGTCGTAGATGTCGCCGGCGATCGCCGCCCGCTGCTGTTCTTCGGTGTAGCGGTCGAGCAGGAAGGCCAGATCGGAGAAGCTCCACGGGTGGGTCGTCGCTACTATCGGGGTGTCCCAGATCGTGTGGTAGCGGATTTCGCTGCCTTTGAGGACGACGTTGAAGTAGCCGATTTCCTGATTGTCCGGCCAGCGGACGTGTCCGGGGCAGTGCATGTCGCCCAGACAGTGGACGATGACCTGAATGCAGGCCAGCCGCGTGGAGTCGTTCATCTCGTGCATGCGGTTTTTCAGCTGGTCGGCAGCCCGCTCGACGTAATAGAGGCAGTTGGCCAGATATTTGTCGCCGGGCAGCCGGTTACCGCGGATTACCTCGCCGCTTTCGTCCACCGAGAAGGTGTGGGGCAGCATGTGCATGCGGGGACCGTTGGTGGGCGTATAGCCCAGATCGACGAGCATTTGGGGCTTGTAATCGTCCATCCACGAAGCGTAATAGACGATCGAGCGGCCGTCGAGCAGTTTGTCCAGATTGGCTTTGGCCTTTTTCGTCAGGTGTTGCTCGGCCAGACGGGCGACGGCGGCGTGTCCCAGCCTGCCCCATGCGAAGGCGCCCTGAGCGGACGTCAGTGCGGCGAAGGCCGCGATGAGAAGGAGTCTCTTCATGTTTTAAGGTGTTTTGTTGTTTTGTCTCTCCGCCCCTTGCGCGGCGCGGAAGCTTGTCATAATATAATACCGTGCTGCGGGGCGAAACACCTATCCGGCGGCGGGAAATTTTCGGGATATTTTGTCGCGGGCCTTTGGGAGCCTTTCTGCGGGCTGTTTTTATCCGTCCGGCGCGGCCTTCGGCACGGGGCGTTCTCGCTGCGGAGGTAATGCGGAGATAAAAAGTTTCGCGGAAAATCGGGCGGAGTATTGTTTGTTGCAAATAAATTCGTACCTTTGTCCCGCTTAAGCAATCAATTAAAACAAAAACAACGAAATGAAAAAGGGTATTCATCCGGAGAATTATCGTTTGGTGGCGTTCAAGGACATGTCCAACGACCACGTGTTTTTGTGTCGGTCCGCCGTTTCGACAAAAGAAACCATCGAAGTGAACGGCGAAACCTATCCCGTGTATAAGATGGAAATTTCCAACACCTCTCACCCGTTCTACACCGGTAAGATGAAGTTGGTAGACACCGCCGGTCGCGTCGATAAGTTTATGAGCCGTTACGCAAAACGCTACGATAAGAAAGGCGCGAAATAGGCGCTTTCCGCATTGAGAGACAACGGGCTGCACTTGTGTGCGGCCCGTTTGTTTTTGGTGCGTTTTGTTGCAGAGAGAGCTATTTTGCGGTCGAGGGAATGTCTGCGTGGAGGAACGGTCCTGCGGTTGAGGGCGTGTTTGGCGGTTGTAGGAACGTTTCTGCGGCCGGGGTGCGGATATGCCGGGGAAGGACCGGCGGTGCGGCCGGAATTTTCGTTCTGGGGCCGATTTTTTTGTACACGATATCGTTTTTATGTATATATTTGCCGCCGTAAGGCAAACAATGACTTAAACGTTAGAAAGTTATGAAGCATGTAATTGTCATGGCGCTGGGGGCTGCGCTGGCTCTGGCGTCGTGTGTGAGCAAAGGGACGGTCGTCAAGGTCGAGGAGCAGCGCGATTCGCTTTCGGTGGTCGTCAGCGCGAAGGATTCGCTGATCAGTGCTGTTTTCGAGGACATCAGTTCTATTTCCGAGAATCTTGCGCTGATCAGGACGCGTGAGAATCTGCTCTCGGTGGCGGGCGACGCCGAAGGCGGCCGCCGTCCCGTGGAGGAGATCAACAACGATATCGCCGCCATCGACCGGCTGCTGCGGGAAAACAAAGTCAAGATCGCTTCGCTGCAAAGCGCTGTCGCGCAGTTGCGCAAAGCCAATCTGCGCCTCGACGGACTGGAGAAGATGATTCGGGACATGAGCGCGCAGCTTGCCGAGAAGAAAAACGAAATTGCCCGGCTGCGGGAGAATCTCACCCAGATGGGGGTCGAGGTGGAGACCCTGACCGAGCAGGTGGCTGTGCGGAGCGAGCAGGTCGAAACCCTGAATACCGAGAAGGTCGAGCTGGAGAACCAGCTGAATACGGTGTATTACATCGTCGGGACCGAGAAAGAGCTGCGTGAGGCGCAGATCATCAACAAGCAGGGTTTCATCGGGCGTACGCTGACGGTCAATAAGACCAATAATCTGGACAGCTTCACCAAGACCGATTCGCGGCTGCTGTCGGAGGTGCCGATCGGGCAGAAAAAGGTTTCGGTCGTGACGACGCATCCCGAAGAGTCGTACGAGTTGGTGACGGATGCCGACAAGGTCGTGTTGAAACTGCTCATCACCGATCCCGTCCGTTTTTGGGAGTCGTCGAAGATTCTGATCATAAGCTATAAATAACGGGCGGCGGGCCGGATGATCCGGCGCCGCGCGGCAATGAGAGAGGCATCCCGGAATATTCCGGGATGCCTCTCTCGTTTGGCGAGCGAGTGAGTTCAGCAAGGAAACCGAGATGGGGCGGATAATGGATGTATTTTGTCAGAGACGGGCGGTGTATGGCATGCCGGACACGTTTTTTGATTCGGATCGGAATGGAGACGAACCGTTATTTGCGATGCGCGGTGTTCTGTTTTGTCATTTTTATTTTTTTTACGTACATTTGGACAATAAAAAATATACATAGTTGTAATATGGATTATCAAATCAAACCGCAGTTTGTGGAGGCCGGTTTGAAAGAGAATTGCCCTGCGGATTGTAGTAGTTGTCCTACGTTTCCTGCGCCGTTTCGCCGCATAGGCGATTCGAATTACTGCCGTTTCGCGCAAATTTCTTTTTCAGCAGGAGAAGGGGTGACTTTTCCCGCAGACCGCATGGTGCGCATTCTTTTCGTGATGTCGGGTTCGCTGATGATGGAGCATGGGGATACGGTGCGGCTTGTGACGTCGAAACAATACGTATGTCTGGCGAGGGGCGAACGTTTCGTCACCACGGCGCAGGACGACGCCCATGTCGTCGTGCTATCGCTGATTCACCGCATCGAGTTCTGCGAACAGGATATCTTCGATAAGGTGATGCCCTACGATACGGTCATCCCGACCGAAGCAGTGCCGCGGCTTTCGATGCATCCTACGATCGAACGCCTGCTCTGCGATCTGTTCGCCGTTCCGGAGCTGAGCGAGTGCGCCCGTTACCACAAAATGAAGGCTACGGAGCTTTTCATGATGATCAAGGTGCTGTATACCCCGACGGAGCATGCTTATTTCTTCCAGTCGATGATTCAGCCGCAGGATAACTTCCGCGTGTTCGTGTGCAACAATTACGACAAGGCGCAGGGCGTGGCGGAGCTGGCCGCGCTTGCGGGCATGAGCCTTTCGGTCTTCAAGCGCCGCTTCGCCGAGCACTTCAACGACAGCGTCTATCATTGGATGATGCGCCAGAAGGCGCTGAAGATCTTTACGGATATCCGCGACGGCGAGGACAGCACGAAGGTGCTGATGAACAAGTATGGATTCCGCCATTATACGCAGTTCAGCCGGTTCTGCAAGAATTACCTGCAGGCGACGCCCGCGCAGCTGATCGCATCCATAAAGGAGGGGTAGTAGGGGATTTGTCCCGTACCGTCCGCAGACGGAGAGCATATGCCGGCAGCTTGGGTTTGTTGTCGGATTGTGGAAACGGAGAGGCTGTGGGCTTCTCCGCTTCTTTTTCAGCGCTCCAGCAGGTAGACGTTCAGATCGACGAACTCCCCGTCGGCAAGTCGTTCTCCCCGGACTTCCACCCGGTCGAGCGCGAATCCGAGCCGCTGGGGAATGCGGTTGCTACGGTAGTTGCCCAGTGCGCAGCGTATTTCGATGCGTTCCATGCCCATCTCTTCGAAAGCGAGCCGGCAGAGCGCCTGCACGGCGGACGTCATGATCCCCCGGCCCTGAAACTCGCTGCGGAGCCAGTAGCCGATTTCGATGGTGCGCGTCGTGCTGTCCGCCGATTTGAAGCCGATCAGTCCTGCGAACGCATCTCCGCTCCGGATCGTGAAGACCGGGTTTGCCGTGTCGTTCAGCATCCCTGCGACGACCTCCTGTGTTTGCTCCACGCGGTGCGTCGCCGCCACGAACGGGAGCCAGCGTCCGAGGTGTTCGCGCTGGGTGTCTATGGCGCCGAAAATCGCAGGGGCGTCCCCGCTGCGCAGCGAACGCAGCGAGAAGTCGTCGAAAAGCGGAATCGTTTTCATGGTATATGCCGGTTTTGGGAGCAAAGGTAATGAAAAATCTGGGATGCTGTTTTTTTATATATTAAATAGGTGTCGGAGCGTTTTTGCACCTGCAATTCCTGTGGTTTCGGAGCGTGCAGGGGCGGAACGGTAATAACCTTGGGTGCGGAGGGTGATATTTTTTGCAGAAGCTGTTGTAAAATATAAAACTTTTCCTATCTTTGCACCCGATTTCACCCCTGTAAAAAAGGCGGTAGACCGACGTTCTTTGAGAAGAGTAAAAAAGTGAAAAATTTATTGGAAATAATTTGGCCGGTAAATTTTTTATGCCTACTTTTGCAATCCAAAACGGTTGATTTTGCCGATGTAGCTCAGTTGGCCAGAGCAGCTGATTTGTAATCAGCTGGTCGGGGG
>ERZ857693.3635-NODE-3635-length-12378-cov-5.249615_pt1 | contig 12378 bp, 9 predicted proteins | sample MGYA00519765_ERZ857693 | MGnify/ENA primary metagenome ERZ857693 (study PRJEB31778, sample SAMEA3449354) | human gut metagenome | biome: human gut; feature: human-associated habitat; material: faeces | place: United Kingdom | collected 2010/2012 ... | reverse complement strand
TTAACAGTGGGTGGAATTTAGTCTTTCATACGGAATTTACTTTTACAAGTCAGCAATTTTATTTTTTATTTCCAATACCTTTTATAAATGTACTTATTTTCTTGTAAACAAGGAAAGTTACAAATCCATCAATAACACCTTTGACAAGGTTAAATGGTGCCACACACAAAATGGTAAAATTAAGTTTGTTGCTAATTAAAGGATTAATAGCTTTACCTGCCTCAATTATTTTATCCAGTGGCATTCCAAAAGCCTTAACATAAAACGGTATCATTACAAAGTAATTTAAAACAACACCTGCTACTGCCATTATTACCGTTCCTAACAGCATTCCTGTTATAGCACCTTTTTTTGTTTTAATTTTCTGGTATATAATGCTGGTCGGTACAACGAAACATATTCCAATACAGAAATTTGCGAAATCTCCTACATATGCTGTTGTAGTTCCTTTAATGCATAATTTAAGTATTATTTTAATGGCTTCCATTATCACCCCTGATACCGGACCCATTATAAATGACCCAATAAGAATTGGTATTTCGCTTAAATCAATTTCATAAAACGATGGTGCTATAAATGGCAACGGGAATTCAAAAAGCATCAGAACTGCTGCCAAGGCTGCAAACACTGCCATTAATACAAGATTTTTTGTGTTGAATAATTTTTTCATAATAAATCTCCTTTCATTTTAGGAAATTCTTCTTTATTGAATTTAGTTTTTACAGTAATATAAAAAGACTCCAAATTCACTTCGGAGTCTTTTCTATATACTTCTCAGGACATCTGTTATTTGAACTAGTATTAAAACATTAATCCTGACTTTTATCTTCTTTCATCCAGACTATACTGTCGGTTATGGACTCTCACCATATCCTGCCCTAAGGCTCGCTGACTTATGCAATGCAATCACAGCCGATTGGGAATTTCACCCTACCCCGAAGAATTCCTCTATTAAATTATCCTTACATATAATATAACTATGCTGCCATTATGTCAAGTACACAATTATTTGTTCACTTTAATAAAAGCATCATATATTGCTCTCATTGCAACTTCAAAGTCCTGATCATCCACACCAATTATTATATTTAATTCTGATGATCCCTGATCAATCATTTTGATGTTAACACGTGCTTCAGCTAATGCTGTAAATAAGATTGCAGCTGTACCTCTTGCACTCTTCATTCCACGTCCCACAACAGCTATTAAAGCCAGGTCATTTTCAATGAATAACTGGTCAGGATGTACTCTTGAACGAATTTCATCTAAAATAGTCGTCTCTTTTCCTGCTAATGCATCAGTCTGGATTACGACACTCATTGTATCTACACCTGATGGCATATGTTCAAAACTTACATTACTCTTTTCTAAAGCACGTAAAACGTTCCTACCAAATCCAACTTCGCTGTTCATTTTGTCCTTTTCTATATTAATTACAGACATGCCCTTCTTTCCGGCAATTCCAGTAATAATATGTTCACAAGGTTCTGCAGTTTCAGAAACTATCATTGTACCTCTGTCTTCAGGACAGTTAGTATTTTTGATATTTACAGGTATACCTGCCGCTCTTACAGGGAATATGGCATCTTCATGTAAAACTGTTGCACCCATGTATGCCAATTCACGTAATTCTGCATAAGTAATAGTGTTAATTGGAACCGGATTATTAATAATTCTAGGATCACAAATAAGGAATCCACTAACATCAGTCCAGTTTTCATATAACTTGGCAGAAGCTGCTCTTGCAACAATTGAACCTGTTACATCTGAACCGCCTCTTGAAAAAGTCTTTATTGTTCCGTTAGGCATTGAACCATAAAATCCCGGAATTACTGCATATTCAGTCTTACTCAACTTTGGTACGAGTTTTTCTGAAGTTTTATTCCAGTCAAAATTTCCTGCATCATCAAAGAAAATGTACTTTGCTGCATCTATAAAATCAAATCCTAAATACTTTGCCAATACTTTACTGTTAAGGAATTCTCCACGGCTGGCTGCATAATCTCTACCTGCCATATGAGAGAAAGCTCCTTTTATCATTTCAAAATCTTTATCTAAAGAGAAATCTTCAATTCCTAAATCAGAAATAATATCATTATATCTGGTTTTAATTGCTTCAAATTCTTCATCAAATTCTTCTCCTTCAGATGCAAGTTCATAACATCTGTAAAGCATATCAGTAACTTTTATGTCTTCCAGATATCTTTTTCCCGGTGCTGATGCCACAACAAAACGTCTTGTAGGGTCTGCTAAAATGATATCAGCGACTTTCTTAAACTGCTTTGCATCCGCCAGTGAACTACCACCAAATTTTACTACCTTTGTTTCTCTCATTTTTCTATTCCCTTCTCACTATTCGTCTATGTTTTTTTGATTTTGCCTGCGGGTATGCCGGCTATATATAATTTATTTTGATAACAGGTAATTCATCATTTCATGACCGTTCGCCATAAAAATTCCACTTTCTTTTCCACATTTTTCATTGTAGTCTAAATTACCGTTTTTAATGTCCGTGCTGTCATAAAGCATATACGGAACAGGATCACTTGTATGGGTTCTCACACAAATAGGTGTTGGATGATCCGGCATTACCAGAAGTCTGTAGTCTTCCCCTGCCTTATCCATTGCTTCAGTTACTACCTTTATTACTCTCTTATCAAGATTTTCTATTGCTTTTACTTTTCTTTCAACACTTCCCTGATGTCCCATTTCATCGGGAGCCTCAACATGAATGTATGCCATGTCATAGTTATCTTTTAACAAAACATCAACTGCTGCTTCTGCCTTTCCTTCATAGTTAGTGTCAAGGCCACCGTTAGCCCCTTCAACTTCTATAACCTTCATGTTGGCACCTACAGCAATTCCTTTTAACAAATCTACCGCTGAAATCATTGCACCTTTCTTGTGATTTTTTTCTTCAAAAGATGTAACACAAGGTCTGGTACCTGCTCCCCAGAACCAGATTGAATTTGCAGGGTTAAGTCCCTTTTTCATCCTTTCTACATTAATAGGATGGTTTGCCAAAATATCGTAACTCTTCTTCTGCATTTCACGAAGCACTTCATCCTTTGGAAGATACCGGCCTATTTTTTGTCCCAATACATCATGAGGCGGTGTAAGGTCTACAACTTCACCATTATCCCATATTGTAAGATGTCTGTAACTTGTTCCAACATAAAACTTATATGTGTCGTTTTCAAGCTCTTTTCTTACTGCTTCCAACAAAACTGCTGCATCACTTGTGCTGATTTCACTTGCACTATGATCAATAATTGTCTTTTCCTCGTATGGGAGATCATCTGTAGATACAGTAACAATGTTACATCTAAGTGCAACATCTGTTGTTTTCATATCTACACCTATACTTAACGCTTCAAGAGGTGAACGACCTGTATAATATTTCTTTGGATCATATCCCAAAACCGACAGATTCGCTGTATCACTTCCCGGCTTCATGCCTTCAGGAATTGTATGTACTAATCCGATTTCTGATTTTTTTGATAACAAATCCATAGTCGGAGTATCTGCATACTCTAAAGGTGTCTTTCCTCCCAGTTCATCAATAGGCTTATCTGCCATTCCGTCTCCAAGTACCACTATATATTTCATAATTTCTCCATTCCGCTGTATACACAGCAATCGAGTAGCTTTCACCACTCGATATTTGCATAATTATTATTCTTCTATTCTTATTCTTGAAATTACATTTCCAAGTTCCTTAGCCTTTTCTTCAAAATGTTCTTCACTTATTTTCTTTGTAATGAATCCAACCTCACCGTCAATTCCTGCATCAACATATTTCACTTCACCAAATACGTTTTCAATCTTGTCCTTTGATTCACTTGTTCTTACAAAGAATTTCTTTTTAGATTTTGAGAAGTTCTCAAGTTCTAATTTTTCATCATCCCACATAATTGTAGTAGACACATTCAAATGTCTTACACTGTCTACAACGTCAGATACCACTGCACTGGCTGTTGGGAGCTTTCCTGCACCGCTTCCAATAAATACAAGATCACCAACCATGTTTCCTCTTACAAGTATTCCATTTACTACGTCATTTACATTGTAAAGCGGATGATTTGGTGAAAGTAATCTAGGTGCAACAGATGCTACCATAACGCCATCCTCGTTTTTGCATTTTCCTAACAGTTTAATAGACCTGTTCATTGCCTTTGCATATTTAAAGTCTTCTGCTGTTATTTTTGAAATTCCCTCTGTGTATACTTCTTTATAATCTACAGTTTTTCCTGTTGCAAGGGAACCTAATATTGCTATCTTTCTTACAGCATCATAACCTTCAATATCTGCTTCAGGATTTCTTTCTGCGTAACCTAAATCCTGTGCCTGCTTTAATGTCGAATCAAAATCGGCACCCTCTTTATCCATCTTTGTTAATATATAATTTGTTGTTCCATTAAGTATTCCTGCAATTTCGCAAATCTTATCAGCAGTAATATGCATATTAATAGGTCTGATAATAGGTATTCCACCACCTACTGCTGCTTCAAAAAGAAAGTTTCTGCTATGTTCCTGAGCTATCTTAATAAGTTCAGCGCCGTGTGCAGCAACTAATTCTTTGTTTGAAGTACATACACTCTTTCCTTTAAGTAATGCGCTCTTTACAAAATCATATGCAGGTTTTATTCCCCCCATCACTTCTATAACAACTTCAACCTCAGGATCTTCTAATATGATGTTACAATCATGAACCAATACTTTTTCACAAGGATCTCCCGGAAAATCTCTTAAGTCCAAAACATATTTTACTTCTATTTCTTCTTTTGCCTTTGATGTTATCAAATCCCTGTTTTCATTTATTATTTCAAATACACCTGAACCTACTGTTCCGTATCCTAAGATTGCTACTTTTATCATTTTTTCTCCTCTCGTGTCACTTACTTTCTTTATGCAAATGCCTTTACAATATAGTTACGGCAATTGTACTTGTAGATTTTAGCACGGTTATTTATTTTTATCAACCCGATTATTTCTCTTTATCTGTATTTATCCATTTAAGATATGCATTTATAAAAGGGTCAAGATATCCATCAAGAACTTTATTGACATCAGCCACTTCCTGATTAGTTCTATGGTCTTTAACCATGGTATAGGGTTGCATTACATATGAACGTATCTGGTTTCCCCAGCCGATTTCCTTCACTTCACCTCTTATGCCTGAGCGTTTTTCTTCCTCTTCCTGCTTCTTTAGGACATATAATTTTGATTTCAGCATTTTCATTGCCCTGTCTTTGTTCTGTAACTGGGAACGTTCATTCTGACATTGAACTACTATCCCTGTAGGTAAATGGGTAATTCTAATGGCCGATGATGTTTTATTAATATGCTGTCCACCGGCTCCACTGGAACGATAGGTATCTATTCTTATATCATCATCCTTTATTTCCACATCCAAATCTTCTTCTATGTCAGGCATTACATCACAGGATGAAAAAGATGTCTGCCTTTTACCTGCTGCATTAAATGGTGATATTCGCACCAGACGATGAACCCCTTTTTCTGATTTAAGATATCCATAAGCATTTTCTCCTGTAACCTGAAAGGTTATGGACTTTAGCCCTGCTTCATCCCCATCCAAGAAATCCAGCACTTCCGTCTTATATCCTTTTGAATCTGCCCATCTTGTAAACATTCTATATAGCATACTTGCCCAATCGCAGGATTCTGTTCCACCTGCACCCGCGTTAATTTTCAATATTGCGTTACATTTGTCATATTCTCCTGATAACAGAGTTTCAATTTTTACTTTTTCAAATTGTTCTTTAAATGCCTTCAGTTCTTCCTCTACCTCAGCTACAATACCCTGTTCTTCCTCTTCATCTCCCATTTCAATCAAAACGCCAATATCATCATACATGTTTTTCAAATTTGTTATTACTTCCAGGCTGGACTTTAATTGTTTTAATTCTCTCATTACTTCCTGGGATTTTTTTACATCATCCCAAAAGTTCTGTTCTTCCATAACATTTTCTATATCTCTAATTTTCTCTTTTTTTTCTTCAATATGGAAAGTCCCGGCCAATTCTTTTACTTTATCGTTATATTGATTCCATTCATACTTGTACTGTTCTAATTCAACCACAAAAAATACCTCTTTTTTATTATTTGTAAGAAAAGACGGGATATCACACCCGCCTTTTTTGTCTTACCTTAAACTGTTCGGTTAATTATTTTCTACCGCAACAATTTTTATATTTCTTTCCGCTTCCGCAAGGACATGGATCATTTGGATAAATCTTAGCTTCTGCACGCTGCTTTGGTTTCTTAACTCCGCTTTCGTCATCCTTGTTTGTTCCTGTAACTTTTGCTACTTCTTCACGTTCAACATTCTGTTCAACCTGAATATGATATAATGTCTTTACAGTATCTTCTTTAATATTCTGAATCATATAGCCAAACATTTCAAATCCCTGTATCTTATATTCTACAGCCGGATCCTTCTGTCCATAAGCCATAAGTCCAATACCCTGTTTCAGCTGCTCCAAATCATCTAAGTGATCCATCCATTTTCTATCGATAACCTTCAAAAGAACAATTCTCTCTAATTCTCTGATATGTTCAGGTTCAGGGAATTCTGCTTCTTTTGCTTCGTATAACTTAACAGCCTCTTCTTTGAGCATCTGCTTAAATTCTGATTTACTTAAGTCTATGATATCCTGTTCTCTAATTCTAAACGGAATTATCTCTAATAATGACTGTGCAAGTCCTGACAAATCTCCTTCTTTAACTGACTGGTCGTCTCTAATAAATGTATCGACTTGAGCCTCTATTACCTCGTTTATCATCTTGATAATAGCATCTCTCATGTTTTCGCCATTTAAAACTCTTGCTCTTTCGGCGTAAATGATTTCTCTCTGGTCATTATTTACCTTATCATATTCCATAAGGTTCTTTCTTATACCAAAGTTGTTTCCTTCTATCTTCTTCTGAGCTCTCTCAATTGTCTTTGTAAGAGATTTGTGATGAAGTTCTTCATCTTCCGGAACACCCAACGCATTAAATACTGACATTAATTTTTCTGATGCAAATAATCTCATAATATCATCTTCAAGTGAGATATAGAATTTTGATTCACCTACATCACCCTGTCGACCTGAACGTCCACGTAACTGGTTATCAATACGTCTTGATTCATGTCTTTCTGTTCCGATAATCTTAAGACCACCTGCAGCTCTTGCTTCATCATCTAACTTAATATCAGTACCACGGCCTGCCATGTTAGTAGCGATTGTTACTGCTCCGTGCTGACCTGCCTGAGCTACGATTTCAGCTTCCATTTCATGGAACTTCGCATTCAATACATTGTGAGGAATTCCACGTTTCTTAAGAAGTGCACTGATTTCTTCTGATGAGTCAATGTTAATTGTACCAACCAATACAGGTTGTCCCTTCTTGTGAGAAGCTTCAATGTCATTTATAACTGAATGCAGTTTTCCTTTTTTTGTTTTAAATACAGCATCTTCATGGTCGATTCTTGCTATAGGTTTGTTTGTAGGAATTTCTACAACGTCCATGCTGTAAATATCTCTAAATTCTTTTTCTTCTGTTAAAGCAGTACCTGTCATACCTGCCTTTTTATCGTACTTGTTAAAGAAGTTCTGGAAAGTAATAGTAGCAAGTGTTTTACTTTCACGATTTACTTTTACATGTTCCTTTGCTTCAATAGCCTGATGTAAACCATCTGAATATCTACGTCCCGGCATTATACGACCTGTAAATTCATCTACGATTAATACTTCGTCATCTTTAACTACATAATCCTGATCTCTGTGCATAAGATTATGTGCACGTAACGCAAGAATTACATTATGCTGTAATTCAAGGTTTTCTGCATCAGCGTAGTTATCTATATGGAAGAATTTTTCTACCTTTGCAATACCATCCTGAGTAAGTGTAACTATTTTATCTTTTTCATTTACAAGGAAATCTCCGTCTTCTTCAATATCAACGCCCATAATAGCATCCATCTTGCTAAGTTCCGGATTAGCTGTACCACGCTCCATCTGTCTTGCAAGTATGTCACACATTTCATACAGCTTAGTTGATTTTCCACTCTGACCTGAAATAATCAATGGTGTTCTTGCTTCATCAATCAATACCGAGTCAACTTCGTCGATGATACAGTAATGAAGCCCTCTCTGTACTAACTGTTCTTTATAAACCACCATGTTATCTCTTAAGTAATCAAATCCTAATTCGTTGTTTGTGATATATGTTATGTCACAATTGTAAGCTTCCTTTTTAGCATCCTGATCCATGTCTGCCAAAACGCATCCTACTGTCAGTCCCAAGTACCTATGTACCTGTCCCATCCATTCAGCATCACGGGTTGCCAGGTATTCGTTAACTGTTACAATGTGAACACCTTTTCCTTCCAATGCGTTAAGGTATGCAGGAAGAAGACAAGTCTGTGTCTTACCTTCACCTGTTTTCATTTCAGCAATACGTCCTTCATGAAGAATAATACCACCTAATATCTGACAAGGATAATGTTCTGTTCCAAGAGTTCTTTTAGTTGCTTCTCTTACTAAAGCAAATGCTTCAGGTAAAAGGTCGTCAACTGTTTCTCCGTTTTGTATTCTTTCCTTAAATTCAACCGTCTTTGCTTTCATCTGTTCTTCAGTTAGTTTTTCCATTTCCGGCTTTAAACTTAAGACTTTCTCTAATGTTGACTTATGTCTTTTCAATTCACGCTCACTATGTGTTCCAATAACTTTACTAATTACACTCATGGTAATCTCCTCTAATTTTTCATAGTTTGTGCGCCAACGCACTCGTATATATTACCATTTTATGACTTTTAATTCAATAATTAAGATTTTATAAATTTGTAAACAATATGTTAACTAAGGTTCGGGAACTTTTTTCACATAAATAAATTGCAAAAAATTTTAGGTTCTGTCATTGTTTTAAGCACAATTTAATGCACAAAAAAACAGAGACAGTCTTTAGTGTTCAAGCTACGTTGCAACATTTAATAACTAATCGTACTGTCTCTGTCTTTTCTTAAAAATTAATCAAACATCGGTTCAATCAATCCGTAAGATCCGTTCTTTCTCTTGTAAACTACATTAACTTCATCAGTGTCAGCATTTAGGAATACAAAGAAATTATGTCCTAAAAGTTCCATCTGAACGCAAGCTTCTTCCGGATCCATTGGTTTAATACCAAAACTCTTAGTTCTGACAATCTTAATTGCCTCTTCATCAGCATCATCATATTCTGTATCTATGTATGCCATTGAAAAATCTTCTCTATGACCTTTTTTTCTGTCAACTAATTTGTTTTTGTATTTAACAAGTTGACGCTCAATGGTCTCTTCTACTAAATCAATAGATGCATACATATCATCACTTACTTCTTCCGCTCTAATGATATTACCCTTTACCGGAATTGTTACCTCCACTTTATGGTCGTTTCGGCTTACACTAAGTGTAACGTCCGCTCTGGTCTCTTCAGCAAAGTACTTGTCTAACTTTCCAAGCTTCTCTTCTACAGCACTTTTGATGCCCTGTGTCACCTCAATATTTTTTCCGAAAATTTTAATTTTCATGGTACCACTTCCTTTCGTTATCTGATAAATAAATTATACCATATAACTGATTTATTTAACACCAAAATTTGATATTAAAGGGATATTTTTTTATAACGTAGTTTTTCAGCGTTTTTTGTATATTTTGTACAATTTACATGGATTTTACCTATTTCGATTACATTTAACATAATTTTTCACACAAGAAGTTATTAACACAATTTTTATGGTTTTTCTGCCCGAAAAATGGGTTATTAACCGAGTTATTAACATTACTAACCTTTTATTCTGTCTTTTTATGTAAATCTTTGTCGAAATATAAAAGAACGAACGTTTTGTTAACATCTAATAAATTTGTGCAAATTCTACATATTATATTGACAAATTTATTTTTCTGTATACACAAAATGCCCCCGGCACACTAAGTGCCGTGAGCATTTCATTTTGTATGACTATAATATGTTTTATCCTATAATTCTTCTTGCTGCACATGGCGAACCCATACCACCGATAATGATACCAGTCTTCTCTGTTGAGGCATGTATAATCTGTCCTCCACCTATGTACATAGCAACGTGGCTGATTGTTGATCCACCATATTTGTAGAACAGCAAATCACCTGGTTTCAATGAACTCATTGATACTGATCTACCATTATATACCTGTGTATATGAAGATCTGTTCAGTGAATAACCAAAGTGTGCATATACTGACATTGTAAATCCTGAGCAGTCAGTTCCGTTTGTTAAACTTGATCCACCATATACATATGGGTTTCCAAGGAACTTCTTAGCGTATGCAACTACAGCTGATGCTCCGCCACTGCTTGAGCTGTCACCATATGACTGAGTCTTCTCAGGCTTGCTATATGACTTACTTGAACTGCTGCTTGTATTTGTGTTTGTTCTTGTACTTGTATTAGTTCTTGTGTTTGTATTGCTGTTTGTATTAGTATTATTGTTTGTATCTGTATTGTTTGTGTTGTTATTCTGCTGTTCCTGTTGCTGTTCCTGTTCTCTTTGCTGAGCTTCAAGTTCAGCCTGACGTTCCTGTTCTTCCTGCTGTTTCTGAGCCTTGATTGCAGCCTTTTCTTCTGCATTTGTTATTGCCGTATCCATGTCAACGCTCATCTTCACATAATCTGATGAAACCCATCCGCTGACACCTGCTTTAATTTTTACCTTAACCCATTTTCCATCGTTGCTTACTTTCTTAACAACATAGCTTTCGTTATGGTAAACATTAGTTACAACCTCTGCATCAGTTGATGTTGTTTTTCTAACGTGAACACCTGTGTCCTTTACATTAGCAAAAACATAACCATCATCAAGGGCTGATGTCTGTGCCTTCTGGCCTGTTACGAAATATTCTGACTTTATATAGCCTGTACATTTTCCGGATACAATCTTATACCATCCATTAGATGTCTTTTCTATAATTCTCGCTCCGCAGTTATTGTAAATCTTTCCAACTCTCTTTGAGTTTGCATTAGGTTTTCTTCTTACATTAACATAACCTTCTTCACCACCTGCAACTCTTGCAATAGCTATATCAGAAAATAATTCATTTTTAGTTTCCTGTTTAGCCTCTGTCTTTGTCTGAGTGTTTGCCTCTGTCTTAGGTGCTGCCTCTTCTTTTGGAAGAAATGCTGATAAGTCATTTTCGTTTCCTACATTTTCAACATAATCTTCAATAGCCACTGTGGCACCTGCACTAGGTATTTCTGTATTTAATTCTTCTGCAAATAACGGCTGGGTAAGCGTCATACCCAAAATAAATGCGAACGCACCGCTCGCTATCCTTTTCGCATTATTGCGCATCATATATATCTATCCTCCAAACATTCCTTGTTTATTCTAAATATTACAATTATGTTACAACTATATCATTACTGTTATTCCTTGTCAACACTAAATAAGATATTATGTCAATCATTATTATGTAAATCTGTGAATTTTGTGTGAACTCCTTTTAGAATTAAGGTCATATGGAAAAACTTAACCTTTTATGCTATTTTATATATATCAAACAGATTGGAGATTAAAATGAAGAAAACAATTATTGTAACCGGGGTAACCGGTGGCATTGGAAGTCAGATAGCAAGAAAATTTATATTAATGGGTGACATTGTTATTGGCGTATATAACAACTCTGAATCCGTGGCAATGCAGTTAAAAAAAGAATTTGGAGCTAATCTTCATTTATATAAATGTGATTTATCTGACTTCGACTGTGGTGAGAAACTACTATTATATATAGAAGAAAAAGGATTACAACCGGATTTATTAATTAACAATGCAGGAATTTCAGTTATTGGACTTCTTCAGGATTTAACAAAAGATTCCTGGGATAATATTTGGAACACAAATGTCACTTCCGCCATTTCTTTGTCAAAGGCATTAATTCCGCTTTTTTTACGGAATGGGCATGGGAAAATAATAAACATTTCTTCCGTGTGGGGCGAACGTGGTGCATCCTGCGAGGTAGCATACTCTGCAACCAAAGGAGCAATTAACTCTTTCACTAAAGCTCTTGCAAAAGAACTTGCTCCATCTAATATACAGGTTAATGCTCTTTCCTGCGGAATTATTGATACTAAAATGAATTCCCACCTGTCTTCGGAAGATATTTCTTCCATTATAGAAGAAATACCGGCTGAACGCATGGGAACTCCCCAGGATGTTGCAGATGCAGTTTTATCCCTCACTGACTTCAATTCATACATGACCGGCCAAATTATAACAATCGACGGAGGTTGGATGGTATAAGCGACGAGGATATGGAATATTTGGACAGAAAATAATTTTGCGCGGACATATTTAAGG
>ERZ857693.3634-NODE-3634-length-12379-cov-3.841204_pt1 | contig 12379 bp, 8 predicted proteins | sample MGYA00519765_ERZ857693 | MGnify/ENA primary metagenome ERZ857693 (study PRJEB31778, sample SAMEA3449354) | human gut metagenome | biome: human gut; feature: human-associated habitat; material: faeces | place: United Kingdom | collected 2010/2012 ... | reverse complement strand
CGCACTGGTCACCTACGCCATGCAGATCCTCATGGCCATGATGATGCTGTCCATGGTCTTCGTCATGTGCATCATTTCCCAGGCGTCCGCGGAACGTATCTGCCAGGTGCTCAACGAGGAAAGCACGGTGACCAACCCGGCCAACCCCATCAAGGAAGTGGCCGACGGGTCCATCGAATTCGACAACGTCGACTTCCGCTACTCTGATAACTCCGAAAAGCCGGTGCTCGACAATATCAACCTGAAGATCCGTTCCGGCATGACCGTCGGCATCGTCGGCGGCACCGGTTCCGCAAAATCCAGTCTGGTGCAGCTCGTGCCGCGACTGTACGACGTGACCTCCGGCTCGCTCAAGGTCGGCGGCGTCGACGTGTGCGACTACGACATGGAGGTCCTGCGCGACCAAGTCGCCATGGTGCTGCAGAAGAACGTGCTGTTCTCCGGAACCATCGCCGAGAACCTGCGCTGGGGCAACCCGAACGCCACCGACGAGGAGATCCGCCACGCCTGCCAGCTCGCGCAGGCCGACGGCTTCATCCAGGAGTTCCCGGACAAGTACGACACGTACATCGAACAGGGCGGCACCAACGTCTCCGGCGGCCAGCGCCAGCGCCTGTGCATCGCACGCGCACTGCTGAAGAAGCCGAAGATCCTGATTCTCGACGATTCCACCTCGGCCGTTGACACCAAAACCGACAAGCTGATCCGCGAGGCGTTCCACAACGAGATTCCCGACACCACCAAGATCATCATCGCCCAGCGCATCGCATCCGTGCAGGAATCCGACATGATCCTCGTTATGGAGGAAGGCCGCATCACCGCATCCGGCACCCATGAGGAACTGCTGCGGACCTGCGACGAATACCGTTCCATCTACGAATCGCAGACCAAGAACCAGGCCCAGCCTGAGGAACTGCAGTGAAAGGAGGTACAGACATGAGTGCAACAACCAATAAGAAAACCGCGCAGGGCATGCACCCGCAGGAGGGAAACAAAGCCAAGCGCCCCGATACCGTGCCGCACGGTGGACCGAAGGTACCGCAGAAAGCCGCGCCGGGAACCACTAAGCGCATCTTCGGCTACATCTTCCAATACAAATGGCATGTCGTGGCAATCGTACTGTGCATCCTGATCGGCGCGGCCGCACAAGCCGGATCCGCGCTGTTCCTGCAATCCCTGATTGACAGCTACATCCTGCCGCTGGTCGGTGTGAAGAACCCCGACTGGAACCCGCTGCTGCGCGCCCTGACGCTGATGGCCTGCCTCTACGCGGCCGGCACTTTCTGCAGCTGGCTGTGGCAGTGGCTCATCGTCACCGTCGAGCAAGGCACCCTGAAGAAGATCCGCGACGACATGTTCGCACACCAGCAGACGCTGCCGATCCGCTACTTCGACACCAACGAGCACGGCGACATCATGAGCCGCTACACCAACGACACCGACACCCTGCGCCAGATGCTCGCGCAGTCGATGGGTCAGCTTATCGCGTCCGCGTTTACCGTCGCCGCCGTGTTCTGCTGTATGCTCTATATCAGCATCGGACTGACTGTTGTCGTCTGCCTGTCGCTTGTCATTATCATGCAGCTCATCAAGAAGGTTATCGGCAAGAGCGGCGCATATTTCGTTGCTCAGCAGAAATCCATAGCCGACCTCGACGGCTACATTGAAGAGATGATAAACGGGCAGAAGGTTATAAAAGTATTCTGCCACGAGGAGCAGTCCAAAAAAGAGATGAAGCAGCGTAACTCCGTTTGGGAGCACAACGCGGCGAGCGCAAACGGTCACGCGACCTCGATGATGCCCATGACCAACGCGTTCGGATACTTCCTCTATATACTCATAGCCGTTATAGGCTCATATATGGCGATCGCCGGCACGAAGAACCTCGGGCTCACGGGCGTGAACACCGTGTCGCTGGGTATGATAGCCTCGTTCCTCGTGCTCTCGCGCAACTTTATAAACCCGATTTCCCAGATATCAAACCAGTTCAACTCCATAGTCAACGCCCTCGCGGGCGCCGAGCGTATATTTACGTTCATGGACGAAAAGCCCGAGACGGACGACGGTTATGTCACCCTCGTCAACGCAAAAGAGGAGAACGGCGAGATAGTCGAAGTCAATGAGCATACCGGAATGTGGGCATGGAAGCACCCGCACGGCGACGGCACCCTGACCTACACAAAGCTCGAGGGTCAGGTCGTGCTCGATCATGTCGATTTCGGCTACACGCCCGAAAAGGAAGTCCTCCACGACATCACGCTCTACGCAGAGCCGGGTCAGAAGGTCGCCTTTGTCGGCGCCACGGGCGCGGGCAAGACTACGATAACCAATCTTATCAACCGCTTCTATGACATAGCGGACGGCAAAATTCGCTATGACGGAATAAACATCAACAAGATAAAGAAGGCGGACCTGCGCCGCAGTCTCGGCGTCGTGCTCCAGGATGTCAACCTGTTTACGGGCACGGTCATGGAGAATATCCGCTACGGCAATCCCTCAGCCACGGATGAGCAGTGCATAGAGGCGGCGAAGCTCGCCAACGCGGACGGCTTTATCCGTATGCTCCCCGACGGCTACAACACCGTGCTCAAGGGCGACGGCTCGGGGCTCTCGCAGGGTCAGCGCCAGCTTATATCCATAGCCCGCGCGGCGGTCTCCGACCCGCCCGTCATGATCCTCGACGAGGCGACCTCCTCGATAGATACGCGCACCGAGGCTCTTGTTCAGGGCGGCATGGATAAGCTGATGAAAGGCCGCACGGTCTTTGTCATAGCGCACCGCCTCTCGACCGTCCAGAACTCGGACGTCATAATGGTGCTCGACCACGGCAGAATAATCGAGCGCGGAAACCACGAAAAGCTCATAGCCGAAAAGGGCACATATTATCGCCTCTACACCGGCGCATTCGAGCTCGAATAACAAAAAGCTCTGCGGCTTGGCGCAGAACCTAAATGCAAGCTCCTGCCCGTACCGTTGGGCAGGAGTTTTTTCGGTAAATCGGGAGTTGCGGAGATGCCGCCGTCGGTACACCGTAGGGGCAACTTTGTTCGCCCGCAAAAATTACAGCGGCTAACGTATATTTATTGTAACCGTGCGGGCGAATATCATCCGCCCGCGGCTTATGCGGTAATTTGCGGCTATTCACTTTGTAGGGGTCGGCGACTCGACAACCCGTTGACGCGTCAGCGTCACCGGAAATCCGGTTATTTCGTCCGTGTCGCGTAATACGCTCCCTGCTTGCGACTTGACCTCTGTGCCGCCTACGGCGGCAGCTTTTTCATCACGCAGACAGCAAAAGAGCCGCAGCGAAATGCTGCGGCTCTTGACCGTTTTACGGACGCTCCGTTTGAGAGTCCTCTTTTTATTTGTTATATTTTTTGTTTTTTACCCATATCGCGGAAAGCTCGACAAATCCGGAGAGGCGGTATAAGCGCATAAGCTCGACCCGCACCCTCATCTTCTTTGATATTCCGCAGTAGCCGTATCGGGATATCAGCTCCCGCATCATATGCGAAATGCGCAGGGCATTTTGCCTGTCACCCGCGCGCAGGTATTTCAAATATATCATAAACAGCGCCGATATCTTCTTTTTGTGCGCAAGCTCCGAAAGCTCCGGGTCGTTTGCGACCGCCTGATCCGATTCAATTCTCGACATGACCCTTAAAGGCGCTTCGGAAACATATGAGCTTGACAGTACCATCCCGTTGAAATTCTGGAAATAGTGATATTTCGCATCGGCTATGCGGACATAGCCTTTTGCCTTCCTCGCCATACGAAAACTGAACTCATCGTCCTCGCAGAAATCACAGCTCTCGTCAAATCTCAAATTTTCAAAAAGACTTTTTTTGAACAGCTTGCCCCACGCGGCGTTGGCACCGATGCCGCCCTCAAGCATCCATTTTATCAGAGAGCGCGTGTCGCAGATATCAATCTGCGCAGAAGCTCTGCTTTTTTCCGTGCCGTTCGGATAGTTAAAATAGGCGCAGCAGCCTGTGACATCCGTATCTTTCAGCAGAGCGGTTTTCAACAGCACTTCCAAAGTATCGCTGTCTATCCAATCATCACTGTCAACAAAAAACAAATACTCGCCGTGACTTCCGTCTATTCCGGCATTGCGTGCCGAGGAAAGGCCTCCGTTTGCCTTGCTGATGACGGAGACCCTTGAATCGGCTTGCTCATAGCTGCGGCAGATATCCTCCGAACGGTCGGTAGAGCCGTCATTGACAAGGATGACCTCAATATTTTCGTATGTCTGTGCAAGAATGCTGTCAACGCATTTGCGCAGTGTCGTCTCTCCGTTATAAACAGGTATCGCAACACTGATAAGCTTATCCATTCCCGATCATCCCCCTCTTACAGACAATCCCACGAGCTCACTTCGTTGTAGAGCGCTTCGGCGCAGTTTTCGAGCGGATAGAAAAAGATCCTCATTCGCTCGGCGTATATCAAAGCCGTTTTCCGCGGCTTTTTTTATTTCCTCCACCGCGCCGTCCGGGTCGAGGACGAGCGGACCGAATGCCTTTTCAAACGGTAAATCCAGCTCGCGGTAGTGGTTCATTCCCGCCTTGAACTGCCCGTAGTCCGGCACGAAATAGAGCACGGGGCGGCAGAGACAGGCGAAGTCGAACACGAAGGACGAGAAGTCCGTTATGAACATCTCATAGTCCTCGATATCAACGTGCGCGCCCGCCATAACGACGCGCGGGCTCTTGATATCAAAAAGTCCCTCTGCATCCGCGATTATCGGGTGGAGCTTGACATCGAGATAGGTGTCCGTCTTTTCGAGCAGCTCATGCAGCTCTTCGCTCTCGAGAAAGCGCGAAAAATTCCTGAAATAATCGGAGTTTTTGAGCTTTGAGTCTATCAGCTCCCACTTTGAGGAATTTATCTCCTGGGTCAGATATTTGCGCCACGACGGGGCAAAAAGAATCCTGTTTTTCGCCTTTTTATTTCTGTCGATATGGTCGTAACGCGCCATGCCCGTGGGGATGAGATTGTCCTCCGGATAGTGGTAGTTGGTCATGTAGTTCTGCTTTTCAAACGGCGCGGAAATAACGATTTTATCCGCGCGGCAGCGCTCGACCGAGTTCTGCGAGCGCAGGGAGGCGTGAAGCACTCCGTGCTGGAGATAGACGGTCTTGAAATCGAGCAGGTCGGCATAGGACACCTCGCCCGCCGCCGAGCCGAACGGAGAGACGGGGGTCACGCCGTAGAACGCCGTGAATATCACTCGCGCCGAAAGATACAGCAGCTTGTGTCTCTCCGAGCCGAATTTCACGAGGTGCGCCTGCTCCTCCTTTGTGAAAAGCCCGTCGATATTTTTATATTCGCGGCTGTAGATATAGTAGCGTTCAACTCCGTCGCTGTGCTTTATATCGTTTTTGAATTGGTAGTAGCCGTTGTCGAAATCGACCGTATGCAGATCGTAGTAGAGCTCGACCTTGTGCGCCCTGCGGTATTCTATGGCGGCGTTGCGAAGCTTTTTTATGCTTCTCTTGAAATTCTTGCTCTGCTCCCGCTCGGCGCGGTACTTCTCGTCCTCGGTGACGCTCCTGCTTATGAGCGCCCTGCCCTCGAGCGTGAACATCACGCCGTTTCGGACATACATACGCACCTTGCGGCTGAACACGGCGGTCGGCTCAGCCAAAAGCTTTGCAGGGTATTCCACGCCGCGTATCACGACGAAGAATTTTATCTCGTGCCTGCCGTCCGCGGGAAACTCGCAGAAAAACGCCGGGAAATCAACCACATTGACAGCCGAATCCTGCGCGCCGAAAACGGAAGCAAACGTCTCGAGCTCGCGCCTTTCGCCGTCTACCGAGGCGACTATCTTCCACTCGCCGCGCCCGAGATGCGAAAAAATCGGAGATTTTATAAACGAGAGCAGCCTCGCCTTTTTATTTTCGACAAATATTTTTCTCATCATCAGCGGAAACGCCGACGCGGAGAATATTTTTCTCCCGTCCGCCGCAACGCTCAGTTTGCCGTCCTGCGCGAGCACCGTCGGATGGCAGTCGGGCTTGCGCAAGAGCCAGTAGTGAATATGATACTCGTTGACGGACGGATGCAGGATAATCGTATCCTCGTCGATTCTCGCAAGCAGCGCGTCTATGCGCTTATTGGCGCGCTCGAACTCCTCGGGGGAATAGTGATAGGGCAGGAGCTTATCCTCCTTGAGCTTCCAGCGAAGGTCGTTGAAAACCAGGCCCTGAAAATACGGCGGAACTCTGCCGCCGAACGAATCGAACAGCGTCTCATAAAAGGCCATGGAGGTTTCGAATATATAATAGGGCGAAAAAACGGTTGAAACTATGCTGTTCTCGTTGCCGCGGTTGTAGCGGTATTCGCCGTTTTTGCAATAGCCTATCTTCATCTTGCGGCGCAGGATATCGCAGCAGTATTTTTCGTCCTCATGCCTGAAATTCGGCGACTCGTCGAAAAAGATACCGTTGCTTTTGTCATTCTTGACGCAGACATTTATATTCGTCTGAGTAATAAATCTGTTTTTCGGGTCGTCGAGGTCGTATACGCCGGTATGAGTCAGCGTGCGGTATCTGAAATGATAGACGGGCGGCGCATTCTTGAAATACTGCGTTATTCTATAGGTCACCATATCGACCTCGTCATATACCGTGTCGAAATAATCGACCACGCTCTTCACCGTATCGGGCGCGAGGGTGTCGTCCGAGTCGAGGAAAAAGATATACTTGCCCCGAGCGCGGCGCAGGCCGAAGTTGCGGGTCTTTGAAAGTCCCTCGTTCTCCTTTGAGTAGAAGCAAACGTTTTCATTTTCGTCCGCCAATCTCCGGCAGATATCCGCGCTGCCGTCCCTGCTGCCGTCGTTTATCAGGAGTATCTCCATATTCTCAAACGGCTCCGTCTGCTCCTTGAGCGAGCTTATACAGCCGTCGAGATATTTTTCGACATTGTAGACGGGGATGAGTATTGTGGCTCTGAATGGGAAATCAGACATTCAGGTCACCCCCGGCGAGCTTTGAGCAGATTTTGCAGCCGAGCTTCTTCGCCGCCCCGCCCATGCGGTAGAGCTTGAAATAGAGCCATGCGGCGGCGCAGCGGCGCAAAGTGCCGAAGCTCAGCTTTCCGCCGTAGAAATCGCGCACGACATCGTCGGCGAGAATCGGCAGAGTGACCTCTTTATACATGGCGTTCGTGCCCGCCGAGACGAACTCGCCGGCGCGGCAGCCCTCTCTGAGCAGCGCGGAATCGACATTGAAAGCCGCGAGTGCATACGCCTCATACGCGCTATTTTCAAAAAACGGCTTTGCCGCCGCGCAGAACATATCGAAAGTGCTCTCCTTTTCGGCTCCGTCAAGTCCGCAGTAGGCGGAGAGCAGGAGCGTCAGCGCGGAGAGCCCGCCTGCGGGCGAGACGCTTTCTGCCGTAATGCCGAAGGTCTGTGCGGTATATTCTATCGGCTTTGCGCCGTAGAGCAGCACCTCGTGCAGGGGCTTGAAGCTTTCATATGCGGCATACTCGGCGGCAAAGGCCGCAAAGCCCGCCGCGTCCGCAGACAGAAGCTCCATTTTATGCTTGCTTATAACCTCGGAGCGCATGACAAAATTCACGCCGACTGCGGGCGAAAATGCCTCATGCTCCGAGAAACTGTCGCGGTAGAGCTTGCGCGGCGCGTCAATCTCCGATTCCGCCGCGTTAAAGACAGCGGCGCCGTCGAGCAAGCCGACAAATCCGGGCGCGAAGGTAGTATTCGGCTCGGCGAACATGACAAGCGGCGCATCGGGCGAAGCGAGAACGGAGTTCACCGCCTCCAAAGAGCCGTGCGCAAAATCCAGCCTGCCGGTTTCAGCCGGCTTGGGGAATTTTCCTGCGTCCGCGTTATCCGTGCAGAGCACAAGGCGCACTCCGTCCTCGCGGGTCAAGAGCGAATAAGCGAGATTCACAGCCGCGTCCCCATCGCCGGGACATATGACGCAAAGTTTAAAATTACAGTCCATAAAAGTTTCTCCGATTGCAAAGTGCCTCCGCAGAGAGTGATCTGTGCGGAGGCAGCTTATTTTTTTTTGTTATACCGTCAGTGCGGCGGCGGCAACCGCGCCCGCCATGAGAAGAACGTTGAGCGCATATCTCTCAAGGAACGCGCCCGCAACAATAACGGCGGTCGGGATAAAGAGCACTATCTTTACGAATAAGTTGGCTCCGTCCTTGCCGTAGAGCGCGTGCCACAGACCGATGGCGTCCTCCATGAGCGGATACTGATTCGCGCACAGGGAGAAGCCGAGGTAGAACATAAGGCAGCAGACAATGAACATGAGCGCCGTAGAGGAATCGGCGGGGACCTTGAAGAAGAACAGTCCCGCAAAGCCCATATAGAGCATGGGCGCGCCGATTATCGCGTTAAACAGACCGGGCAGCAGGCAATAGAAGAAGGTCTTTGCCTTGCTGTCTATCGCGTCATGCTCGACGTGACCGCAGCCGTCGGTGTTTCTTAAATATTTCGTATCCTCAACGGGGATGCTGAACGCTCTGGCTATAAGATGCTCGAAGAAAGCCTTTATATATGCACCCGGGAAGGTGAGCACCTTGCCGATAGATAACAGTTGAAATCATGAGATGACACCTCCGTCAGTGATGAAGACTTGCTCGACGGTCTTTTTGCCCGCAAGGCAGTCCGTGACGACCGAGCTTACCTCATAGTTATAGGTCTTGAGATAATCCTGCATCGACTTGTAGGTCTCATCGTCCTTTGCAAGTCCCGCCGCAAGAGCCGCGGTGTTGAGTATATCGAGCGTAAGGTCGCCGTAGTTCATGGAGAACTGATACGCGGCCTTTCCGCACTCGTTGGCCTTCTTGTAGTCGCCCTTGAGCATATAGGCTATAGCCTCGTTGCGGTAGATATCCGAATCGCCGCCGGAGGCCTCAAGACCCTCCTCGCAGACCTTTATCGCCTCGTCATACTTGCCGGTGTACCAATAGAGGTTGGCGCGCAGGCTGTAGGAGGTGTAATCTCCGCTTGCGACTCCCGCCGCGTTCTCGGCCGTGTCAAGCGCGTCGCAGACTTTCGCTGCGCCGTCAACGTCGCCCTTTGCAAGCAGAGCCGTGACCTTCTGCTCATACGCCGAGTAGTAGTTACGGTTCTTCGCTATCATCTTGTCGGCATATTCTATGGCCTTGGCATAGTCGCCCGAGCGGTAATAATAGTCCGTTATGGTCGGGCCGTAAATCATAAGTCCCTCGGGATATTCCTTTTCCATCTTGAGCAGGAAACCGAGCTGAACGTCAATGCTCTTGTCCGCCTGCATGGCGACAAAGCACTTGTAGTAGTCGATGTACTTATCATCGACACCCTCCTGCCCTCTGAGAGCCTCGAGCTTCTCGATAAGCTCGTCGTATGGGATATCCTTGGCGTCGGAATTGATATAGTTCTGGAGAATGGAATACGCCTTCTCCTGCATGGTGTTATAGCTGTTATAGGCCTTGACATACTTACGCACGCCCAAAAGCCTCGCATCCGACTTCACCGCGTCCTCGCCGAGGTTGTTTACAAGATATCCGCCCGCGTCTATCTCGCTGTAGCCCCTCGCATAGAGCCTGGCGGTCATGACCGTCTCGCTGTAGCCGAGGGTGAATATCGTCTGATTGCCGAGGGTCTTTGAAAGATTCGAAACAAAGTCTCTTTTGTTTAACGCGGCGTTTGCCTCGCTCGCCTGGGACACCTTGTTGAGGGCGGCGTTGACATAACCCTGATTCATAAGAGAATCGGCCTCGAGCATTGCGCTTATCTGAGTGGCGTTTGCGCCCAAAATCATAAGAGCGAGCAGCGAAACCAACACGCAAAGCAGCGCGGCGACAACGGGACCTCCCTTTATCTTCGTTTTCATCATCTTGGTACGGCAGTCCTCGCAGTAATAGCTGCCCTCTTCGCGGGCCTTCTTCTGGCACAGGCTGCAAAGCGTTCTGTCATACTCAAAGCTTTTCTCTTCTTCGGCAGCCTCGTTCTCGGAAAGCGGCTGCTTGTTTTCTTTATCTGACAAACCGATACCTCCTTGTCCGGTAACATTACCGTTCTATTCTATCAGCTTTCCGATAAAAATTCAAATAAAATCAGACTTTGTTTACAAAAAACTCATAAAAAACCGCCCGCTGCCGAAATATCCGCGTATCTCAGGCAAATATCGGAGCAAAATATCTTGTCATATCAACGAAAAATCTGTATAATCAACCTGCATATATATTTAAGCGAAAGGAAGCAGAATATGCTTGAACTGAAAAACGTCTCCTTCTCCGTCGGCAGCGCCGACGACGAACTCGAGATAATCGACGATATCAGCATAACCTTCGACGACGGAAAGTTCGTTGTCATAACAGGCCCCAACGGCGGCGGAAAATCCACGCTCGCAAAGCTCATCATGGGCATAGAGCAGCCGACCGCGGGGCAGATAATCTATAACGGAACGGACATAACGCACATGAGCATAACCGAGCGCGCAAAGCTCGGCATCGGCTACGCGTTCCAGCAGCCGCCGCGCTTCAAGGGGCTCACCGTGCGCAGGCTTCTGAGTCTCGCCCACGGCAGCGAACTGCCCGAGGACGCGTGCTGCGCGTACCTGACGAGCGTCGGGCTCTGCTCGCGCGAATATCTAAACCGCGAGGTTGACGCGTCGCTCTCGGGCGGCGAGGTAAAGCGCGTCGAGATAGCCACGCTCATGGCGCGAAAGGTGGACCTTGCGATTTTCGACGAGCCGGAGGCGGGCATTGACCTTTGGAGCTTCGCCATGCTTGTCGAGAGCTTCCGCTCGATGTGCAAAAACAGATACGAGACTGTTATAGTCATCTCGCACCAGGAGCGCATAATGCAGCTTGCCGACGAGATGATAGTCGTCGAAAAGGGCAAGATACGCACTCGCGGCACAAAGGAAGAGATTCTCCCGCAGCTGCTCGGCGAGCTCGAGGAGAGCTGCGATTTCAACAGAAAGGACGGTGAATAATATGTCCGAGCCGTTAAAGAAAGTCGATATGTCGCTTCTGCACACGATAGCCGACATGGACGGGCTGCCTGCCGCAGGCGCGTTCAACATCAGAAGAAACGGGCAGGGCGTCGCAAGGCAGTCGAGCGAGAATATCACGATAGAGCCCAAAAGCGGCAAGCCCGGCATAGACATATATATAAAGCCGTTCACAAAGGGCGAGGAGGTTCACATCCCCGTCATAATCACCGAAAGCGGAATAAATGACAAGGTGTATAACGATTTCTATGTCGGCGAGGGCGCGGACGTGCTGATAGTCGCGGGCTGCGGCATACACAACTGCGGCGGCGAAAAGACCGAGCACGACGGTATCCACCGCTTCTTCATCGGCAAAAACGCAAAAGTCAAATATGTCGAGAAGCACTACGGCGAGGGCGAGGGCACAGGCGAAAAGATATTAAACCCCGTGACCGAAGTCACCATGGAGGAGGGCTCCTACTGCGAGATGGAGATGATTCAGCTCGCGGGCGTCGATTCCACCCTGCGCGAGACGGACGCCTCGCTTGATGCACGGGCGAAAATAGTCATAACCGAGCGCCTGCTCACTCACGGCAGGCAGAAGGCCCGCTCCAACATGACCGTGAACTTAAACGGCAGGGATTCGAGCGCGCAGATAGTCTCCCGCTCGGTCGCCAAGGACAGCTCCGAGCAGGTGTTCTACCCCAGAGCCGTCGGCAACACCGCCTGCCGCGCCCATGTTCAGTGCGACTCGATAATTATGGACAAGGCAAAGATCCGCTCTATCCCCGAGATAACGGCGAACGATGCCGACGCGCAGATAGTCCACGAGGCCGCCATAGGGCGCATAAACAACGACCAATTATTGAAGCTTATGACCTTCGGACTGACCGAGGAGGCCGATGCCATCGAGAATGCCGTGAACAAGGTGCTGGACAAGGGCCTGCGCACCGCCGACAACATGAGCGATGGCTGCACCTGCCTCGGCTGCACCGCCATGGGTGATGCTATCCTCGCGGAGATTTGAGTTTACCGGAAAGTAATAGGATAAAGTGGTAATACCCCGCCGCTGTTCGCTGTTTGGTGAATGGCGGCGTTTTTTCTATAATACAATGTCAGCAAATTCCGCTTTCTGCCTTAAAGTGTGAAATAGATTCATTTGACAAATCAATTTATGTAAACTATACTAAATCCTGTCTTTGACAATAAAAATAGCCCGTGTGCCGGGATGGATAAACAGAGATAGGATGGGAAAAACGATATGCTGACACTGGATAAGATCTACCACGCCGCCTTTGTCCTCAAGGACGTAGCCCGCAAGACCGACCTCATCGAGGCACCCCGGCTCTCCAAAGACTGCCAGCTCTACCTCAAGACCGAGAACCTGCAGGTGACCGGCAGCTTCAAGGTGCGCGGCG
>ERZ857693.3630-NODE-3630-length-12398-cov-11.846958_pt1 | contig 12398 bp, 8 predicted proteins | sample MGYA00519765_ERZ857693 | MGnify/ENA primary metagenome ERZ857693 (study PRJEB31778, sample SAMEA3449354) | human gut metagenome | biome: human gut; feature: human-associated habitat; material: faeces | place: United Kingdom | collected 2010/2012 ... | reverse complement strand
TGTGATTTCGGGTTGCAAAATTACACAATTAAAGTTAAATTTGCATCCTATTAACCGGAGTTTTTTCCGCAATGAAGCAAAAAGGGCAGAGATTCGACACGCAGGCGCTGACACAGGAAGCGCAGGCGCTGACGCGCGACGTGGTCTCGGCGCCTTTCCGCCTGCGCACCTACCGCCTGATCCGGAAAATACTGATCGGCTTCATCCTCGTCTCGATCGCCAACGTGCTCTTCTCGTACTTCTTCTACACCCCCAAGATGTACCGCATCATCCGCGACAACCGCGACCTGGTCATCAAGTACCGCATCCTGCAAGACCGCATACGCACCTCGCAGCGGCGCGTGGACGAAATCCGCCACCGCGACAACTACGTCTACCGCTCGCTCTTCTCGACCGACACGGTGTCGATCGACGGCGTGTGGCAGCCCTACCCCGACACCAAATACGCCGCGATGGCCGGGGACGACTTCGCCCCGCTGATGGTCGGCACCTGGAAGCAGCTCGACGCGCTGGCCCGCATACTCTACCTCGAATCGGTGTCCTTCGACGAATTGCAGGCATTCGCCCGCGACAAGGAGAAGATGTCGGCGGCGATCCCGGCCATCTGGCCCATCGACCGCTCGGCGCTGCACAACGACCATATCGGCGCCTTCAACCTACGCCGGATGCACCCCGTGCTGGGGTATATCCGCCCCCACAAGGGCATCGACCTGGGCTGCGACCGCGGCACGCCGGTCTACGCCACGGGCGACGCCGTGGTGGAGGTCGCCTCCTCGGGGGGCAACGGCGGCTACGGACACATGGTGCTGCTGAACCACGAATTCGGCTACAAGACCCGCTACGCACACCTGAGCAAAGTCCTCGTGCAGCCGGGCGAACGGGTCGCCCGCGGGCAGGTCATCGCCGAAACGGGCAACACGGGCATCTCCTCGGGCCCCCACCTCCACTACGAGGTGATCCACAAGGGCATGCCGGTGAACCCGATTAACTATTTCAACCGCAACATGACCGCCGCGGAATACGACGCACTCATGGAGAACATGCGCGATACGAACTTCGAAAAGCTCTGAGATGGCAGGAAAGAAAGACCTGGAGCGGCTCCGCAGGCGTAAGCGCCGCAAACAGAACATCATACGCGCGACGGTGCACTTTTTCGTGTGGGCCGGGGTCGCCGTGCTCTACTACATCGGGTTCTCGCTTTTCTTCGACACCCCCGTGGAGTACGAGCTCAAACACTCAACCGACCGCCTGCGCCGCGAATACGCCGCCCTCACCCAGCGGTACGACTCGCTGACGACCGTCATGCACAACCTCTCCGAGCGCGACCGCAACGTCTTCCGCATCCTCTTCGAATCGGATCCCTACGACTTCGATTCGGAATACGAACGCCGGCAGGCCGTCACCTACGAAAACATCTTCAACCGTTCGTCGCGGCGGCTCAAGCTCGAACTGCGCGAACGGGTCGCCGACATGGAGAAGCGGCTCGACGAGCTGAACGCCTCGTACCTCGACCTGCAGGCGCTCATCGACTCGGCGGGCAGCGGCTGCAACAACATCCCGGCCATCCAGCCCGTGATAAACAAGCAGTTGACGCTGCTCACGGCCTCGTACGGCATGCGCATACACCCCTTCTACAAGACCCTGCAATCGCACCAGGGCGTGGACTATACCATCCCCGAGGGGTCGCGCGTCTTCGCCACGGCCGACGGCGTGGTGCGCGACGTGGCGCTGCGCAACTCCACGTCGGGGCAGACGGTCGTGATCGACCACGGCAACGGCTACGAGACTTCGTACAGCCACCTCTCGAAGATCAACGTCCGCAAGGGCCAGCGCGTGAGCCGCGGCGAGATCATCGCCCTCTCGGGCGACACGGGCCTTTCGCTCTCGCCCCACCTCCACTACGAGGTGCGGCTGAACGGCATGCGCGTCGACCCGATCCACTACTTCTTCATGGAACTCACCCCCACCGAATACCAGCGCCTGATGCGCATCGCACAGTCGGGCATGCAGTCGTTCGACTAAAAACAAAAGGAGATGGGAAACGACTGGACAAAGGATTTCGGCTTTGCGCGCGAAGAAATTTTCCGCAGCGAAGAAACGCTCCGCACAATCCGCCATATCCGTGCCTCATGGGGCGGCGAACCGGAGTTCCTCTGGGAGAAATTCCCGGACTACGCCGTTTTCCGGCGGCAGGACAACGCCAAATGGTATGCCGTGATATTGACGGTGCAGGCCGGCAAACTCGGCCTCGCGGACGAGGGGCGGACAGAGATTCTCGACATCCGGGCCGATGCGGAGACCATGGCACGGGCGCTGGACTTCGAACATTATTTCCCTGGTTACCATATGAACAAACGCACGTGGCTCACCGTACGACTGGACGGCAGCGTACCCTTCGGGGAAATCGCCCCGCTGATCGCCCGCAGTTACGAACTGGCCGGGAAAAAGTAACCCGTCATGCAAATCCGACTTATCCTGCTCGACTTCGACGGCACGCTGGCCGACACGCGGCGCGCCAATACGCTGGCCTATGTCGCCACGCTGCGCGAGGCAGGCTATACGCTCACCGAGGAGGAGTATGCGGCAAAGTATTTCGGTATGCGGTGCAACGAGTTCCTGACCCGTTACGGCATCGCCGACCCCGCAGAGCGCGAGCGGCTGCGGCTGCGCAAGATCGCGCTCTACCCCGCGTTCTTCGACACCGTGCGGCTCAACCGCCCGCTGTGGGAGTTCTGCAGGCAGTTCCGGGCGCAGGGCGGCCGCGTATGGATCGTATCGACAGGCAGCCGCGCCAACATAGACAACGCCATGCGCCACCTGGGGATCACGGTCGCGGGACAGCGGGCGGGGAGCACGGGTGCGGCAACCTCGGGTGCGGCGGGCAGAGACTTGACAGGTGCGGATGAGGCATGGCTCCGGACAGCCGGCACGGCAACGATAGATGCAGGTACGCCAACACACGCAACAGTCACCCCCGAGCCGGGCGAAGGGCCGAACGGCTCCGTGGACGGCATACTCTCGGGCGCCGACGTCGAGCACAGCAAACCCGCCCCGGACTGCTTTCTGGAGGCCATGCGCCGCGAGGGCTGCACGCCGCAGGAAACGCTGATCTTCGAAGACTCCGAAATCGGGCTCGAAGCGGCCCGCCGCAGCGGAGCGGCCTATTTCAGGGTAACGCTCTGACCATCGCCGCCCAGGCCGTTCCCGGCATCCTGTATCCGGCATCTGCACCCGACATCCGACATCCGGCATCCGCTGCCGGACGCACTCATTCCTCCGCGCCGTCCCCAACAGCATCCATCCGGCCGATCTTCCACAACCGAGCCATGTAATTTCCGGGAGTAATCACCATCCGGCAGCGGAACTTGTCCGCCCCCGTCACGACACAGCCGGTCAGCGCTTGCAGATCACGTTGAAGTCGCAGTACTTGCAGGTATCGGCATCCTCGCACTGGCGGAACGGAACCGAGGTGTCGTAGAGTTCGGCGAGCTGCGCGCGCAGCAGTTCCTCGAAACGCTCGCGGTAAAGCGTATAGCGCGCCCCCTTCACCCCCGTTTGCTTGTCGTCCAGCTGCGGCGAATAGCCGGGGCGGTTCATGTTGCGGACGTAATAGAGCGCCGGTTCGACGTCGCAGCCGCGCGACCGGTGCAGCATCATCGCGTAGAGCAGCGTTTGCAGGATGTTCGAAAGGCGTTGTTTGCCCGTGCCCGTGAACAGGCTCTCCACGCCGTCGAATTCGAGATGCGGCGCCCCGGTCTTGTAGTCCACCACCCTCAGCGCCCCGTCGTCGAGCGTGTCGATACGGTCGGCGATGCCGGCGAATTTCATCTCCAGGTCGCGCCCGCCCGCGCGGAAACGGAACGGATAGGCTACGGGCTCCTCCAGCCCCGACACGGAGAAAGCATCGTGCGCGGCGTCGTAGGGCATCACCCCGCCCCGCAGGTAACGGATCACGATGTCCTTCACCAGCAACAGGTTGCCCGAATAATCTTCGGCTGTGGCATGTTTATCCTGCAAATAGTTCTGGTTGATGGCCGCCTCGACCGCCTGCGCCACTTCGCCCGTACGGATCATCGCACGCAGGGTTTCACCGGGATGCGCCTCGCCCGCGATGCGGGCGTAAAGCGTCTGCACGGCGGCATGGAGGATCGTACCGAACATCGGGGCATCGACCTCCTCGGAAATTTCGTCATCGGCCTCCAAGCGGGCTATGGAATGGAAATAGAAGCGCAAGGGGCAGGCCACGTAGCGGAAAAAAGCCGTCGGCGAGAGCGTCGCAGGGCTTTGGGCGTCGACGAAACGCTCCAGCCGGACCATCACCCCTTCGTCCTTGGGCACCTCGATCGGCGCCGTTTCGGCCAGGTTGACGTCCACCCCCACTTCGACCTTGCGCACGTCGAAGCCGCTCTCGTAGTCCAACTGGTAGATATAGCGGCTCGGCTCGCCCGTCGACTTGTCGTCGGCGTGCGAGCAATAGAGCATGTGGACGGTCTTGGCGCGCTGGATCAGACGGTAGAAATAGTAGGCATAGACACCCTCGTGGTGCTCGGGCGTGGGCAGCTCGTAGGCGGCACGCAGGTTGTAGGGGATGAACGATGCCTGCGCCATATGGTTGCCGGGGAAATTGTCGTCGTTCATCGAAAGGATGATGACGTTTTCGAAATCGAGGTTGCGGGTCTCGAGGATCCCCATGATCTGGATGCCCTCCAGCGGCTCGCCCTCGAAGGGGATGCGCAGCGTCTGCAAGTGCCGGCGCAGCAACGAGGTGTAGACCTCGGCCGTAAGGTCGATATCGCACTCGTCGAGCGAGTTGCGCAACTTGGTGACCTGCTCGGCGATGACCGCCAGGAATTCGACCCGCTGCCGTGCATCGTCGCCCTCGTAGGGCTGGCGCGCCACGGCGGCGACCACGTCCAGCATGTAGTCGGACAACTCGCGCCACGTCGCGGCGGGCGTAAAGATCCGTTTCAGCAGTTCGTTGCGGCCCAGCCACGCGGCATCGACCGAAATGCGGCGGTCACGGACGATCTCCTCGTGCATCGTGCGCGTGAGTGCGGCGTCGCACTCGGCCACATAGGGGTGTGCGAGGATGCCGGCGACGTCGGCATGGTAGAACGTGCAGCCGTCGCCCTTGCGGCGGCGGTGGTTCTGCAACTCCACCAGACGCTCGACGAACGTGTAGGCCAGGCTCTGCCGCAGGGGGAAGCCCATCGTCACGTTCACCCGTCCGATGTCGGCGGGCAGGGCGTACAGCAACGGCAGCAACAGGTTCTCGTCGGTAAGCACCACGGCGGTCTCCTTGCCCAGCGCGGGCCTGGCGCCCGCGGCGATGCCGGAGTCTTCCTCCCTGCGGCGGCGGGCCAGATCGGCGAGGATCGCCGCGGCATACTTGCACTGCACGGCGTTCGAGACGGCGGCGACCGACACGATCTGCTTCTCTCCCCGCATGTTGTCGTACCGAAGTTCCGTGCGGGGTGGGAACTGCGCCACGTTCGAACGCACGAACATACCCGCCTCCTGTTCGGGGTCGTCCTTATAATAAGAGTCGTAGTCCCAGTAAAAATCGGTTTCGGCCGCCGTGGCGAGGAACCCGAAAAGGCGCTTCTCGCACTCGGAAAGGGCGTTGAACCCCGCCACGACATAACGCCGGGGCTCGGGGAAGGCGAACCCGCCCCCGCGGATGCGGTCGGCGGCGGCGCGCTGCACCATGCCGTTGTAGGCGATGCCGAGCGACGAGAGACGCTCCCGGAAGCGGCGGTAGATGGGGCCGAGGGTCTTCCAGATCGCCAGAAAACGGCGTTTCTCCTCCGAAAGGTCGGCCTGCTCGCCGAACGAGGACCAGAACGAAAGGATGCGCAGCTGCGCGGGCGTGAGGTAGGAAATATCGGCTTCGATCTCCTTGATCTCCGAGATGTTGCGGAAGAGCATCTGCGCGTCGATCAGGTATTTGTCGATCGTATCGAAGTCCGTGAGGAGCATATCGCCCCAGAAATAGAACTTGTCGAAGGGTTCGTTGTGGTAGGCCGAGTAGACTTTGTAAAGCTCGGTGATGAGCCGCACGCGGTCGCCCGTATGCAGCCCCGATATTTCGCCCGTCAGGTCGTCGATCGTCACCCATTCGGGCTGCCACATCGGACGCCCGGCGATACGCCCCAGGGCATCGACGAAAAACAGCCGCGCACGCCGCGACGGGAAGAGCACCGCCCGTTCGGACAGTCCCTCGCCATAGCGCGCATACAGGTCGGCGGCCACCTCCTCCAGAAATCCCTTCATAGCAGTTCGGACAGCCCCGGCGACTTCCCCGGCGGTATTGTCCGCCCGGGATCCGGAAGCCCCCTTCGCATTATTGTTCCATGAGACTATTCTACGTGGCTGATCTCACCGCCCATGAACTTGGCGCCGCCGCGCACGACGGCAGGCTGCCCCTTATAGGTGATACGGGCGTTAGTCGTGGTCTTGCCGATGAACCGGTCGGTGATCCACAGCGACACGTCGGCCTTGCTCTGGGCATTGACCTCGGCCGACATCACCTCCAGCCCCGAGGCCGCGACCCTGCCCGTCGAAGCGAACAGCGTCAGGTAGCTCGCCTTGCCGGTGAGCGTCGCGCTGCTGCCGCCCGTGAGCTCCATCCTGAGGTCTTTGACATCGAACGCCGCTGTGAGCGACGCCTTGCGCCCCAGCGTCAGGTCGAGCTGCACCGCATCCACCGTCCCCTCGAACACGGCTGCGGCGCCCGACAGCGAAACGGACTGCAACGTATTGTAATAGACCGTCACCTCGGTGCGGTCGGGACGGCGCGAATCGGGCCTCTCGCTGATACGCAGGGTTTTGTCCTTCACCTCGGCGCGGAATTTCGAAGTATAGGAACCTTTCGTGTCGTATACGATCTTGGGGGCCTCGGTGTCGGGGACTTTCACGAATTTGATATCCAGGTCGGCATCCACCGCGACGGCCTCGAACGTGGTCAGCCACTCGTTATGTTCCGTAGGACTTGCGGCACCCGCCTCCTGTGCACGGCCGGAGGCTGCGAAAACCAGCATCACGGCGCTCAGAATCATCTTCTTCATACATTGTAGGTTTAAATACGTCGCTAAAATACAAAATTATTGCGAACCCCGGTTTGCCGTTCGGGATTTGTTTTGTACTTTTACTACCTAAAACGACATTTCGGACAGTGAGGGCGAGAATTCTGAATGCAAGCGCGGGGTCGGGCAAGACCTACCAGTTGGCGTACAAATACGTGCGCGACGTGGTCGAACAGCCCGGCATTTACCGCCACATCCTCGCCGTGACCTTCACCAACAAGGCCACCGAGGAGATGAAATCGCGCATCCTCAAGGAGATACACCTGCTGGCCTCGGGACAGCCGAGCTCCTACCTCGACAACCTCTGCCGCGAATTGTCGCTCGATGCCGCCACGGTGCGCCGACGCGCCCGGGAGGTGCGGTCGAAGATCCTGCACGACTATTCGCGCTTCACGGTGCTGACGATCGACACCTTCTTCCAGCGCATCCTGCGCGCCTTCATCAAGGAGCTGGGCATCGACCTCAATTACAACGTCGAGATCGAAACGGCCTCGGTGCTGACCAAGAGCGCCGACACGCTCATCGAGCAGATCACCACCGACCGCGACCTGCAGCGCTGGCTCACGGACTTCGTGCAGGAGCGCATTGACGAAGGCAAGAAATGGGACATCCGCGACGGCATCCTCACGCTGGGCGGCGAGCTGTTCAAGGAGAAGAACAAGGACGCACTCTCGGCGGCCCGCCCGCGCGAGGAACTGGCGCGTATCGTGGGCGAAGCCACGGCGCACGCCGCGGCGACCAAAAAACGGATGCAGGACGCTGCGGCCGAAGCCGTGCGGATCATCGGGGACGCAGGCGCCTCGGTCGCCGACTTTCCCTACAAAGGCTCGGGCTTCGCGGCCTATTTCTACGCCGTGGCGGGCGGCAGCTTCGAGCGCTACGGAAGCCGCGCGGAGGCGGCCTGCACCAGGGACGAGGCGTGGGGAAAACCCGGCAGCACGGCACAGGGGCTGCGTTCCCGGCTGCAACCCCTGCTGCGCGAAATGTGCGGCCTCTACGATGAGAACGTCCGCGCGTGGAACACCTGCGACCTGCTGCGCGAGAACTACCGCAGCTTCGCGCTGCTCTCCGACCTCTATGCCAAGGTGCAGCAGATGTGCGACCAGGAAAACATGATGCTCCTCTCGGAGACCAAATACATCCTCTCGGAATTCATCGGCCACAACGACGCGCCGTTCATCTACGAGAAGGTCGGCAACCGCTTCGAACACTTCATGATCGACGAATTCCAGGACACCTCCGTGAAGGAGTGGGAGAATTTCCTGCCCCTGCTGCAAAACGCCATGGCGCAGAGCGAGGCGACCTCGGTGCTGATCGTGGGCGACATCAAGCAGTCGATCTACCGCTGGCGGGGCGGCGACTGGAAAATACTCCACTCGCAGGCGCAACGGGCGCTGGGCGCGGACAGCACCGAACTGGTCAACCTCACGGAAAACTACCGCAGCCTGCCCGCCGTGGTGGATTTCAACAACAAGGCCATCGGCCGCGTGGTCGAAGCCGACAACCGGGCGCTCAACGCGACGCTGGACGAAGCCGCGGCGCGGGGCGACATGGACGCCCGCACCGCCGCCGGGCTGCGCGACACCCTGCAAAAGGCTTACCGCGAACATGCGCAGACACCCCGCCGCCTGGGCGGGGTGCCGGGCTATGTTTCGGTGGAGACCTTCGCCGAACGGCCGCCCGTCGTGGAGCGCATCTGCGAGGTGCTGGACAAGGGTTTCCGTCCGTGCGACATCATGATCCTGGTGCGCGGGGCGACCGACGGCGCCAGGGTGGCCGCCGAGCTGCTGGATTTCAAACGCCGCAACGACGACCCGCGCTACCGGTTCGATGTGATGACACAGGAAGCGCTGATCGTGGGCAACGCCCCCGTCAGTTCGTTCATCGCCGCGGCGCTGCGCCTGTCGCTCAACCCCGACGACTCGCTCAGCCGCGCCGTCTACAACCACTACCTGGGGCGCGGGTTCGACCGCCCGCTGCCCGGGGACGAACGCACCTTTTTCCGCTCGATCCGGCTGCTGTCGCCCGAGGAGGCGTTCGAGCGGATCGTCATGCGCCACGCGCTGCACGACGACAGGCAGCAGACGGCCTACCTGCAAGCCATACACGAACAGATCATCGGCTTCTGCGCCAGCAAGATCGCCGACATCGCGCTGTTCCTCGACTGGTGGGAGCAGCAGGGGCAGAACCGGTCGCTGAGCGTCGACGAGAGCGCAACGACCGTCGAGATCACGACCATACACAAGGCCAAGGGGCTCGAAAAGCGCGTGGTGCTGATCCCCTGGTGTTCGTGGCAGCTCGATCCCAAGTCGGGCGGCAACGTGACGAACATCGTCTGGGCCGAGGCACAGGGCGATGCGGGCGCCGTCGGGCGCTTCCCGGTGAAATACAAGAAGGCGATGGCCGAATCGGGCTTCTCGGCGGAGTACTACCGCGAGCTGGTCTATTCGCACGTCGACAACATCAATCTGCTGTACGTGGCCCTGACACGCGCCGCCGAGTCGCTGCACGTCTTCATCCCCCGCAAGGGCGGCAAGAGCGTCGGCGGGCTGCTGCTGCAAAGCATCGGAGCCGACGGCGACAAAGCGCTGCTCGACGGCACCGAAGGGCGCCGCACCGCGACCGAGGAAGGCGAAAGGTTCGAATTCGGGCGCTTCACGGGCCCCGTGCCCGGCGGCGGCAAAGCATCCGACAGCGTGCACGTCGTACTGGAGAACTACCCCACGGCACGCGCCGACCTGCGGCTGAGGCTCCCCTCGCAACGTTATTTCGAGGAGGAGGACGAGGTGGAACTCTCGCCCCGCAACTTCGGCATCCTGATGCACAAAGCGTTCGAGCAGGCCGACGACCGGCAACAGATCTACGAGGCCGTGCAGCGGATGCGGGACGACGGCACGCTGTCGCCCGGCGAAGCCGAAGCGCTGCGGGGGATGATCGCCCGGGTGCTGGCGCACCCCGTCGCGGGCGAATGGTTCGGAGGCGGCTGGCAGCGCGTGCGCAACGAGAACGAGATCATCGTCCCCGGCGCCGGGTCGACCCGGCGCCCCGACCGCGTGATGATCCGCGGCACGCGGGCCGTGGTCGTCGACTACAAGTTCGGAAGCCGCGACCCCGGACGCTACCGCCGCCAGGTGGGCGAATACCTCGGCCTGCTGCGGCAAATGGGCTACACCCAATGCGAAGGGTACCTGTGGTACGTGAAACTGGGGGAAATCGAAAAAGTGGAAGGATAAGATGAACGAAACCATCGGCATCATACCGCGTGCGTTCCGCCGCCGGGGAGTGTGGGTCGCCTGCACGCTCCTGCTGCGCGCAGGGCTGAATTTCCTCGGGCTGGCCATGCTGCTGCCCGTGCTGGCGCTGGTGCTCGACCCCGGCAGCCTCGAGGGCGGCGGGGTGCTGACACGCGCCTACGAAGGGCTGGGCTTCGCCTCACAACGCACTTTCGCGCTGGCGGTCTGCGCGGCTGTGGTGGGCGTGATCGTCCTGAAGTGCCTGCTCGGGCTGTGGCTCGCCCGCGTCGAACGCACCTATATTTACGACCTCTACCGCACGCTTTCGCGGCGGCTGCTCGTTACCTACCACGACCGGGGGCTGCCGTTCGTCAAGGCGTCGAACTCGGCCGTACTGGCCCGCAACGTCAACGTCGTCTGCCTGGCCTTCGCGGCGGGCGTGCTCAAACCCGCCGCCGCCATCGCCGCCGAGGCGATGCTGCTCGTGCTGCTGTTCGGGGCGCTGATGTGGTACACGCCCCTCGCGGCACTGCTCGCCCTGGCGGTCTTCCTGCCCTCGATCTGGCTCTATTACGGACTGGTGCGCAACCGCATCAACCGCTACGGGGAACTGGAAAACAAGGCGCAGCGCGAAAAGGCGCGGCTCGTGGCCGAGACCTTCCGCGGCTATGCCGACATCGAGATCAACAATGCCTTCCCGATGATGCTCCGCCAGTTCGACCGGGCGATGGATCAGGTGATCCGCACGCGCCTGCGCGAAACGGCGATCGGCATGCTTCCGCAGGCCTTTACCGAAATCGGGCTGGCGCTGGGCATGGCCCTGCTGGTCGCGCTGAGTCTGGGCGCGGAAGAAGGACGCGCACAGCTGCTTTTCGGCGTCTTCGCCGTAGCCGCGCTGCGCCTGATGCCTTCGGTGCGCAGCATCATGGCGGGCTGGACCTCGATCAAGTACAACCGCTACACGATCGCCGTCCTGCGCGACGCAACGGCCGGGGACGAACCTTCCTCCGCATCGCCGGACACGCTCTCCGGAGCCGCCGAGAGAGCCGGGAAAGGCCCCCATACCGATGCCGCCGCTATCCCGCCGTCGGAATACTCCGCGGCGGAGAGCGGCGAGACCGCCCGCGGCAGGCGAACGGCTCCGGACAAACGAACCGCATCCGGCAGACAAACGGCTCCTTACGGCCAAACAGCCCCGGCCAAACAGCCCTGCACCGCAAAATCAACGAAATCCGTTTCGGCCGGCGACACATCCAGAGCATGCGCGTCCGAAATACTGTCTTTCGAACATGAAATCGCCGTCCGCAACCTCGGCTTCCGCTTCGCGGACGACGGCGTAGCTCTCCGGACTGCCGTGGACGGGAACGCCCTGCACGCTGTCCACCTCGATGTAGTGGATGCGCATGATGCGGGGCGGCAGGTCGTCGTCGGGGCGGACGACGCCTTCGCGCACGACGTTGTAGAGCCGCTGGGTCGGGGTGTCGCGCAGTTCGAAATGCAGATGGGGACCCAGCGACGAACCGCTGTTGCCCGAAAATCCGATCGTGTCGCCCTGTGCGACGGGCCATGCGCCGGGGCCGAACCAGAGATCGACGCTGTTCGCGCGGCGGCGGAAGCGTTCGTCGCGGACGTGTTTTTCGATGTCGCCGCGGAACCGTTGCAGGTGGCCGTATACGGCCGTCGTGCCGTTGCCGAGCGTGAGGTATATCGCCCGTCCGTAGCCCGACGGGCTGACGCTCACGCGCGAGACGTAACCGTCGGCCACGGCCACGAGGGGTTTGCCCTCGCCGCCGTCGGTCTTGATGTCTATGCCGCCGTGGAAGTGTCCGGGACGCATTTCGCCGAAGTTGGCCGAGTAAAGCCCCGCGACGCCGCGGATCGGATATATGTAATCTCCGGGGTTGAGCCGCTGGCCCTGCGCCCCGGAGCAGATCGTCGTGAAAAGCAGTAATGTCAGAATTCGTCGCATGTCTCCGTGTCCGTCACGAGCGCGGCGGCGCTGTCGAGCACCGTCTCGTAGTCGTATCCCAGCGAAAGCCCGTAACGTATCAGTTTGGTTTTGAGTTGGTATTGTGTCGTA
>ERZ857693.3623-NODE-3623-length-12425-cov-6.386176_pt1 | contig 12425 bp, 12 predicted proteins | sample MGYA00519765_ERZ857693 | MGnify/ENA primary metagenome ERZ857693 (study PRJEB31778, sample SAMEA3449354) | human gut metagenome | biome: human gut; feature: human-associated habitat; material: faeces | place: United Kingdom | collected 2010/2012 ... | reverse complement strand
ATTTTGGAAATATATTTCATAATTCATCTTGCTCCTTTTTAGTGTCCACGTATATTCGATTCTTCCAATAGAGAATTTCCATTTCCCCATGAAAATACAATATAATAACCTCTGTCCTTTATTTCTTCATGTGTCCTCCATTCTCTTACATACGTAAGATTAGCACAAAACACTTCTATTATCAAATCATTCTTTAATCCGGTATTGATAATCGGGTATCTGCATAATTCCGTCATTTAGGATTTTATTCCCCAAATACTGAAAACTGCCATCCTCTGCAAACCTTACCGTAAGTTCATGGGTTATGACTGCATCATCGCAAATAACCATATCACAAACTGCTTCAACCGTTAATGTGACCGTCCCATCTTCATTTTCTTTGATATCCACCACCTCCGGCAAAGAAGTTCCAAAAAAAGTAGGTGCATAATTAAAGCACCCAAGACGCACCCAATAGTATGTCTGATTTTCCTCATCAAAGGCTGCATAGTCCTGTATTTGCTCTGCTGTTATCGGAAGATATTCCATAATCAGACTTTCAAATTCTTCTTTGGGAATACCATTTGGGTAATCTTCGGAATTGAACTTTTCTCTATATTTCATTCCATATAAATATTCAAACATCCCATTATAATCCAATTCACTCATATTTTCTGCATCCCAGTTTGAACACAAAAGGTTCTGTCCCTGATATCCAAGACCTCGGACACAACGTTCCGACATTTCTCGTTGTTCTTTTGTCATCGGCTTTATCCTTATTAGACAACTTCCATCCATAATCTCACTGACCTCTGGTGGCTCTGGTACACACAACTCATAGCAAAACCATCCCTTTTCCGTGTATTTCCATTCTTTGATCCTTGTATAAGAGATGTACGAAATCCCCGGCTTGTTGTTATCATTCCAGATTCCTCTTGCACTTACAACATACATATCTGTTCCATCAAAAATGAATTTCAATCTGCCTATACCATCATCATGTATTTCGTAAATTACTACAGAGCCACTTTTTCCAACCGTGCAATCCTCAAGGAAACTATCTACACTTTCATAATTTCCCATATTCGAATAGGTTATCAATGTAGTAACCGGGTATTCCGTTTCCATTAACTTTCTCTGCATTTCAAGAACCGTTTTATCATCCAAAACAACATTTGATGCCTCCCCCTTATATGCAGATTCATAAATACCCGAAATACGTTCCATCATTTCTTTACATTGAAGTTCCGCTTCTTCCCTTTCTTGTTCGTCTACCGGAAGGTCATAACCCTTTTCCCATTGTTCTGTTGCTTCTTTTTCTGCATTTTTTGTTTCCTCCGTCATGGACGCTTCCTCTTTCGTATCTTCCACAAATAGTTCTCCTACACCACTCTCTTCTTTCCCACAAGCACATAAGTTGCATCCAATCAGAAACACTAAAATCAGTAAAATACTCTTTTTCTTTAATATCATAAAATCATCCTTTCGTTCGAGAGCGCATCTAATGCGCTCTTGCTATTGGTGGCAGTTCCAACTCCATTGGTTCTATAGAATTAGAAAGATACCTAAAGGTTCCGTCTTCAAATGGCTGGACCACAAGCGTGTTCCGAAAAGCAAGATCAGAATTGTAATCCGGCCATACTCCATCCACAATGAGTGTAATCGTTCCATCTATATTTTCCGTATAATCAACTACTTCTCCAAAAGGTGGGTATGGACTGGCATAGATTTGTTCGTATATATAGCTATTTTTTGTTGCATCATATTCATAAAAATGCCTTAATTGTTCTACTGATACGGGTAAATACGTTGTCATTATTCTCTCAAATGTCTCTGCATCCACCATATTCTTTTCCGCTTTAAAATTATTACCAGTGTCAATGCGATAAAGATCATCAAATAATCCCGGCATTAGTACATCTGTTACATTATTAGAATTCCAGTTAATAACAAGAAGGTTATACATCTGATAATCTAATCCTTCCAAATATCTTTTTCCCAATTCCCTACATTCTTCTGAAAGTGGCTTTATCCTCCAATATTGTCTTAAACTTGCGTGTGCAATCACATATTCATAGGCATAGATGAAATACCCTTTTTCCGTAAGTTTAATTTCAGTCACATCACTTACCGAAGTTCCCTGTATCTCTGGCATACCACCTTCCATCCATCGAACTCCTATATAATATGTCTGTATTTTTTCTTTTCGGTATATAAAAGTTACTGCTCCAATCAGTCCATCTCTCTGCACTTCGAATATAGTAACCATTGAATCCTGACCATTCAGATAATCTGCATAAAACTTTTCCATCCTTTCAGGGTTTTGCATATTGGTATCCTCTTCTACACTTACCAACCCGGCTTTCCCCAATTGCTCCACTACCGCTTTTCGTTGTTCACTTGTAAATTCCCTAACCCCAGAAGAATAATTTTCTGCATCCGCAATTATTACATTCTTATAAATTTCTTTAACCGATTCTGCTGCCGACAAAACTGTACTTTGCAGCTGCTCTTTTTCCTCTTCCGAAATAAGACAATCACCGGCTTGTGGAATAAACCAATATGCTGAATCTGTAAAAGTTTCCGTATCATTTTCTTCTTCCGTTATCATTTCACTGTCCCCGATTTCCGTCGGAGGCTCCCATACTTCCTCTGCCACCTTCCGTTCTTCCGTGTGCAGCTTTCCCCAACAGATTCCTCCTGTAATTACCGCAATTAACAACATCAAAATCAAAAATCCCCATTTCTTCAACAACCATTTTACATCTTCCATTATTCGCCTCCGTATAATTCTTCCCATTCTTCTAACGTCAACCGTGGCGTATGCCATGTTTCCTCAGAATTATCCTCGGAAGGTATAATTCGATTGGATACATATTGTACGCCTCCGTCCTCTAACGGGCGAACTACAACCTCATGAGCATATACCTTAGACTCCCCCACATAAGGGAATACTACATTTGCTGTAAGAGTAATTGTTCCATCGCTGTTTTCTGTAAAACCGACCACCTCTGAATATGGGTATTCCGGATACTCTACTTCTTCAAAACCCCTCGGCTTGTATTCATAGGTGGAATCCTCCGAATCATAGACTGTTTTGGATTGCAGTGTTTCACTATCAATATTGAAATATTTCATAATAACACTTTCAAATTCCTCTTTGGGAATCCGATAAACTGCACCGACTGACAAATTGTCATCCGCGACATAAGGAACATACTGACCATTCACTTTTGGATAAAGAATGTCATACATATCATAGAAATTCAAATCACCAAAATCTTCTTCACTCCAATCCACAATGAACATATTATTCCGTTCAAAGCTGATAGAGTTGAGATATTTCCGGCTCAGTTCCCTATATGTTTCATCCAATGGCTGTACTCGTAATGCGGTATGCTCCTCTACTCCACTCAATGTAAGAATGTACAATTCTTCTGAAAACCAGACACCGGAAAACATCAGGTAACCCTCTTCTGTATAATTCCAATACTCCGCCTGATAGCTTCCAGTAACTTCTCTTTGCAATCCCCCGTCTTCATACTTGTAATAGCTTCTGACCACATCTACATTTCCGTCTTTTGTATGCAAATCATATTTTACAAATCCCCCTAAATAACTGATTTCAAGAATTGTTAATTCTGCTTCTTCCTGTGCATCTACTTTTTTGCAAAATTCCAATACCTGCTCCGCTTCCGTCATATTCACTTGATTTCTGCTGTCAACAGCAGGATACCCATTTTCTCCAAGACGATTTACAATACCTCGAATTGTTTCCAAATCAGCCAACTTATTATCCTCTGCTGCCTTTTCATAAAGTTCTATGCAGATGTTTATAATTTCTTTTTCATTCTCCTGTTCTTCTTCTGAAACGTCCTGAACATCAACTACTGTTTCCGAAACTGTATCTTCTTCCGGGGGTGTATCGCTACACCCCGAAATACTAAATATCAGTACAAAACTAATGACTGCTAAACCACTCTTCCAGAACCAGGCTGTCTTTCTTAACAACATATCCGCTTCCTCCTCTTCCTTTCACATCTTCTACCATGCTGATAATCAATATAGGACATTCGGCGTCTTTTTCCGCTGTAAAAATCGCAAACCATCCTAATTCCGTACCGGACGTATCCTCTTTTGATGCCTTGATTTCTGCTGTTCCTGTCTTTCCTGCCAATACAATGTCATCTCGATGGGCTGCATATCCGGTTCCGTTAGGATCATTCACAACTTTCTTTGTTCCTTCCAATACCCGGCTTGCTGTCTCGTTAGAAAAGGCACCCGGAATCCAGTACTCAGCTTCCGCTTCATTCTGATATACCAAATAAGGCTTTATTACATTTCCCTCATTACAGAAAGCAGAATAGATACATGCCATGTGTAATGGATTCACCAAAATCTGCCCTTGACCGTAACCACTGTCAGCTAACTGTATTTCCGTTTCAATTCCATCTGTATTGGAATATTGCGACTCTGCCATCTTAATCTCAAATGGCAGTTCCTCATTAAAACCAAGTCCAGTCAAAGAACTCTCCATCTCCTCAGAACCAATCTTTAATGCTGCTTTTGCAAAATAGATATTGTCAGAATAAATCAGAGCATTTTCTAAAACAACCGGCTCATACGCATGAAGTGTTGTTACATAATAAGACCCCCACGATGCATCCTTTTGCCAGCTTAAACCCACATTCCCGTAATCTTCTGTTGGATCGATTGCTCCCGATTCTAAACCGACCGCAGCGATAATCGGTTTGAATGTAGACCCCGGACACCATACCTGCCGAAAACGATTATACATAGGCTTATCCTCATCCTCGTTAAGTGCAGTCCACTGCTCACTGGACAATCCCATAATAAAATCGTTATTGTCATAGGATGGCGTACTGACCAATGCCAATACCTCTCCCGTATAAGGATTCATAGCTACCGAGCAACTTTTATCTTCCTTAAACTGTTCGTACATGGAAACTTGCAAATCGGCATCTATCGTAAGCTGGATGTCCTGCCCATGCTGTACCAAGATATAGGCAAGTTCCTCCTTCTCTCTTCCTTCAGAGTTTTCGATGTAAATCCTGCAACCGTTCTGACCTTTCAGTTCGCTCTCAAACAAGCCTTCCATTCCACTTTTACCGATTACACTATTGGCTGTATATCCTTCTCCCGCATATTCCTCTAAATCTTCCGCAGTAACACTTTGAACATATCCAATCAAATGTGCTGCCGCTTCCCCTAATGGATATTCACGCACTTCAACATCAGATATCATCACTCCGGGAATCTCAAGCAACTTATCATGCCTTTCTTTCTCCTTTAGAACCTCTTCATCCGGACTGATAGATATTAACTCAATTTCTTCCACTCTTGGAATCGTTTTAATGGGGACAAAAGAATCATCCTTTACCCAATTTGCAGACAACTTCTTTTCTATCTCTTCCGGTGTGATTTCCAATAGTTCTGCAATCTGTGCGATTGCTTCTTCTCTGTTTCCCAACTTACCCGGAACAATCCCAACCGAAGATGCTGTACCTTTTCCTGCAAGGACACGTCCGTTCCTATCCAAAATTTCCCCTCGCTTTGCCTGTGTAGTGGAAACTCTTACTTTATCTGCAGAAGTCAGATTAGGAAAAATCATGGAATCATCCCAAACCAACTTGTATCCGTCTTCGCCCTTTAGGAAGAGTGCTTCATTCTCGAAACTGATAGTTCCTGCAACTGTATCAAAAGCAGTCTGGTAGGTTACCGTCATTTGCTCCTCGTCATATGCAATAATCTGAATAGCCATATTCTGGACTTCTATACCTTCATAAATAGCTGAATTTCGAGTTACAAAATCCTCCTGACTGACATTTCCCGATGCTTCAATGTGCAACATCGCATACATTTTTTCATACTCCTGTTTTGGAATATGCTCCATGTACTCCACCAGAAGTTCTTCTGGTGTCTTCCAGACATTTTCTTTTGATGCCAACATTCCTGCCACGCATACTACAGAAATTACCGCAGCCATTCCTATAACAGCAATCGCAATCCATAGGAGCCTGCTTCTTGTTTTCTTTCGCTTGTTTCTGCTTTTTCCTTTCTTCATATTGACCTCCATTCATTTTGCTTTGCTGATATGGTCATATTCTATTTTCAATGTACGTCTCCATTCTCAAATATTACATTCGTAAGATTTGAGAATAAAAAAATTTCATTTTTTAAATTCTATTCTCTGTTTCATATTCCTCCTTCTCTTTTATTACATGTGTAAGATTTCAAAGCAAAAAAATTTCGCATTGGAATCTGCTGCACTTGTATAAATATTACATCAGTAAGATTTAGAAGTCAAGTTATCTTTATATAAAAAGGCTTCTGCCGGGAAGTATCATACATTTTCGCAAAAGCGATACCATTTAGCAAAAGCCTATTATTCAGCAGAGTTTCAAAACACCCCACTGCTTCAATATTCAAATGTTTCATTCAAAAGACCAGAAAACACACATCCATTTTCTTTCCTTAATCTCCCACAAACCGCAGAAAATCAAGGTTTCTTTGAAAGCAGACAAACGTTTTCAATATTCCCCTGAACTTTGATTTTATACTGCATAGCGAAAGTATTCAATAGGTTTTCAAAGTGGGGTAACGGTTTTATCCCCTTTTCGCAATCCTATCCATTTTAAATATATTGTCGGGTATCTGTTGCCATTAAGCATAAAAATAGATTAATAAAATCAGGATACTCACTCTTTCCATCTTCAAACCATTGTCCAAAAATTTCTACTGCCCTTGATGTGTCAAATACATCCTTTGATGTAGGCAATCCCACAACAAGAAGATTCCCATCTACTATCGCTTTTGAATATTCTGGATTGTCTGCATAACGAGAATTTTTTTCATATAAATCTGCTAAATTATTTGCCAGAACATTCAGCTTATGCAATTGTATTTTTTCAAATTCATTACTTATTATATTTTCTTCTTTTGCACTTTTCAAAAGTTCTTTTGCTCTGTCTACCTCTTCATTTTTTAAATAAGCAAGCGAAAGTCTATCCACAATTTCCTGATTTTTATAATGTGCATAAACATTTTCTAAAATGTAAATTCGATTATTGAGAGGTAGCATACTAAAAATAGTATAAATATTTTCACTTCCAAAGCTATGCTCTGGGCTTAAAAAATACTTTACAAATATATCCTCAACAATATGTATAGCCTGTGATATTATTTCTTGTAACTCTTGGTCACTAACCGAACCATTAAAATGAGAACCATCTCCACCTATTTTAAAAATTTCTTGAAATTTTTCTGCTATGTTCTCATCATAATTTTCTTTAATAATTTTTAATTTTCTTGACCAATTTACACCTTCATAAAGTTCATTTTCTTTCAAATGCTGCTGGATGGTTTTCCTTAACAACAAGTCAATAATCCCTTCTATATACTGGCGAACATTATTGGCACGAATCTTATTCTTTTGATTTTCATCCATAAAAATTTCAAAAACCTCTATAAAGTTTTGATTAATAGGCATCAAAATCGAATTTATATTTTCCATGTACTTTCCTCCACCTTTTATATCATAAATGGTATTCTGCAAAAAATTTCATGTTCTCGTAATATCTTAAATACATTCTCAAGTTATCTTCTGTTAAAAAGTATCCTTTCGCCAAAATGTGTATTTTCCGTTCTCCAAAGCCTATCCCCTGGGGTAAACCTCTGCTTATATCATCACTCTATAGAAACAAAAACACACATCTATTTTCCCTCCAAAATGACGAAATCCTTTGATTTATTGGGCTTTTCTTGACAGAAGGCATACAGTCTCCACATGCACCGTTCCCGGAAACATATCAACTAAACAGCATCTCTTGACCTCATACCCCGCTTCCCTAAATACAAGCAAATCACGCATAAGGCTGGTAGGTTTACAGCTTACATATACCATCTCGTCTACGTTAAAATTAATGATTTTTCGTAAAGCCTTTGGATGGATTCCGTCACGAGGAGGATCAAGTACAAGAATATCCGGCTTCTGAGTTAAGTTATCCACAACTTTGAGGACATCGCCGGCGATAAATTCACAATTGTCTAAGTGGTTGTCCACTGCGTTCTTTTTGGCGGCTTCCACCGCTTCTTCTACGATTTCGACACCGACTACTTTACTTGCTACGGGTGCAAGCATCTGTGCGATTGTTCCGGTTCCGGTGTAAAGGTCGTAAACGAGTTTATCTTTTGTTTCCCCAACGTATTCTCTTACCTGATCATACAGGACTTCTGCTCCTAAGGTGTTTGTCTGGAAGAAGGAGAATGGAGAGATTTTGAAACGCATGTTATAAAGGTATTCATAAAAATAATCTTGTCCGTAAAGTGTTTTTGTTTCATCGCTCTGTACTACATCTGCAAGGTTGTCGTTTAATGTATGCAATATTCCAACAACTTTTCCATCAATTTTCTGGGAGAGAATCATATTGACAAATTCAGATTCATCCAGTCTGCTCTGTGTCGTAGTGACAAGATTGATTAAAATGTCTCCTGTTTTTACAGAGCGGCGCATTACGAGATGGCGGAGAAATCCTTCGTGACGAATTTTATGGAAGTAGGTTTCTCCTTTTTCTTTAAAGTATTTTAAGATTGCCTGGAGAAGTACATTGAAATCTGGGTCTACGATACGACAGTCATCTAATGTTACGATATCGTAGAAGCTGTTTTTCTTATGCATTCCGAGGGCGAGTGGACCGTCTTTTTCTTCGTCTCCAAATGTAAATTCCATTTTGTTACGGTAGCCTTCTGTGATCGGGCTTCCATAAATATTTTCGATAGCAAAGGAAAGACCGCTTTTTTCGATTAATTCTTCTACCTGGCGTTTCTTTAAGTCAAGCTGCTGTTCATAAGAAAGATTCTGATAACGGCAGCCACCGCAGATACCAAAATGTTTGCAGGCTGCTGGCTGTTCTATCGGGGATGGCTCGATGACTTCAAGAAGTCTTCCTTCGATTTTATCTCGCTTCTTTTTATTAATGGAGAAGCGTACTACCTGACCTTCTAACGCATTTTTTACGATTACTTTCTGCCCCTCAATATCTATAATTCCTTTATTGGGAAATTCGGTTCGGATGACTTTTCCCTCAAAAATATCTCCTTTTTTCATTTAATAATTTCCTTTCTATATTAAATCATTCAAAATTAAATTATTCAAACACAAACTGCAGTGGTCATTCTATGTCACTCTTATAAGATATATTTTCAATGTTTTGAGTATACACTTAACTTACATCTGTGATATAAATTGCAAACAAAATATTTAAATATGGAAACATTCAACATGATTTCCTTATAGTTCGCGTACTTTTTCATTATTACATAAAAAATGGAAAGGATGTTACAATACACACCCTTTTCCATTCTAATGTACTCTCGGAGTCTTTCTTGCACGAGTACATTTATATTATTTTTTAAATTTTCAGTTCGGTAAATTTGGATTTATAATATCCATGTCCGTAATGGGCCTCGCCTTCATCATCGATTTCCATAATGAGAAATGTTGGCATATGATCAGGTTGTCTTGGGTAAGAAACGCTTCCTGGATTTAATATCGTTACATCTTCATCGATTTCGATGTATGGTTTATGCGTATGACCAAACATAACAATATCGATATTATTTTGAAGTGCATACTGCTTTAAGCGTTCTACACCGCGATATACGTAAAAAGTATGTCCGTGAACAACCAGTACCTTATAATCGCCAATATTAAAAATGTCTTGTGCAGGAAGATCAAGATTATAGTCGTTGTTTCCGGAAACCATATGTACCGGACAATCTACCAATGAACGGATATAATCGTCTCCTCGCTCTACATCTCCACAATGGATGAGCATATCGATTGGTCCAACCTGCTCGATTACTCCTGCCACATCATCATTACGTCCATGCGAATCACTGATTACCAAAATTCTCATTTTATTTTCACTCATCTATTTACAAAATCTCCTTTATCTGGCGTAAAGCCTTTCCACGATGACTGATTTCATTCTTTTCTTCTGCTGAAAGCTGAGCAGTTGTTTTGCCTCTGTCCGGAAGATAGAAAATAGGATCATAACCAAAACCATTCTCTCCGGCTGGCTCCTGTGCAATTCTTCCTTCAATGGTTGCTCTGCGAGTCTCTATCGTCCCATCCGGAAATGCCGCTGCAATAACACAGACAAAGCGGGCACTCCTTACAATATCCGGAACTCCATGCAGTCTGTCTAAAATAATCTGATTCTTAATACGATATGATGTGTTCTCTCCCATGTATCGGGCAGAATACACACCTGGTTCTTTATTAAGATAATCAATTTCCAGACCGGAATCATCTGCTAAAACAATACTTCCTGTTGCCTCCATCACCGTTTTTGCTTTAATGATGGCATTTTCCTCAAATGTTGTTCCATCCTCTACAATATCTACATTGACTCCGGCTTCTTTCATCGAGAGAATCTCATAATCCAAGTCACCGAGGATTTCGCGAATTTCCTTCATCTTACCTTCATTTCCAGTGGCAAATATTAACTTTTTCTTCAAAATTCTGCCTCCTACAAAGCTCATACTTTATCTATATGACTTCTAATATCCGCTTATTAACTGCATCGTGTGACAGTCACTAGGTCACTACGCTTCTGACTGCTCTGGCTTCTTTCTCCTTGGCGGCTTTGGACCTGGGAACATATAGAAATATGTCTTCATCATTCCGTTATAAATCTTACGGTTCTTCGCCGCTTTCTTTCCGATATAACGTTCTGCATCTTCATAAGCTGTGATAACATATTCTGACCATCCGTCAAGTCCTGCGAAAGCTTTTCCCATATCACGATATAACGCCGGAAGATCTTCTTTTTCTTCTAAACGTTCTCCGTAAGGAGGATTTGTAATAACAAAGCCGTACTTCTTTGGATGACTCAAATGATGAACCGGTCGCTGCTGAAAATGAATGAGTCCATCCACACCGGCTCTCTTCGCATTCTCTCTTGCCGCCTTTACGATCTGTGGATCAATATCGTATCCCTGAATGTCCATTTCCACACTTAAATCTACCAGAGATTCTGCTTCTTCAAATCCTCTTGCAAAAAGCTTCGGAGATACAATATTCTCCCACTTCTGTGCCTGAAATTCCCTATGCATTCCTGGTGCGATATTCGCTCCCATCATTGCTGCCTCGATAGGAAATGTTCCACTTCCGCAAAATGGGTCTACAAGAATACGATTCTTGTTCCAAGGGGTAAGTTTAATAAGTGCTGCGGCCAGTGTTTCCTCGATTGGTGCCTTACTTACCATACGGCGGTAACCTCTTTTGTGAAGACTTTCTCCGGAAGTATCAAGTCCGATTGTCACAACATCCTTATAGATAATCACTCGAACCGGATAATCTTCGCCATCCTCTTCAAACCAGTTAATATGATAATGTTCCTTCATTCGCTCAACCATCGCTTTTTTTACGATAGACTGAATATCTGAAGGGCTAAATAACTTGCTCTTTACGGAAGTTGCCTTTGTTACCCAGAATCTTGCATCTGATGGGAAATACTCTTCCCATGGAACTTTCTTGACATTCTGGAACAGTTCCTCAAAAGTTACAGCCTTAAATTCTGCCACTTTTAAAAGAATTCGCTGGGTTGTTCTCAAGAAGATATTCGCTCTTACTAAGGCTTCCATATCTCCGGCAAACATTACCTTTCCATCTTCCACCTTCACAATCTCGTATCCCAGATCAGCGATTTCTCTCTTACACACTGCCTCAAGTCCAAAATGACAAGGTGCTATAAATTCATATCTGTTGCCCATCTTTCCTCCATTAACTGTATCTTTTCATTATATGTTTCTTTATATTTTTCTTTATATCTTTCTTTTAACTTCATATAGATACACTTTTTATCTTTAAAAAATATTTCTTAATAGTTATAATTGTACTTAGGAAATGTTTCTGTGTCAAGAAGTACGCACCATCGTCCATAAGTCATTCTTCTCTTTTTCCAGATATCCTTTATAAAACATAATCCCGCCAACGACATTATATGCGTGAATTCCCATAGAATCCAACTTTCTCGCGGCCAGTATACTTGTGGAACCTGTATCACAATACACAAAAACCGGCTGTTCTTTTTCTACATTAAAATCTGCCTCTATATCAAACTTTTCTTTCATAATATCTGTAAAAGGAATATTTACCGCCATCGGCAGATGTCCCTTTTTAAATGCTTCTTCTGACCGAACATCGACAAGTAAGCCTTTAGATGCATAACTCTGCTTTATTGCCTCCGATATCGAAATGAGATCAAACATACCCTCGCCTTCTTCCACCTCTATATATCAACATATGTATTTTTCTAAAAAAAGTGCACTTCTGATTTAATTGAATAGAACAGACAAAAGGGGATGTCGCACCAAAAACAGCCCTACCCTATGGCAGGGATTCATGCATTGCATGGAAT
>ERZ857693.3612-NODE-3612-length-12464-cov-3.032396_pt1 | contig 12464 bp, 12 predicted proteins | sample MGYA00519765_ERZ857693 | MGnify/ENA primary metagenome ERZ857693 (study PRJEB31778, sample SAMEA3449354) | human gut metagenome | biome: human gut; feature: human-associated habitat; material: faeces | place: United Kingdom | collected 2010/2012 ... | reverse complement strand
CGAATATGCGGCATTCGGAGCAACGCCATACACGTACAGCGTTTCATCGGCCTTGATCGAATGCGTTGCCTTTCCATTCTCGTCAAACGTCAGCTCAAACGGGTCGCCGCACACGTCTTCCGCGGCGTTCTTCACTTCGGCATGCAGCGTTTTACCCGCCGCAGCCTCTACCGTGAGCTCGAAATCAAATGACTTGTCGGCATAAGCGGCCGCATCGAAACCCTCGGGCATATCGAGCGTCTTCGAAACCGCCAGCGTTCCCGGAATTTCAACCGACAGCTTGCCGTTGTTGCCCAAATGCGGAATAACCGTCGTCGCGGCCGAGGTCGACGTCTCGCTGTTCCACTTCGGATTCAGCACGTCAGTCGCCGTGCCGGTGATATTTTTCGCCTTCGACTTCGCGAGTTCATCGATATACGTCAAACGTGCCGTGCCGGCCTTGAAATAGGCATTGCCGCTAGCGTCGTACGCAAGAGCGCCCGAAAACTGCTCGGCCGTGCCAGATGGGAAGCTGATGACCTCGGTTTTCTCGACAGCCTTGCCGCCTTCGCCCATCGCAAAGAAATGATTCTGGTAGTAATGCGTTCCACCCGCCGCGATCGCGCCGCGAGTCGCAGGCTGCGTGCACGCTTCATCAGAATAAATGGGCGTATCGCTCGTGAAGTAGTAATATGCATTGCCCTTCGAAGGATTGAAGTGCGAAACCGCATCGCCCAACGCGGCACCCGGGGTGAACGCATTCGCGTAGAAATTCACCTTGCCGTCTTTGGTATTGTCCGCGATGTATTTCGCCATGGCTTCATCGGGGTTCGCAACAAACGCAAGCGCATCGGGCTTAATGCTCGACGTGAAGAAAACGCGCAGCGGATACGTATCGCTTACCGTCATAGTGCCCGCAGTTTCGTTCACATTGAAGTTGCGCAGCGGAATAAGGCCCGCGGGAACTTTCACCTGAACCTTATCGCCCGTGGCCACGTCACTCGATTTCGTCACGGTAATCACGATATTGCCCAGGCTCGCAGTTTTGCCGTTCAGTTCGGTCGTGCCTGCAAATGTGTAGGTATCGGTCGTGGTTTTCGTCACGTCGCTAAACACATGGTTGTTCACCACGATCGCTTCGAATGCGTCAACCTGCATGTACGAGCCCAGCGAGTCGTCGAACGTGATGTAGCCATCGCTCATCTCAAAGCCCTCGCGAGCGTCGGTGGGATAGCCCGCGCCCTTTACGATTTCCTTCGAGATGTCTTCGAAGATTTTCGAGAGCTCGCTGGCGCTCGAAGCAGACTTATAGAAGTCGGAACCTTCAGCGCGATCGCCGAAACTCCACTTCCACTCGCCACTCATCAACCAGTATTGTGCATAGGTATAGGCAGCTGCAGGATAGTTGCTCGAAGCCGCCTGCATGAACTTGTTTTCGTTGGTGGTTGCATTCACATCGGCGCTCGGGTTCGCGCCATCAAAAATGCCGATGGTATACACCGAGGCGCCCGCGTCTTTCATGGCTTTAGCGGCGGAAATGGCATCCGATGCCACCTCATCCGAGAAGTCACTTTGAGTCGTCGGCGTACCATCGGTAAAGAAAATCACAATCTTTTTTGCATCGGAACGCTTGGAGGTTTGACCCTGCGCAAGCTCCATGCCAGCAGCCGCATTCGTAGCACCCGCCGGTTTAATGGCGTTGATGGTGTCTTTAAACGAGCTCTTCGTCGTTTCGCTGCACGCCGTCATGTTTTTCATGACCTGGCTGTAGTTGTATGTGTACCTACCCTCGCGATACGTGTCGTTGCCAACCTTATTTGACTTCTCGCCGGCGAACTTCACGATAGAAACCTGATGCTGCTTCGATGCGTCGGAAATGCTCGCGTTTTGCGTTGCAATCTCGTCGATAAACGCGTTTGCGGCATTCTTCAGCGCATCGATGCGTTTTCCGCCGGTCATGTCGTCATCCATAGATCCCGATGCGTCGAGCACAAGCACGATGTCGAGCGGCGTGGTCGACGTCGACGCGATGTTCGATGTAGAAGAAAGCACCGAAAGCGCCGTGATGAAATCGGAATCGCCCTTAGAAACCGTAGCGCTCATGGCGCCTGAAATGCCAATATCGTTAGTCGATACCGTTTTGTCGGTCCAAATACGACCGATATTTTGGGTCGTATTTTCGACGACGCCAGACCAATCGCCCATCGTCGATGCGTCGGCGATTGTCTCAATGTTTGCTGCCGCGCGAATCTGTTCCGCGCGCGACGACGCGCTCGATTCGTCGGCCAAAGCCGTGCTCCCAATCAAGGGAAGCAGTGCGAATGCGAGCAGCGCCGCAATCGCCATTTTCAATCGCTTCATGGTGTGGCCTCCTTCATGCTTCCCGCCTTATGCGCCCATTGCTTGACCCTTCCTACTTTCATGCACGGCTCCTTTCGCCCAAAGATAATTACCTTGATTATTCGATCCCTTTTGTTTCTGCGGAAGTGCCATTTCGCAACGAAAATGGCCAAAATGGGCCGCGACCTACTTTCATTTCCTACAAAGAAAGCCCTGACGCCGGAAGGTTCGCATGTGCGACGCGACAGGCAAAAAGAGGGCCGTATTTACGAACCCTCTGAAGAAAACGCAGACAAAACACTATGAAACCGGTTTTTGAGCCTGGAACGCATGCTTGGATCGCAGTCCCCCGTCGCCATCGCTGCTGCGGGAGCGTTACGCCCGCCAGATTCCAGAGGCGCAACTGGTCGCTTCCATATAAGACCTTTTATATACTTATATAGCTTTTAGGTACTAATACTTGTTTAGTGCTCTGCTATCTTTTCCTCAGTAGCAGCTTTTTAGAAGTTATTGACTCCCAACATTGCAATTGCGCGACATGCGGCTGGGCTGCGTTGTTGTGCGGCGCGCATTCAACTAGAATCGACGGCGAAATCGAAATTCCGACCAAGGGAGGAAATCATGCCCACTCGCGATGAGCGCCGCGCTGAAGCCGCCAAGCATTTGGCTCTTATGAAAGGCGCATTCGCCAAAGAAACCCAGGCGACCATCGATGCCGCCGTTGTCTACGAAGACGGCGACGCGCTCGCGCTCGAGTTGCCCAAGCCCACCGCCGAGGCAACCGAAACCCAGGTGACCACCGATTTCACCACCACCGCGCTTCGCCGCGCACAGGGCAAAACCGCCATCGTCGACCCCGTTTCTTACACGCGCCCCGGCGGCGCCTATGAGGACGGCTCTTTCGGCCCCGAGCAAATTCTGTGTTCCGAAAGCAACCTCTACCCCATTCTGTGCGGTATGAAATCGACCTACCACGACCAAAACCGCAGCTACATGTGCGGCATGCTGCTCACGAGCCGCGCGATGTACCTGCCGAACGTCGTTTTCATTCGTGAAGGCGAAATTCGCGAGGCGAACGTCATCGCCGTGCCCGAGCCCAACCGCGAGCGCGCCCTGGAAAACCATCGCTCCGAACGCGAATGCCTCGATTGCCTGGCGGCCCGCATCGAAACCATGCTCAACATCGCCGCGACCAACGAAATCGAAACGCTCATCGTGAACGCCTACGCATGCGGACGCCAAGGCTTCCAACCCGCCCAAGTCATCGAACTTTTCCAGCAATGGATCGCCGCTCACCCTGGCGCCATCAAAACCATCGTGTTCGCCGTGCCGCGCGCAAGCTTTGATGCATTCGACGAGGCGTTCGGCCAACCCGCGCCCGTCGTTGAGGAGGTCGTCGCGCCCGCCGAGGAACAGGAAGACGACGAATTCGACTTCCGCACAATCGATTTGCCCGAAGGCATCACCATTCGCTAGAAGCGATGCCGACGAAGATCTTCGCGCGCAAAGCGATGCAACTCAGAGCAGACCAACGCGAACCGAGGGTCAACGCGAGCCAATCAAGACCACTCGCATAGCGGGCGACCTGCTCTTAAGGGTGTAATCCTTGAACAAGAAGAAGCGCTGGATGCGTATATTGCATCCAGCGCTTTCTGTTTACCAATATATGCATCGCGTCCAGCGAAACCAGCCACTGCCCAGCGACCTCGCCCGTTTATTCAATCGGCCCCATGAGGAACATATTGTGCGTCGACTGGAACAGCAGCTTGCCCGTCGCCGCCTCGCGCGTGGTCACGCGAATCACGGCCGTCGAGCGGCCCTTATGCAAAGGCTCGGTCGTCACGTCGACCTTGCAGCACGGCACCGCTTTGAAAAAATTGATGCTCGCGGAATTGCACACGTTGTTCACACCAAACGAATACGTCGCGAACCCGCAGCCGATTTCTCCAATGAAATAGCCCGTGCCGCCATGGATACCGCCGCGATAATTGCCCAAGCTTTTGGGAATGTCCATCGTGAAATGCACATACCCAGGCTCGCTTACCTCGACAATCTCAATATTCTCTCGGAACTCGGGCGCTTCAGGAACGTTGCACCACATCTTCTCGATCAGTTTCTCGTCAACCATTCCGATTCCCCTTCCGCATTCAAAAAAATATTGTTCGCACCAACAACGTCAGCTGCCTTCATCGGCGTCATTTTCGTGCAACCGCCACATTGCATCAATAAACAACTTCCGTTATCTGTGGAAAGAAGTCGAGCGCAGGCCAGTCCGCCTTCTTCCGCCTAGGCCTTGCGCACTAAATAGCAGCAATGGATTTTGGCATTGCGCTCGAAATCGTACGGGATGGTCTGCGGCGTAATATCCTCAATTGCCACGCCCGCCTCGGCAAGCGCTTCGACATCGGGCTTGAAATTGCGCAGGTTGCAGCTGAATACCGCTACGCCATCGCGCTCGAGCAAGCGCACCACATTCGTCAGCAGCTTCACGTGATCGCGCTGGACGCTCCAAGTGTTTTTGCCCATGGCCTTCGAATTCGAAAACGTAGGCGGGTCCACGAAAATCAAATCGAAGCGGCGCCACCCGCGCGCCTCACGTTCAATCCACTGCAACACATCGGCGCGCACGAAGCCGTGCTCGGGGCCATCGCAGCCGTTCAATTCCATATTGCGATGCGCCCACGACAAATAGGTCTGCGATAAATCGACCGCAAGCGTCGATTTTGCACCGCCCACCGCCGCATGAACCGTGCAGGTACCCGTGTACGAGAACAGGTTCAAAAACGATTTGCCCTCGGCCATGCTTCCGACCATTTCGCGCGTCACGCGGTGATCGAGGAAAATGCCCGTATCCAAATATGAGCCCAGATCGCACTCGAACACGTTGCCCGATTCCTGCGTATAGAGCACATGCCCCTCTTTTTGCTGATCGATATATTGCCCGCCGCCTTTTTCGCGACGGCGTGTCTTCAAGAACACGCGCTCGCGAGGAATGCCGAGCGTTGCCGAAGCGATTTCCACCGCATCGTCCAGACGGGCGGCAGCCTTCGCCGCGTCGATTGATTTCGGCGCCTGATACTCGGCTATGACCAGGCAACTCTCGCCTTCGCTTTTCCATACGCCATCATATCGGTCGATAGCTACAGCGAAATCGGGCAAATCGGCATCGTAAACGCGATAGCACGAAATGTCGTTGTCGCGCGCCCACTTGCGGCGGTCTTTCGCCACTTTGCGAAGACGCGCCGCGAACTGATCGGCGCCCTTGTCGCGACACAGCACCTCGACTTTGCGTCCGCCGTCGATGTTGCCCACCATGAGGGGATACTGCGCAGGCAATGGTTTGAAAGCGGGCTCCGTGACCGCCAGCTCAACATCGCCGCGAGCGCTGCGGGACGCACCATTGCCACGGGACCCCCAATCGTTATGGGGTCGGCCATTGCCACGAAATCCCCGTTCACCGCGGGACCCCCCATTGCCACGCGAAGCACCGCGACCACTTGGCCCGCTTTTGCGCGAATCTCGCTCCCGGAAATCGCCTCGTGCGCTCGAGCGACGAGCTTCTTGGCCACCTTGACCATCACGCGCACCACGTTTATCGCGCGTTGGGTTTTGAAACTGCTCGTTTTGCGCCACTTACGCACCCGCCTTCACGCCAAATTCGAACGGCGGCTGAGCCACCATCTCAAGCACCAGCTGGCAACGAATAGAAAGCGGATCGCGGTTCTCGCTCAGAAACATCGGCACCTCGGCGCGCGGAAGAAGGACCGATTCGATGAATTCGGTCGACTCGCTGCGCGGCTCAGCCACGCGTTCCACCTCGGCAAATACCATGGCGATGCTCTCGTCGCCCATACCAAGCGACGAAAAACCAGGCTGCACGCATGCACGCGCGCTCACCGGCTGGCCGCACTCGTCGCGTACCAAATCGAAGCCGGTTTCTTCGCGCAGCTCGCGGGCCGCGCATTCCACGATGTCCTCGCCAGGCTCACGCAAACCAGCGGGAAACGCCACGCACATGCGATTCATAGGGAAACGGAATTCGCGAATGAGCAGGAATTCATCGTTCGCCGTATGGCCCACAATGCACACCGCATCAACCTGGGGCGCAACGGTTCCCAGCGTCTCGATTTCGCTGCGATATTCCTCAAGGCCCTTGCGCGAAACCACGTCATATTTCAGCTCGCGCCCATTCGGCAAGCGATACGTCAGAATATATTTCTTAATCCAGCCATCGCTCACCTGCTCGATGCCGAGCAATTCGGGCAATCCGGCCGCCTCATCGAAGCTTGCCGTGCACACGTCTTCTTCCATAATCGCTCCTTCGAATGCCGCTTGGTCGGCAGCGTTTACTGCAGCGTTTTTTTAATCTGCACCATTGTATAGCGACGATGCGCGCAAAACAGAAGAGGGCGCCAACGCCGCCGCGAAAACGGCTATCGCCCCCCATGACAAGCATCGCGAACGGCGACAAACGTCGGCGAGCATCGGCGAGCATCGACAAGCGCCGACCGAACGGCCCCATTGCGAATGGTGACGCTGTTGACCACGAAGAACGATTTGGTGGTCAAAACGGCCGCCATTCGCAAAAAAACAGCTTCCGGTCAGCAGGGGCAGGCCCAACCGCAGTCCCGCCGACCCGCCAGCTCGGCTCGAACAGCTCGTCAGCTCAAATCAACCAGTTCCTGACGTACGCGCTGCGCACGCTGACGCCCATTGGCGCTCGGACCGCACACGCAATCAAATTCATAGGCAAGCAAACGAAGCGCCGCAAAGCACACGGCGAGCGTTACCACGAGCGCCGCAAGCAAAATCGCGAGCTCCATGGCAGACCCCTTTCCGCAAACGCAAAAGCTCCTATCGTATGCTCGCCGCGAGAGTTTCGCGAAAGAATCAAACCCCTTTCGACGAGCGCGGGAAAAGTCCAATTCGTTAGAATCATCATGTCGCATGAACGTAAAACCCACGCAGAGCGCAGGTCAAAAATGAAATTCAACTTTTGAAGGCTACTTTGCAAAACGTGAAGATGCTGCCAAAGTGCCATGGACGTTTTTTCACATTTCCAGGAGCGGCCCCATGCGGGTGTACGATGGCGACCCCTTTTACCGAAAGCCTGGAGATGACTCACCCATGCGAGAACGCATCAAATTCCACAGCAAGCGACTTACGCTTTTCTTCATTCAGCTGGCCTTCCTTGCCGGCGTTTGCTACATCGGCGAAGCGGTTTCGGTCCATTTGCCCGTCGAGGTTCCTGCGAACATCTGCAGCATGGGTATTCTGCTCTCGCTGCTTATCTCGGGCATGATTGACGAGAGCAAAATCGAACTCGTATCAAGCTTCCTGCTGAAATACATGCCCGTATTCTTCATTCCCGCGGGCGTCACGATTCTGAGATGCCTCCCCATGATCGGCGACCGCATCGGCTGGTTCGCACTCGTGTGCATCATCACCACCGTGCTCGTGTTCCTCTCCACGGCGCTCACAGTTATTCTTGTTGGACGCTTGCAGAAATACATTGCAGGCAAACGTGCCGGCAAAGACGTCCATCTACGTGGCGTGTTCACAACCGAGACCGAAGGAGAATAGCCATGGATTTCGCATCGGTTCTTGAAGCAGGAGGAAGCCTGGCGCTGAGCATTGGCGTGTTCGCGTTCGCCGTGTGGCTTAACCGCAAAACGAATTCCCCGCTCCTCAACCCCCTGCTCGTCACGGTGGCCATCATCATGATCGGCCTTACCGTATTCAACATCCCCCTCGATTCGTACGAAAAGGGAGCAACGCTCATTTCGTCCATGCTCGGCCCCGCCACTGCTGTGTTGGCGTTTTCCATTTACCAACAACGCAAGATTCTGCAGAGCAATTTCCTGCCGATTTTCATAGGATGCTTGGTAGGATCCACCGTTTCCATGGTGAGCGCATACGGACTGTGCGAGCTGTTCGGCCTGGGCGACCAAGTGGCGCTTTCCACACTGCCGAAATCGACCACCGCTCCCATCGCGCTTGCCGTGACCGGAGAGCTGGGCGGAACGGCGTCTATCACCATGGCGGCCGTCATGACCACGGGCGTTATGGGCGCCATCTTCTCGCCTATGTTGGCCAATCTGTTCCACATTAAGAACAAGGTGGCCCAGGGCGTGGCCATTGGCACGTGCAGCCACGCGGTAGGCACGGCGAAGGCCCTGGAAATGGGCAAACTCGAAGGAGCCATGAGCGGCGTGGCCATTGCGGTATCGGGCCTGCTCACCTGCTTTATTGTTATTGCGGCTACGTCCATTATGTAAGGAGCGAACTTGGGCAGCATTCCTACCCTCGACTTCATTGGGGCGAACACGTCGGCGGCGGCAGCGGAACTCGCAAATGAAACCGTCATCGAAACGGCGCACGGCGTCGTGTGGCCAAGCGCCCCACAGTGCGTTCATGGCGCGATTTTCGATCTGGACGGAACCCTGCTCGATTCCATGCCTTGGTGGGACGACTTGGGCGAGCGCTACCTTCGCTCACTCGGCAAAACGCCCGAGCCAGATATTCGCTATCACTTCAAGCGCCTTACCATGGAGGGATCGGCGCATTACATGAAGGAAACTTACGGCCTAGAGCAATCGATTGAAGAAATTTGCACGGGAGTGATGAGCGGCATTGAATTCGCCTACCGCGATTGCATCCAGTGCAAGCCGAGCGTTGTCGACATGCTTGAGGCGCTGAGCAACGCGGGTGTCGCCATGTGCGTCGCAACCGCCACGCGTCGCGACTGCGCGCTTGCGGCCCTCGAACGACTCGATATTCTTAAATATTTCTCGGCGTTGTTCACCTGCACTGAAGTGGGCGCAAGCAAAACCGAGCCCGACATTTTCGAGCTGGCGCTTTCGCACCTTGGCACCCCGCGCGAAACCACATTTGTGTTCGAAGATTCGCTGCACGCTATCGAAACGGCGCATGCGGCCGCCTTCCCCGTGATGCTCATCGACGAACCGGCCAGCGCAGGCGACGCGAAAGCATGCCAAGCCCTCGCCGACGTGCGCCTGAAAAACTTCACAGCCTTCTCAACGCTCTAGTCGCGGAAATGGTGCACATCGTAACTTGAGACCTGTTAAATGCTCGTAGCGTTTAACAGGCACGGAAAAGGAAGGAGGGGAGCGAGCCCGATGCTCACTCCCCTCCTTTGATGAAACGACGAATGCGTTCCGGTTAGATTTCGCCCGCTTCGGCAGCCTTCAGGGCCTGTGTCAGCTGATCAGCGCAGCTCGTGGTACGACGACCGCAGGTATTGCCCTCAAGAACAGAAACGACCCAGTCGACAGGCTTGCCCTCGATGAGCTTTGAGATAGCCTTCAGATTGCCGTCGCAGCCGCCGACGAAGCTCACGTTGTGCACATTGCCGTCGACGATATCGAAATTGATTTGGCGCGAGCACGTGCCGCGCGTATTGAATGTATGCATGCCATTCCCCCTTGGAACTTCTCGTGATACCCGCACAGCTTACCATGATGAACTCTCATAGGCAGGCTATAATCAATCGCACTGAATACTTGCAGAATTCTTAAGGAGGTGACCATGCCACAACCCGCCCGCGCCCTTGCCGGTGCCGCATGCGCGCTCGTGTTGAGCACCACCATGTTCACCCCCGCGGCCTTCGCCGACGACGCCGAAGGCGATGACGCCACAACTTCCCGCAACGCCATCTCCGCCGCCGCCGACTCTATACGCGGAGAGCTTGGCCCCGCACTTTCAACATACGACCAGGCGAAAAAGACCCTCGAAGCCCTCGAAGCGACCGATATCGCCACTGCCCGCGTTCAGGGCCTGCAAGATATGATGTATGACGGCACCGAAAAGCGTCCCACAGTCACCCTGCGCATTGACTCGGTCAAAGATGGCAAGAAAACCGAGACGTCACTTCGCGAGGGCGTCGATTTCAACGTGCAATTCGATGGCGACCTGGTCAATCCCGGCACCGTGCACGTAACCATCACCGGCGCAGGCGACTATACGGGCACCGTGGAAACGGGTTTCGTGATTCTTCCGGCCGACTTGGCGAACGCAACCATCGACATGATTCCCGACCATGTACGCACAAGCTACCCCATTGAGCCCGACCCCGTCGTGAAACTCGACGGGCGCACCCTTGTAAAGGGCGTCGATTACGAGGTGTCTTATTCCGAAAACGTGAACGAAGGCACAGCGACGCTCGTGGTGAAGGGCATCGGCAATTGCGCTGGCGACACGCACGCGACATTTCAGATTATCGCGAATCCCAAGGAAGGAAAAATCGGTTATCGGGCCGTGTTCCCTTACGTAGCTGCTGCTGCGCTGGCCTGTTTTGCCGCGTTTGTCGTGCTGGCGGGCGCCCTTATCCACAAACGCCGCAAAGCAAAGCGGTTGCAAGCAAAATAAGCTACGAACGACGCGCATCCGCACCGAATTCGCGTCCTTTTGCGCACCCGCGCCAAGCCGCGTCGCAGATACAAAAGCTCCACGCCAGCATTAAGCCGCGCCTCAACGCTAAACCTGTATTTCGTCATGCGCTCCATCGAGCTGCATCCTGAACGCAAAAAGCCCGGAATGAATCTTCATCCCGGGCTTTTTAAGCCTTATTCAACGAGAAGGCTGCGTTTATTCGAACAAAACCTGATCGTCTTCGTCGTCTTCCACCGCGAATGCGTTCCATGCCCCCGAATCGGCGAAGGCGAGGAAATCATCCGTAGGAATGTCCATGCGCAGGCCCTCTTCGTCGAACGTGCCGTTGAAACGCTCTTCGAATTTCGCCCTCACTGGACCGTTCACGGGGCGCGAGAACCATACCCACGATGCCACCGGACCGCCCGCGTCGTTGAAATCGGCGCCAAAGCCAGCGTCGACCGGTGTGCCGTCTTTACGCTGAATCATATATTCGTCAATCGCGAAACAGCCATCGAACTGCATGCGCGAAGCAATGCCCTCAATGGAGCTATCGACGGTGTTGCCCTTTTCGAAGAACGTGATTTTCACCGTGCCTTCCGCGGGTTCGACGGCAGCAGCGTCACCCTTGTCCATGAATTGCGCGGCCATCATTTCCGCGAGAGCTTTTTCGGAATCACTCAGCATGCTTCCTCCATTCCAAAACGCCGCCCCATCGGCGACGCATAACGACATGTCCTTAATATAGTCGAAGGTCGCAGCACGTGCACCAAATGCGCCCTTCCAATCGCAAAGCGAGACGAATTCGCCTTTATCCATAGGCTCACCCTATTTATCACGCGCGAATAGGCCCACAACGACAACTGCGACGAAACGGGAGGCTCTCTTTTCGTCGCTGCGCTTTTCGCGACTTTTCAGCGAGCGAAAGTCGAGCGCACTACAATGGGCTCATTCACGAAAGGACCCATGGGCCTAGAAAATTCATTGCGAAGGAGTTATGCGATGTTTTGCGTTTATTGCGGCACAAAACTCCCCGATGAAGCACGATTCTGCTTCATGTGCGGAAAGAAAGCCGAACCCGCCGACAATGCAGAAAATATCGTTACCGCCAACAGCGGAAGCATCGACGAAGAAGGATTCGGCATCGAAATTCAAGAGGCCCCCACAACCAGTTCCAGCAAGAAAAACCTCGACACACCAGAGCTTGCCATTGAAGACTGCCCCATCGAAGATGCCCACGACGCGTTCGCGACGGCCAACGAAAGCGGCCCAGACGAAACATCAGCGGAAGACCAATCCAGCGAGCAAGCACACGGCATATCGGAATCCGCCGACGAAAACGATCACGACGAGGCCGAAGAAGCTCAGGGCTCGAACTCGGCCGAGCTCGACGCCCCGAACAGCTCGTCGAACGAGACAACCGTGATTCCCCTTGCCACATCGTCCAGCAAGACGACCGTGATTCCCCTTGCCGCACCGTCGGACAAAACGACGATACTCCCCGGATTCGGCGCCGAAAAAGCGGCCCTCGAGCAGGAAAAATCCGACGAAATCGCCGCGCTTGCAGCTCTCTATCCCGATGCCAACCCCGCTCAATTCTGCGACCCCACGCCTTTTGAGGCGAAAAGTCCCGACATTACCGAGTTCATCGCCCCCGCACCCATTAATGGCACCAAGCCCGCCTCTGCGGAATCGGTCCATTACGTCGAAGGCCAAGACGATATGAGCAGGACATAAAAAGTTGGAAGCCCCTC